>TBL_comb47_HYPODRAFT_10002708_pt1 | contig 21646 bp, 9 predicted proteins | sample TroBogypolimnion_40_FD_10682 | JGI IMG/M metagenome (IMG submission 10682) | reverse complement strand
CCGAAGCGCTGGATCGGCCAACCCTTCAGAACCTTGCCGCTTACTTTACGATCAAGGGTAAAATCGCCGATAGGAAGGCCGCGCTTGCCCAGGGCGCGCTTGCCGCCAATCCCCACTACGAGTCAGCCAGGCTGGCACAGCAGGCCTATCAGGACAGCATCGCCAAAGCAGACGGTATGGAGAAACAGATGCGCACCCTCACCGGTGCGCGCAAAGCCAAAGCGGACGACGCGTTGCGCACCCTGAAATATGAGCAGGTGCGTATCAAAGCCAAGGCCGACCAAGAGGCCGCCGCCTTTAAGACTTGGAAAGACGCGCACCCTGGCGATCCGTCAAAGCAAACCGCCGACCCGCAACTGCGCGATCTGGAACAGGCCCTTCAGGCCGCGAAAGGTAAAGTGGAAGACCTCATTCCGCAATCGTAATACCTGCGTTTCGCACCTCGCCTTCTTAAAAATCAACGAGACAAAATCAAGCCTACCAGTTATACTGTAGCGCTTAAGTTATGTTTAATACCTATGAAAAAAAGTACACTTCTCATCGCGGGCATAACCCTCGTCATGATTTGTCTGGTTGTCTGGCGAGCGGGCTGGCTCCATTCTCGTAACCAACCCAAAACTCCGAGCGGCGATAACGGAAGCCTCCTGCAAGCGCGTGTTCACAGTCAGCCGCGCCCCTCGCTGAGCCGCGTGCCGGCGCTGACACGCGCGGCCGCAACCGCCGCAACCCCATCAAACACAGCGGTTATAGCAGCAGCACTGCTGTCGGAAGAGACGTTGTCACCGCTGCGCCGCGCCTTTGTCCCATTGCGCTTCACCGAGGATCCCCGCCTGCCGCGCGACCGTCAGGTCCTCCTCTCAAACCGCCTGGTCGTCTCCCCCGAGAAGCGCGACTTGCCTGCCGCCGCTTCGGGCGTGCAGTCGTCCACACGGCGCGGCACCACGCCGTTCATCGTGCAGTTCGTCGGAGGGGTCGACGACTCCTCCCGACAGACGATGGCGTCCGTCGGTGCCATTGCCCGCGGCTATTTTCCCAATAACGCGCTCCTGGTTGAATTGACTCCGTCCGCCCTCGCGCAACTGAAAACCGTGTCTTCGGTACAAGCGGTCACCGAATATGTGCCGTCGGATAAAATCCAACCTTTTCTCTCCTCGCTCGCCGCCGGGTTTCCGCCCTCTTCTCTCGTTCAGACCACGCTTCAGACATTGGCGCCCGAAGATGCCGAACGCGTCGCCTCCGCCGTGAAAGCCGCAGGCGGGGAAGTGATCCGCGTCTTGGCGGGCACACGCTGGGGCTCTGTTCGCGCACGACTCCCGCTCTCCTCTCTCCAGACGCTCGCGAAGCAAGGGGAGGTGCAGTGGATCGAAGAATATGTCCCGCCCGCGACATTCAACGACAAAGCCGCGATCGGGTCACACCTTAACACAACGAATGTCTGGAGCACGTGGGGGCTCACCGGTCAGGGACAGATCGTAGGTAATGCGGACACGGGTCTCGACACCGGCAATAATGCTACACTTCACCCCGATTTCCAGAACCGCATCGTGGCCTTTATCGCACGCGGCCGCCCGGGAGACGCCTCCGATCCAGACGGCCACGGCACCCATACCGCCGGATCGCTGATCGGCGACGGCACCGCCAGTTCCGGCCAATACCGCGGCATGGCATGGCAGGCTCGGCTCGTGCATCAGTCCATTATGGATGCTTCTGGCACCCTAGGCGGCATTGGTGACCTCTACGAGATGTTCGCTGAAAGCTATGCGTACGGGGCGCGTGTCCATTCCGATAGTTGGGGTTCTGACACTTACGGGGCTTATGACGGCGAGTGCCGGACATCCGATTTGTTCGCCTGGGACAATCCCGACCTTCTGGCCGTTTTTGCTTCAGGAAACGCCGGTACCGACGCCGACCGCAACGGAGTCGTCGACACGGGAGCGGTGGGCTCTCCTGCCGCCGCCAAGAACGTACTGGCCGTTGGCGCATCGGAAAGCGACCGCGCGCCAGGAAGCGGCGGATACTCGAGCTATAAATGGGGCCAGGGTTGGCCAAGCCTATATCCTGCTGCTCCCATTTATAACGATTATTTATCCTACAGTGCCGCAACCTCACCTTACCGCCAAGGCATGGCCGCCTTTTCCAGCCGTGGCCCGGCCCAGGACGGCCGTATCAAACCCGACGTGGTCGCCCCCGGGACGGACATTATTTCCACAAAATCTTCGGTCGGCTACGCGGTCTGGGCCGACCTCGCCTCCAACTCGCGCTACTGCTTCGGCGGAGGCACCAGCATGTCGACGCCCCTGATCGCCGGAACGGTCGCGCTCCTGCGGCAGTACGCCGTCGAGCGGGGCGGCGTCACCAACCCCTCGTCCGCGCTACTGAAAGCCATGCTGATCGGCGGCAGCCGTTCGCTGACCCCCGGCCAATACGGCACAGGCGCCACCCGCGAAATCCCAGCCGCCTCGCCCAACAACGTCGAAGGCTGGGGCCAGCCGGACATTTCCAACACCGTCCACCCGACCAACCGCATGGTGCGCCTCTACGACCGCATCGCACCCGCAACCGGCGTCACCAACACGTTTGCGATCACAGTCACGGTCAGCAACACGCCCCTCGACGTCGCCCTAGCCTGGATCGACTATCCGGCCACCGCCGGCGCCGGCGTAACCCTCGTGAACGACTTCGACCTGCTGGTGACCGCCCCAGACGGCTCTTCGTATTATCCAAATGCGGGAACCGCACGCGATGCCCTGAACACCGTCGAGACCTTGCGCGTCGCCGCCACCCAGGCCGGCACCTACCAAGTGAAGGTGATCGGTTACAACGTCCCCTATCCCGGCGGCACGGCGGCCCTCTATGTCCGCGGCGCCATCGACGCGCCCCCGGTGATCGTTCACACCCCTCTTGCCGCCCAGTTCAGCGGAACGGTTCCTTATCCTCTCAGCTTCCAGATCCAGAGTCTGTCCCCCCTCACCAATGGCGAGCCCCGCGTTCTCTGGGCCGCCGGCACAGCATCAGCAACCACTGGCACCTGGCAGACCGCCTCAGCGACCTGGCTCGGGGCTTCCGCCTACCGCTCAGAAATCCCCTGCCAGAACGCCGGCACTTATATCCATTACTATCTCCAGGTTGTCAAGGGTGCTTATGACGTGCGGCTGCCGCTGAACGCGCCCTCCACCAACACCGTCTTCTACGTGGGCCTCCCTGTCCAACTCATCGTCGACGGATATCCCGTTCGTTTCGGTACGGTCAGTCCGGCATACGGCACCAATATTGTGATCGCCAATGTTCCTTTCTCGATCAGCGCACCCGCGGCCGTCGAGCTCTCCAACGGGGTGCGGCGCGCCTGTGCGGGCTGGACCGGAACGGGCGACGTGCCCGCGCTGGGCACAACCAATACAGCGACCCTTGTTTTGACTCAGCCAAGCACCCTGACCTGGCAGTGGCGCAGCGAATATGCGTTGACCAACCGTTACCGACTGGCAGACAGTGCTTCGGTTTTTGAAGAGGATGTCGAGTGGCACGCGGCTGGCTCGCTGGCATCCACCGAAACCGCGCTTGACCTCGGTTTCGTCAACGGCGAGCCCTATGCCCTGGAAGGTTGGTCCGTGGACGGCGCACGCTGGCCGGACGCCTCTTCCGCTTCGCCCAACCCCGCCACGGGCATCCTCATGTACGGCCCGCGCCTCGCCCAGGCAGACTACCTCCCCTTCTGGCTGGATACGGATGGAAACGGCTTAAGCGACTGGTGGGAAGCGCGTTATTTCGGCACCACCAGCGCCGGTATATCCGCCCTTGACGATCTCGATGGCGACGGCTGGACGAACCTCGGCGAGTTCCTTGACAACACGGATCCCCGCAACGCGGCTAGCGTCCCCACTCCGCCGACGATCAAAGTCACGCCACTCGACCCGATACAGAGCGCCCGTCCGCCGTGGACCGTCTATGCCGATATCACCGATAACTTTGACATAGAAGTCTACAATCTGGTCTGGCGCGAGCGCGGCGCCGCCAGTTGGACGACGAATGCCATGACGTGGGTGGCGGACAACACCTTCGCCGGTACGATTGATCCTCCTTCCCATGGCTCGAAACGCGTCGACTATTATGTGTCTGCGGGTGACTTGCTCGGTTACTACGATCCGTCCCTCTGCTCGACCAGCCCGGTCTACAAGGTTCTGGGCGATTACGACTCGCCTTGGATGAATGTCTCGCCTGACACGTTGGGGGTTGTCAACCTCTCCAACACAGCCACCAATCTCGGTTTGACGGTCTCCAACTTCGCGGGTCCGGATCTACTCTGGACAAGCCGGGTGGCCTACGCAGCGGCACCTTTCTCTACAACCAATGCCGCGTGGAAACACAGTGGCGACAATGACGTCTGGTGCCTGACCACCAACCGCACCTGGAACGGCGACGCGGTCTGGTACTGCGGCAACCCCACGACCCGGCACTATCCGGACGCATGCCACGCGATGCTCGACTCGCCCCCGTTCGTCGTCGGAGCCGGCGGCGGCGTTCTTTTCCGCCAGTGGATCCAAACCGAATACGACAGCGGTAACTCATACTGGGACGGTGCCGTGGTGCGTGTTTCGACCGACAACGGCGCGACGTTCACGCTGGTCGAACCGACTTCCGGCTATCCCTGCCTGATCACGCCTAATCAGGATTCTCCATTTCCGCCCAATCAGCCTTGTCTGGCCGGCGACGGCACAGGCTGGGAGACGCTGCTGATCGACTTGCAGGACTATGCTGGACAGACCGTGATCGTGCGTTTCGAATTTGGCTCTGACCATTATACCAACGAGGAGGGCTGGTATCTGGCCTCTGTCACCCCCTTCTCATTTGACCAGCCACCTGCAGCCTGGCTGTCGCCCCAAGGCGCGTGGGGCGGCCTCTTGCCGGATCAGTGGAGCGCGCCTGTCACACTGAGCCTCAATCCCGCCGCACTTGCGTTCGACGAAGAGGCTGTCGCCTGTGTTCGGTTCGAGGGCAACGATCCGACATCCGCCCCCCTTGTGCCGCTCACCGTACGCCGCGGCCACGCCCTGTCCGTAAGCGCCACCGGCCCTGGATCGGCATCCGCAGACCGTACCTTCATCTTCCGTCAGGACGTGGCGACCGTCACCCTGCAAGCCGATGCGGGAGCCTACATCTATGCCATCACGGTCAACGGTATTCCCCAGCCGGGAACCTACGATCTCAACACCGTCTCACGGGTGCTCACCTTCTCCGCCGTCAGCGAAGACAAAGACGTTCATGTCTGGTTCACCTACCGGACGTGGTCCCTGTCGGTGCTCACGCCGTACGGTTCGGCCAACCCTACCGTCGGCACGCACACCTACACGCACGGCACCGTGATCAACGCCTCGGTGACGACACCCATTTCTGCGGCAGGCGGACTTTCTCAATACGCCTGTTCTGGCTGGCTCCTCGCCGGAAGCAGTCCGAATTCCGGAACGACCGCGCAAGCCACGTTCGCCATCACCAATGACGCCACATTGACCTGGCTCTGGCAGACCAATCACTGGCTCTATGCCCTAGCAGGTTCAAACGGCACAGTGAGTCCAACAAGCGGATGGCACACAGCCGGTCAGTCTGTTTTATTAACTGCTTTGCCGGCAAGTTATTATCATTGTTCGACTTGGCTCGGAGACACCGACGGCGCAACCATCGACGGCGCATTCCTCACGCTGCCGATGACCCGCCCCCGCAATGTGGTTGCCATGTTCGAAGCCAATCTGACACCCACTCACCATGTGCCTGAATTCTGGTTGGCTGCCCACGGCTGGACCAAGGATTTCGAAGCCGCCGCAGAAGGCGACGCCGACCATGACGGCATGGCGACATGGAAGGAATGGCGTACCGACACCGATCCAACGAACCCTCTCTCCTTGCTCACCATTACCCGAATCGTCAAAACGAACAGCACGATGCGCCTGTCGTGGATTGGCGGTGTAGCATATACGCAGATCGTGGAGTACGCCGCCTCACCGGCCGGCCCGTGGCAGGGTCTCTTCACCAACCTCCCTCCCACACCGGTGACGAATCTCTTCAAAACATCGCTCCAGTTGGGCAACCCCGTCTTCTACCGCATCACCGTGCCTTAATACACCACCTAGAGACACAACCGCCATCCGCTCTCCTTTTCGGTTGAACATCATGTATGAAGATTATCGATTTATTATTTCGCATAACTACTATTTTTGAAAACGACAACGCACATCAGAAACGGAACCCATTTCACTTGATGCCAAGCATATTATTTTTTTGTTGCTCTGTTCTATCTGAACCGTCAAAATCTGTTCTTTTATTTAACAGCCCTTATAAGTGGCCACGCTTGATGATGAGCGACAGTACAGCGACATCGGCCGGATTAACGCCAGGGATTCTCGCGGCTTGCCCAAGATTTTCAGGGCGCACCTTTTCAAGTTTTTCACGGCTCTCAAATCTGAGCGAAGAGATGCGGCCATAATCGACCCAGGTCGGGATACGCACCGCCTCATCGCTTTTAGCCCGGGTCGCCATCCGCTCCTCTTGCTCGATATACCCCTGATACTTCACACGGATTTCGAGCTGCTCGATCACCTTCTGAGGCAGACCAGCCATTGCACCGGCCAACTCATTATATCGGACTCCCGGTCGAGCCAGCAGAGTCGCCAACGGCACGCCAGCACTCCGTGTTGCAATCAAACGCGACCACTCCTCTTCGATACTCAGTTCGTAGTCCTTTGTTTGTTTCACGCACGCAGGATTCGCAACACCCAGATACTCGGCCCGAGCCAACAAACGATACCGCGCATTGTCCTGACGCAGGATCAAGCGCCTTTCCGCGCGCGACGTGAACATGCGGTAAGGCTCACTCGTCCCCTTGGTCACAAGATCGTCGATCATCACGCCGATATAGGCGTCCTGACGACTCAATATCAGTGGTTGACGCCCTTGAATCCGCAAGGCGGCATTTGCACCTGCCATGAAACCCTGCGCCGCCGCTTCTTCATACCCTGTCGTTCCATTGACCTGCCCGGCAAAGAACAAACCAGCAATGCGCTTGCTTTCCAAAGAATGCTTCAATTCTCTCGCATCGATACTGTCATACTCGATGGCATAAGCATAAGCCGAAAAGATGGCGCGTTCCAGCCCAGGAACGCTTCGTACCATGTCCTCTTGGACATCGCGAGGTAAGCTGTTCGACAGCCCGTTGGGATAGATCCAGTCGGTGTCCCTGCCTTCCGGCTCCAAAAAGACATGGTGCCGTTCCGCCTCGTGAAACTTGACGACCTTATCTTCAATCGATGGACAATAACGAACGCCTGTTCCCGTAATTGACCCGCCGTATAGAGCGCTGTTGCTTAAATTTTCTCTGATGATCTCGTGGGTTCGCTCAGTCGTATGGGTCAACCAGCACGGCATTTGATCTTCACCCGGCTTCCACGGGGCCATAATGTTCCATGTGGAACACGTATTGCCGTCACAGGCACCTCTTGCAGGTTCAAAAGTCGGCGTATACTGTCCGCGGCCATCGGTCTTGGGTTTCAATTGTTCTACGTGGAACATTTCCGTGATGCAGGAAAAGAAAGGCGGCGGCACCTCACCTGGCTGCGATTCCGTCTTGCTCCAGTCTATGCTGGTTGCTAACAGCCTGGGCGGCGTACCGGTTTTGAGCCGCATCAACTCAAATCCGAACGTCCGAAGCGACCGTGACAGCCCATCAGCCGCGCCGCGCCCATCTCCGCCGCCAGGAACGGACTCTTTCCCGATGTGAATGCGTCCGGCCAAGGCCGTTCCGGTCGTCAGAACGACCGTGCGTGACGAAATTTTCCCGTTCACAGCACACTCGATGCCTGTCACACAGCCTGAACCATCGCTTATCAGGCCAATCACCTCATCCTCGAGAACCGACAGGCCTTTCGTGCCCTCTATCACGCGCTGCATGCGCAAAGCATACTGCCGCTTGTCGCACTGAGCGCGTGTCGCACGTACGGCCGGACCTCGGCTACTATTCAAGGTTCGAAACTGGATGCCGCACAGATCGGTGTTGATGCCCATCTCGCCGCCCAGCGAATCCAATTCATAGACCAAGTGCGATTTGGCCAAACCCCCGATGGACGGATTACAAGGCATACGGGCAATGGCTGCAATCAAACCGGTCACGAGTAGCGTATCACAGCCCATGCGTGCTGCCACAAGCGCGGCTTCGGTTCCGGCATGCCCGCCGCCGACAACAACGACGTCCCAAGGCTGGGGATGGGACTGTACCACGCTGGGGGAAACTATTTTCATTTTCTCTTTGCCTTCATTGTGGGTAATAGTCTATCACGGCCGCACAGATGGCAAAATAGAAAAGGTTTCCCAAGTGATTTGTATGGCCCCCCTTACCCACGGTTCACCTTTTTTTGGCTTATCAAAGAAAAGCGATTCATAGGGAATTTTCCGACTAGACCCATGATGCACTCGGCCTGAAATGCGAATGATCAATTGTTTCCAATATCTACCGATGTGAAGGCCTGCGTCTCGGAAGGGTAGGGACGGGCGTCTTCGCCCGTCCGGGCAAGCGGTGACGCTTGGCCCTACCGATTAAGTCCAAATCCTTTACGTCCGTGGTATTAAGTGTAAGCGACGAAGGGCTCGTATTCCTGATCCTCGCTCGAATCGATATGTTACCACGGACACGGTTCTCGTATCCGCCAAGGCTTACTTCTTAGCTTTTCGACGGCGATTTAACAGGCTTATGTGTGGTGCCAGTTTCCATGATCTTTTGTAAACTATCGACAGGCTAGATTTTTGTCAATCGATGCATAAATATCGTTTAATTAGTGTGAGCAAAACACTATAACTCATTGCGCTGCAATAGATTAACTTTTGTTAAAGTCTTTGCCGGAGACCTCGGCAAGAAAATTTGATAAACACTTATTGACGAGTTATGAACAGGGCCTTTAGTCGTAAGAAATCAAGTCTTCTTTGTGCCTATTATGTAGTCCGTATTCCGGCATCAGGAGCAATCCTATACCAATAGAAGCTTCTTTGCGTCAGGGGTTTCCCGATGCTAATCGTTTGACAACCGGTGCAAGTTCACTGAAATGAAGAAGTAGCGTATGACTTCGTCCGACCCCTGTTACCCAACCCCGCTACTTACAAAAACGAAACGGGTGCCCTCTTATTGAAAAAGGACACCCGTTACTGTCACCTGCTTGTGAACACTTAGCGTTGCGCGTCAGACGTTGGCGTGGCCTCGGTCACTGTCGCCGATGCGCCCCCAAACAGCGTCTCATACGCAGATGCCATGCAGCAGCACCCAAGCGGGTAGGTGAAGATACCGCCTATGCCGCAAACCAAGCCGCCGGCCGAAGTGAGGGGGCGGATATGAATACCCACCATCATGAGCAAGCTGACTAAAAGACCAAACACGAGTGGCGTGATCAATGAACCGGAACTCACACCTTGAATTAGTTTTTTGAACGCATCGACCGCCGTCATCTTCTCGTAGACCACAAACGTTATGCCCCACATCACAACAGCCCCAGAGAAAAGCGAAAACATAAAACTGAAAAGCCTTCCAAGACCCGGAACCCATCCGATAACGAGGGAAACAACAAAGGTCGCTAAAATGAAGACAAGAAAAAAAACGAAAGTCTGTAGGAAATAATCGAAGCCTTTGAAGATGTCGCCGGCCTGTGGTTTTATTGGATCATTTTGTTGCAACTTGCGCACGATTAGCAAAAGCCCCGCAGTCATAGAACCGCCCAGAACACCGCAGGTTACGATGGTAAGAACGATTCCTATCAGGGCCGCTACGATCAGCACGCCCATATTCGGGTTAAAGAGTTTCCACCCTCTGCCGAACTCATTTCCGATATCCAGTTTTTCTTCCGCCATAACGACTTCACTCCTTTGGGAAGCCCTTTGCATCGCATTTCTGCAGGCCGATTACCTGTTTGAAATACTGTAGCGCTTTCCAATAAGGGACGCCACCCCAAAAAAGTTCTTGTTGGTATGGGATAGGGTTCATTTGCCCACACAGAACCGGCCGAAGATGGTGTCTAACAGATCCTCCGAATAGACACGGCCCACAATCCGGCCCAGCGCCTCGGCTGCCTCACGCAAGTGATTGGCAGCTATCACTAAATGTTCGGAGCCCTTCGCCAACGCCGAGCCGGCCCGCCGAGCCTGCTGCGCAGCCAACCTCAACTCTGTCACATGGCGCAACGCCACGACAGGTTGCCCGGCAGATTCGTGCGCCAATCCCAACTTCTCGATGATCGCCTTGCGAAGCGTTTCCAGCCCGTCTCCGGTCAACGCTGACAGGCGAATCTGTGTCAGCCCGCTTGGCAACAGCAGCCCTCCGCCAGAGGGTAAATCACACTTCGTCAACCCGATCAAGGTGCTTGTCGCTGATAGCCCGTTCACCGTTTGTTCCTCGTCTGTAGTCCAAGGAACCGACTGATCCACCAGATGAATATTGAGATCCGCCTGACTCATAACCGTGCGCGCCCGCTCGATACCCTCGCGCTCGACCGCATTGTCCGTTTCGCGCAAACCGGCCGTGTCCACCAAGCGCAACGGCACGCCGTCGAGCGAGAAAGACTCCTCGATGACATCGCGCGTGGTGCCCGGCTCAGCGTGCACGATGGCCCGGTTCCGACCGAGCAGCGCGTTTAAGAGCGACGACTTCCCTGCGTTCGGCCGGCCGCTGATGACCACCAGCGCCCCGTCGCGCAACAGGTGACCTTCGTTCCAAGAGGCCACCAACGCGTCAACCTCCGACAAGACGGCAGACAGCCCGCTACCCGCCTCCGCCGCAAACGTGGCTGGCAACTCTCCCTCATCGAAATCCAGAAGATGTTCGACGTCCGCGCAAAGGCCTGTCACTCTCTCATACAGAAGTCCGATGTGGCGGCCCAGCGCGCCGTCGAGTTGGCCGCGGGCCACACGCGCCGCCCGATCCGTCTTCGCCTGGATGAAATCGCACACGGCCTCCGCTTGCGTCAAATCCAACCTGCCGTTCAAGAAGGCCCGCTTGGTGAATTCGCCGGGTTCGGCAAGCCGCGCGCCTGCGGCCAACACAGCTTCCAGCAGCAGCCGGGAGAGAACCGTCCCGCCGTGACCCTGGATTTCCAGAGTCTCCTCGCCGGTATAACTGTGGGGCGCACGATAAATCAAAAGTACCGCATCGTCCAACGCTTCGCCGGTCACCGGATGAGCAATCCGCGCGTGAAAGAAGGAGCCTCCCTCACGTTGCGACGGCATCTGCCGCACACCCGCAACAAGGCGGTCACCCACGTTCAGCGCCCCTGCGCCTGACACGCGCACCACACAGACACCGGCCGGCCCGGATGCGGTCGCAAGCGCGGCGATAGGGGAGTCTGTCAAAGAGTGTGGCACGCGAGGCACCTTCTTGATAGCGTTTACAGCCCTGCGAATGGGTTTGCGTTAAACCCGCTGCGCGGCTGCCGGTTGTCGCGCGGACGCGGCGGCTGCCCGCCGCTGACAGTGCGCGAGGGCTCCTGGCGCGGCGCCGGTTTCGCGCCGGCAGCCGGACGCGGCGCTGAGGCTTGCGTCTTGGCGCTCAGCGCAATCCGCCGGCGAACCTTGTCCACGCTCAGCACGCGCACTTTGAGCTTGTCGCCCGTCTTAACGACCTCCGCCGGATCGCGCACGAAGCGATCCGAAAGTTCGGAGACGTGGACGAGTCCGTCCTGGTGCACACCGATGTCCACGAACGCGCCGAAGGCTGTCACGTTGGTGACGATCCCTTCGAGAACCATGCCCTCGCTGACATGCTCGATATCCGTCACATCGTCACGGAAGGCCGGCTTCTCAAAGGTGGCGCGCGGGTCGCGACCCGGTTTCTTCAGTTCAGCGATGATGTCTCGCAACGTCGGCTCGCCGACGCTTTCGGACACGTACTTCGAAAGAGGAATCTTGTCGATCTTCTCGCTGTTGCCCACCAGTTGCAACAACTCCACGCCGAGATCTGCCGCCATCTGCTCGACCAGCGCATAGCGCTCCGGGTGAACAGCCGAAGCGTCCAGCGGATACTGGCCGCCGCGCACACGGAGAAAGCCCGCGGCCTGTTCGAATGTCTTCGGTCCCAACCCCGGCACCTTTGACAGTTGCTTGCGGCTCGTGAAGGCACCGTTCTCGTTGCGATAGGAGACGATCTTCCTGGCCATGGTGGCGCCGATGCCGGATACGTGCATCAGCAGCGGTGCGCTCGCGGTGTTCAATTCCACACCGACATGGTTTACGCAGCTGACGATCACCTCGTCGAGCTTGTCGGCCAACAGCGGCTGATGCACATCGTGCTGGTACTGCCCTACGCCGATCGCCTTGGGGTCGATCTTGACGAGTTCGGCCAGCGGATCCTGCAGACGCCGCCCGATGGAGATCGCTCCGCGGATCGTCAGATCCAAATCCGGAAACTCTTCGCGGGCGACTTCCGACGCGCTGTACACGGAGGCGCCTGATTCGTTGACCGAGATGACCGCAACATCTTTGACGTTCGCCTCTTTCAGAACGCCCCTCACAAACGTCTCGGTTTCGCGCCCGCCCGTGCCGTTGCCGACCACGATCGCATAGGGCCGGTACTTCGAAACCAGCTTGCAGACGTCGACTTTGGCTTCGATCTCCTTGCGTTCGCCTTGTGTCGGGTAAATCGTGCAGGTCTCAAGAAATTTGCCCGTCGCATCCAGCGCCACGCATTTGCATCCTGTCCGGAAACCGGGATCAATACCGATGACCTTCTGCTCGCCGAGCGGTGCCTGCAGAAGAAGATTCCTCAAATTCTCCGCGAATATTTCCACCGCCGCACGATCTGATTTCATCTTCAGCTCGACGGTGACGTCAATCTCGACGCTCGGGGCAATCAGCCTTTTATAGCTGTCAGCGACAGCCTCCTTCAAGTGTGCCGCGAATGGCGATTTCTCGTTCACACGATACATGTCAGCGATGTGACGGGTCAGCGGTTCGGCGTCACACGTCAGCCGCACGCGCAGGATACCTTCGGCTTGGCCGCGTCGGATCGCCAAGAAGCGGTGCGAGGGAATCGCTGAACATTTTTCTTTGAAATCGTAATACTGTTCGAACTTAGTCGGCTCGGCGGGCTTTGGATCGACGACCTCCGAGACCACCATTCCTTCACTCGAAAAGGCATGCCGCACCAAGCCGCGAACATCGGCGTTCTCTGAGATGATCTCCGCCACGATGTCGCGCGCGCCAGCCAATGCGCCGTCCGCGTCGGCGACACCCTTTTCCTCGCTCACATAAGCGGCTGCCTCTGCTTCCGGCTGAGTCGAGGCCTGCTCCAAAATGAGTTGGGCTAACGGTTCCAATCCCTTTTCGCGGGCGATCATCGCCCGGGTTCGGCGCTTGGGCTTGTAGGGGAGATAGAGGTCTTCCAACACGGTCTTCGTGGTGCAGGCGTTGATCTTACCTTTAAGTTCGTCGGTCAGCTTACCCTGTTCCTCAATCGATTTCAGGATGGTCGATCGGCGCTCTTCCAACTCCTTATAGTAATTCAGACGTTCTTGAATCTTCGAAATCTGAACCTCGTCGAGGTCGCCGTGGACTTCTTTACGATAGCGCGCGATGAAAGGAATGGTGTTTCCTTCAGCTAAGAGGCGGGCGACCGCTGAAATTTGCCGAGGGGTGATGGATATCTCTTCAACGAGACGAGGCAGAGCTTCTGCCCCGATATCCTGACTGGCATCCGTGTCCGACATGCTATGAAACTCCTGCGCAAGCGTCTGCTGTCTGATACAAACAGAAAACCCGAAAACCATGCTTTATCTTCTTTGGTTTATCGGGCTTAAAAAAAGAATGGTTGCCTCATTAGGATTCGAACCTAAACAAGCAGCTCCAGAGGCTGCTGTGCTACCGTTACACCATGAGGCAATATCGGAATTCGCTCAAAATCGGAGATGTATCATACCGAAAATGTCCCTTTGAAAGCAACTCCGATTTTGTCCATTTTTACTCAGCCGATCCGCAGCGGCATCAGCACGTACAAGAAAGGAATACTGCATTTCAGTAACGCCGGACTATGTCCGTCATTCATCTCGATGAAAATTTCATCGTCGGTGATGTTCTTGAGCGGATCCATGACATACTCGGGATTGAAAATGATCGAGATTTCTTTACCCGCATATTTGACGGGCACGGTGTCGCGCCCTTCTCCTACGTCCGGCGTGTTGGTGCTGATCGTCAACTGGTTAGCCGAGAAGGTCAACCGCGTCGCATTCGATTTGTCTGTTGTTACTACCGACACACGGCGCAACGCTGACAGAAGCTGCTCACGTTCGATTGTGACGCGTTCGTCGCAGGCACCGGGAATGACTTGCCGATAGTTGGGATAAACGCCATCGATCAGTTTGCTGCTCAGCATCGTGGTTCCCAAACTGAAAATAACTTGGTTCTTCTGAGCATAAATTTTGAGATCGCCCTCGTTTCCCAAAATCCGCATCAGTTCACTTACCGCTTTGGTTGGAAGAATCATTTCCAACTCAGCCTCTGGAGGAAATTCAATCTCCTGTTCAACCAACGCCAACCTGCGCCCGTCGGTCGCAACCATCGTCAATTTGCTGTCTTTGAAAGCCAACAGCACGCCATTCAACACGCGCCGGGTTTCGTCCTGAGAAGCCGCATAGCACGTCTTTTTCAGCATTTCTCTAAATTTACCCTGATCGATCCGGTAACAGAACTTACCTTCCGCAGCAGGAATCGGCGGAAAATCACGCGTCGGCAAACCGATAATTTTAAAGAACGATGACGCGCATTGCACGGTGGCCACATCTTCTTCGTTGACCTCCACTAAAATTTTTCCTTCATCCAATTCCCGAATGATGCTGGCCAATCTCCGGATAGGCAGTGTGGTGCTTCCAGGTTGATCGACTTCACACTCCGCAAAACAACGCTCCGAAATATCGAGATCGGTCGTTGTGATGCATAGCCGTCCATCGTCCACCTGAATCAACGCATTTGAAAGAATCTGCAATGAACCTTTTGCAGACACAACGTTCTGAACCGTCTGCAAACCCTCGAGAAACTTGGATCGGATAATGGAAAACTTCATTGCTGCAACTCCTTTGTGGATGACTGCCTTTTCTTTCGCCTGAACATCTGAAAGTGAAGGCCTCAGTTTAGACTATTAAAGGTATTAAAGTAAAGTATGATTAATCGTAATAGTATGCTCTCTTATTTCTGTTGATAACGTCATAACATGTTACACTAGAAAAATTTAAAATGAAGTTACGGGATTCTAAAACATGTTGATAACCCGATGAAGAAAAGTGACAAATGAGAGGAGAGTCAGAGCGCATGTTGATAATCCTAATGGAATTGAGAAATGATAGACTGGGTATCATAAGGTTTTGAACAGCTTACTGAAGGACGACTTAAAGGTGGAAAGCCAAAGGGTCACGGCCAAGTTTTCGAGTGAGGTCTCGTACGGAATCGCGTAAGTCCGGCTCGATTTGGATACGGTCTTGAATCGTTTTGCACGCGTGCACAACCGTCGCGTGCGTTTTTCCAAAAGAATTAGCGATTTCGGGAAGAGAGGATCGCGTGAGTTTCCTGCAAAGGAACATCGCCACTTGTCGCGGAGCGGATACAGAACGGGGCCTCCGCTTGCTCGACATGTCCGTCAGGCGCAAATCGAAATACTCGGCGACCATGCGTTGGATATCGTCGAAGGAGAGATCTTTTTGACGCTCATCGCTTAACTGATCTTTCAGCAGATTGCGCAGCATGTCAAGAGTCAGAGCCATCTGGTTGTTAAGAGAAGCGAACGAAATGGTGCGTGTGAGAGCGCCTTCAAGGCTGCGGACATTGGATTTGATGTTGTCGGCGATAAAGGTCAGCAAGTCGTCCGGCAAGCGCACTTTGGTCAACGATTGTTTGTAGCGCAAAATAGCCAGCCGGGTTTCGAAGTCGGGCGACTCGATTTCAGTAACGAGACCCCATTCGAAGCGAGACACTAACCGCGGCTCCAGACCCGACAACTCGCGCGTCGGCCGGTCGCTGGTCATGATGATCTGCTTGTGCGAATCGTAAAGGGCATTGAACGTGTGAAAAAATTCTTCTTGAATGCGCTCGCGACCGGCAAGGAACTGAATATCGTCGACGAGCAAAACGTCCGTACTCCGATATTTGTTGCGAAATTCCACGATCGAGCGTTTTTGCAGCGCCTCAATGTATTCGTTGAGCAGGGTTTCTGAAGACACGTAGCTGACACTCATGTTGGGCGTCTGCAACACACGGTGACCCACTGCCTGCATGAGGTGCGTCTTGCCAAGGCCGGTCTGGCCGTAAATGAACAGGGGGTTATATGCGCGACCTGGAGACTGAGAAACGCCTAATGCCGCGGCATGGGCAAAACTGTTCGATGGGCCAGAAACGAAGTTCTCGAAGGTGAAACTGGGATTGAGAGGATTCGTGTGGTTCCCGCTGTTGGCTTTGTGGCGGCGCTTGACAGGTGCCGCCTTGGTCTCGGGTTTGAGTGGCTCGTCCTCGACGGACGGTTGCTCTGCCGAGGAGTCGAAGGTCTTGACAACGAAACGGAGTCCCAGAGCACTCGGCGCACCCGCAGAACGCAAGGCGTCGATGATGAAATCCTGATAGTTGTCTTCCAGCCAGGTCTGGCAGAAGTCGTTATCGACATTCAGAACAAAGCAATTGTCTTGAATGGCAATCGGTTTAATGATTTCGATCCAGCGCGCGTAAACGTCACCGTTTAGGACACCTTTGAGGTGTTCGCACGCTTTCAGCCACAGTTCCGGAGCATTCATAGAAGCACAAAAACAGGTCGTTAGGTGATAGGGATCACAGAGAGAAAATCCCTAAAAAACACAGTACAGTTGAACCACATTTAGATACCCCAGACAAGGCAAAAAAAGTATCAATCTGTGAACAGGTTATGAACAGGCTGCGACTGTCTGGCTAACCCCCCCTTTCTTAAGGGGTTACAAAGAAAAATCGTTAGATTCTCGTAAAGAATGAGAGGCCTCGGATGGAAAGTGTGAACATGACAAGAAGTGACACCCTTCCCCGAAAAACCTGTAAAGTGAAAAAGTGAATAATTTATAACATATTTATCATTAATAACATAGAACAATCAAAATGAAAGCGAATGAACCTAAAAAAGGGACGTTTGATCAGTGGCGCGGGTGAAAAAAAAGGCCTTTTATGGCCGATAGCGAAGATCGTGTACCTTCTGTGACCGTTTGAAAAAGAGAGCGCTGAAAAAGAAATACCCTGCAAATTATAAACATGGAGCAATAAAAGTGAGAACAGGACGTTCAAAAAAGTAACACAGCCTAGCCTGAACCGCAGGAGGCTCGGAGACAAGACAATGTTTGCAAAAAACGTTCACTGCATCGTTTTCGGTGCGCTCGTCGCTCTTGCCGCAACCGGACAACAGAACGACCGCGAAAACGTGCGTCGGCAACGGACGATGGGCACCCGTGGAAACTGGGTCGCCAAGCGGGTGATGTCGAAAGACTTCATGGACAAAGTCGGCATTCAAGGTGAACAGGCCACAAAAATAAAAGCGGATCTAGATGCGCTCGATAAACAATCGGCCAAACTTGACGAACAAATCGCACAAGCCGCGACCCAACAGGCCGAAATCGCAAAAAAAGTGCTGACCGAGCCCGGCGCGAACGTGGATGAGATTATGAAAATCATCGAGCGCATCGGGACCTACCGCACCGAACAGGCCAAACTCGCGACTAAGAGATTGGTCGTTATCCGTGACAACCTGACTGCGCAGCAGCGCGAAAAAGCTTCCGCGATTCTGAACGAAGAGCAAAAGAAGGGTAAAGAAGAGCGCGAACGCAATACGACTCAGAACCGGCCTGCCACCCCCAAAGGGTCGTGAAGCGTAAGAAGAAGCCCAGCGTAGAGAGACGGATCCAACCGATCCGTCTTTTTTTTGCTTAGAAGGTGTTCGAATCGGTAAACACCAGATATAATGTGCGGTTGGCCATGATTATTCTGCACACATGCTGGCGCGACGGCGGACTCTATGTCTGGGGGGAACGGGATGCTTTCGCAACGGATACCCGTGCGGAGGATGTTTCTGGCTTAAACCCCGGCATATCGCCTTATGACCCCGGAGAGGCGGCTCTGCGCGAAGGGTTGTCGATGGTCATGTCTGGCTCAGAAGATACGGGGCTGATCTGTGGCCAGCTCCGGCTCGAACTCCCTACGCGGCATACGCAGGCGGGACGAGCGCCTTTGCCGTCCCAGCCGTTTCTGAGCGAGGACGCGTCCGCCGACAGATCAATGGATGAAGCAGCTCCGCTTCGCCCGTGGTTTGTCAGCGCAATCGAACTGGGCTGGAAAGCCGCTTTCACGCTCCTCGGGCAAGTCAACGAGCGCCGTTTGGCCTCCGAAATTTTCGCCGCCGAGGATCTCTTCTGTTTTTCGGAGCTGTTTCACTATGCGGGGGCGCTGGTGGCCAGGGGACGTTTTCTCCCGGGTCTCTGCAAGGTGTCGGAAACGTGCTACGAGGCGCGGTGGAGCCCCTCCATCGACGGCGCGGAAGGACGGCGCGTGTCCCGGCTTGCCTCGTGCTTGCCGCCGGCCGCGACCTGCGGACAGCCGCCTCTCGGCGCGGCCGAGGCGTTCTTGGAGGAGACCGTGGACCGCCTCGTGCGGGTCAGCGTGGTAACCACCCTCTCTCGCGCGCAAGCGGAGCGGGGCAAACACTACAGCGCACACGATGCGTGGTTTTCGGCGCTGCGCGGGGAAACGCGCGTTGTCCGCTGGGATAAAACCGCCGAACTCGAAACTCTGCACGCGCATCTGTACGCCTGGCGCCGCCCGGTCGAAGGCGGCCGCACACGCAGCGAGCAGTTGGTGTTCAGCTTGGAGGAGCCGGCGAACCCATCGCAGCCGTGGTTCCTACAGATTCGGATTGCCACGGGAGAGCAGACAACGCCGTTTCCGGTCGGAAGTGAGGCCGCGAAAGACGCCTGGCCGACCGAAGACCTGCTGCTGTCCCTTGGGCAGGCTGCGATGCTCTTTTCGCCCCTGGGAAGCGCGGTATCTTCTGCGGAGGGCTTAGGGTGCCACCTGACCACCTTGGAGGCGCATGCCTTTCTGACGACGTCGAGCACGCTCCTGACAGCCGCCGGCTTCGACATCCGCTTGCCGTCGTGGTGGCGTCAGGGCAACGCGCACGTTCTATCCCTAGAGGCGGATGTCTCGCCTCATCTTCCTTCGGCCGAGCCGTCGCGAGCGCTGGATGAAAAAGTGGATATCCGGTGGTCGGTGCTGCTCAACGGAAAGCCGGTCACTCCGGAGGAGCTGGAAAGTCTGCTCCAGACGCAATCGCCGCTGGTCTATTTCCGAGGGCAATGGATCCAGGTGGACGTGCGGAAAATTCAGGACGCGCTCCGGGTGGGGCAGCGCAAGACCGGCGATACGCATTCGGCGTTGGAGGTGGTCCGGCTGGCCCTTGGCGCGGGCACCGGACAATATGGGCTGGATGTGTCGTCCGTCAGGGGCCACGGCTGGCTGGATCCGTTCCTGAAGCGGCTCTGCGGCGAGGAGACCTTCGAAACCCTCACCGCGCCCGAGGCGTTCTGCGGCGAGCTGCGGCCGTACCAGTTGCGGGGCTACAGTTGGCTGGTCTTCCTGCGCGTCTGGGGCTTCGGCGCCTGTCTCGCGGACGACATGGGACTCGGCAAAACGATCCAGGCGCTCGCCTTCCTGCTGCACGAGAAAGCGCGTGGCGAGAAACGCACCGTGCTGCTGGTCGGGCCGATGTCCGTGCTGGGCAACTGGCAGCGCGAGGCGCAGCGCTTTGCGCCGAGCCTGCGCTGTGCGCTGCATCACGGGGCGCAGCGGTGTCACGGCGACTCGTTCGTGCGCGAGGCGCAGAATACGGACGTGGTGATCACCAGCTACCATCTGCTGTACCGCGACTACGCCGACCTGCGGAAAGTGGGCTGGGCGGGCATCGTGCTCGACGAGGCGCAGAACATCAAGAACCCCGACACCCATCAGGCGCAAGCCGCCCGCGCGCTGCAGGCCGATTACCGCATGGCGCTCACAGGCACGCCGATGGAGAACCATGTGGGCGACGTGTGGTCGATCATGGATTTTCTCAATCCCGGCATGTTGGGCAAGCGCAGCATCTTCCGCGAAAAATTCTACCGCCCCATCCAGTCGGGCACGGATCCGGGCGCTCGCTCGCGGCTGCGGCGCGTCACAACGCCCTTTATCCTGCGGCGCCTGAAGACCGACAAGCAGATCATCGCGGATCTGCCGGACAAGGTGGAGAGCAAGGTCTACTGCCCGCTCACGCTCGAACAGGCGCGGCTTTACGAAGAGGTGCTGGAGGCGTTCCACCGCGAAGTCGAAGAGGCCGAAGGCGTCTCCCGCCGCGGCCTGATCCTGGCGGTGCTGACGCGCCTCAAGCAGGTCTGCAACCACCCGGCCCACTATTTGGGCCAGACGCAGGGCCTGTCCCGCCGCTCCGGTAAACTCGTGCGGCTCGAGGAGATGCTCGAAGAGACGTTCGAGCGCGGCGAGAGTGCGCTGGTCTTCACGCAATACGCCGAGATGGGGGCGCTGCTCAAGCGCCACTTGTGCCATGTGTTCGCGCGCGATATGCCGTTCCTGTACGGCGGCGTGCCGCGGAAAGAGCGCGACCGCATGGTGCAGGATTTTCAGGAGTCCACGCAGCCGTCCGCATTCGTGCTGTCTCTGAAAGCCGGCGGCACGGGCCTGAACCTGACCCGCGCGACGCATGTGTTCCACTACGACCGCTGGTGGAATCCCGCCGTTGAGAACCAGGCCACGGATCGCGCGTTCCGAATCGGACAGACCAAGAACGTGATGGTGCACAAATTCATCTGCGGGGGCACGCTGGAAGACCGCATCGACGCCATGATCGAAAGCAAAATGGCGCTCGCCGACGAGATTGTGACCAGCGGCGAGGCGTCTCTGACGGAGCTCTCGAACGCGGAGCTGCGCGATATTCTGCGCCTCTCGGATTCGGCCGTGGCCATCGATAATGAAGAGTTAGAAATGAGGATTTAGGAGTCCGACACCCGGTTGGAAACCTGCCATGAGCAAAAAGAAAAAACACATGCTGCGGACGCCGCTGAGCGTCAAAGGCGGCATCCGTGCGCAAAACACGCACGGAGGCCACCTGCGCGTGTGGTGGGGACTGCGCTGGACCGAGGTATTGGAGAACTTCCGCTTAGGCGCACGCCTCGGCCGCGGGCGCAACTATGCGGTCTCCGGCCAAGTGTCGATGATGACCATTCGCGAAGGTTGCGTCGCGGCGCATGTGCAGGGCTCCAATCAGGAGCCGTATGAGAGCGTGATCCAGTTCCACTGCGTGCAGGGCGAGGCCAAGGAGCGCATCGTGAAGGCGCTGTGGCAGCGGCCGGTCCTGATCGCGCGCCTGCTGGTGGGCGATCTGCCGTTCGAGATCGAGCCGCTCTTTCAGACCGAGGGCTGCCCGCTCTTTCCTAAACGCACGAACGACCTCGTCAGCCGCTGCTCGTGTCCGGACTGGGCGAATCCGTGCAAACATTTGGCCGCGATCTACTACTTGCTGGGCGAAACGATCACGAGGAATCCGCTGCTGCTGCTGACCCTGCGCGGCATCACCCGTGCGGATCTGGTGGGGGAG
>TBL_comb47_HYPODRAFT_10002707_pt1 | contig 21651 bp, 20 predicted proteins | sample TroBogypolimnion_40_FD_10682 | JGI IMG/M metagenome (IMG submission 10682) | reverse complement strand
AAGTAACCTGCAAAAGTGAGTGCCGCCATTAATTGTTCTTTTAGTTCAAACCCACCATGATCGGCAGCAATACCAATGTGCATTTCTTCTCTTCGATGATCTCCACTATCATTTTCTATATTATTTACTGATTCCATTAATTTTTAAGAATTAACAATGTTACAATTGGTAGAATGCTATTTAGTTTTTGATTCCGCCAGAGCAATCTTTACAATTTCTTTAGCGATATCTTCAGGTGAAAGAATAAAATCGATAAATCCGCTTTCAATAGCGCTCTCAGGCATATCCGGCTGTTTGGCTGTCTCGGGCTTTTGCGCTATGGTAATGCCACCCACATCTTTTATGCCGCCTAATGCCGCAGCCCCATCACCGTCATAACCAGAGACAATAACTGCGATTAGTTTGCCATCCCAGTTCTCGGTTAAAGAATGCATGAATACTGTGATTACATCCGGCCATCCCCAGGGCTTTGATATAGGCTTGAGGCGGAATTCTCCATTAAGAATATGCAAATCCCGTTTTTCGGGAATGATAAAAACATGGTTAGGCTGGATGTCTAATTTTTCCGTAATCAATTCAACCGGCATTCTGGTATACTTCGGCAGAATCTCATGTAGCATAGTTGCAACAGTTCTTAGGTGATTAACGATAACAACCGCAACACCCATATCAGGCGGCAGATGCTTTAACAGCCTTGTATATGCGTCAAGACCACCAGCCGAACCTCCAACACAAACCACAGGAAAGTCTTTTACAGTATTCATGATATTTATTTTGGGGTACTCCACTTCCAGTTTAGTATTTCAGGCATATCCAGACCATTTAAGTCAATATATTTCTTGTGTTTGATCAGTTTATCTTTCATTAAACGCTTCAGTTTTACTCCATCAGCACCTAACTGAGGCAACCTGTTGATTGCATCCTGCACCAGGTGGAACCGGTCCAGATCGTTTAAAACAGTCATATCGAAATAGGTTGTAATCGTGCCTTCTTCCTTATAGCCTCGAACATGCAAATTTTCATGGTTGGTACGGCGATAGGTCAACTGGTGGATCAGTTTTGGATATCCATGATAAGCGAATACAATAGGTTTATCTTTCGTAAACAAAGCATCAAAATCAGCATCACTTAATCCGTGAGGATGTTCGGATTCCGGTTCCAGTTTCATCAGATCGACCACATTGATCACACGAATTTTTAATCCAGGAATATGTTGCCTTAAAATTGAAACTGCAGCCATAGTCTCTAATGTTGGCACATCACCGCAGCAAGCCATTACCAAATCAGGTTCGGCTCCCTCGTCATTACTTGCCCATTTCCAGATACCAATTCCCTGGGTGCAATGTTCGATAGCTTCATCCATGGTTAACCACTGTGGTGCCTGGTATTTTCCTGCAATTACAACATTGACATAATTTCTGCTCCGTAAACAATGATCCCAAACCGATAACAAACAATTGGCATCCGGCGGTAAATAAACTCTTACTATCGAGGCCTTTTTATTCACCACATGGTCGATGAATCCAGGATCCTGGTGTGTAAAACCGTTATGTGCCTGCTGCCAAACATGAGAGGCGAGCAGATAATTCAGTGATGCAATATTCTTTCTCCAGGGTAAATCAGCACAAATTTTCAACCACTTGGCATGTTGGTTAAACATTGAATCAATGATATGAATGAACGCCTCATAACAGTTAAACAGACCATGCCTTCCCGTCAGAAGATAACCCTCCAGCCAGCCTTCACATTGGTGCTCGCTTAGCATTTCCATAACCCTACCGTCAGTTGCAAGAAACTCATCGTTCTTTTCTGTATTGGCCATCCATTGCCGGTTGGTTACTTCGAATACAGCGTTCAAACGGTTCGAGAGCGTCTCGTCAGGACCAAATATCCTGAAATTATGCTGTTCATTATTGAGCTTTACCACGTCGCGAAGGAATACTCCAAGTACATGCGCATCGGCAGCCTGAACTAACCCGGGAGATGGTATGTTAACAGCATAGTCGCGAAAGTCAGGCATATTCAGATCCTGAAGCAGCAACCCACCATTGGCATGAGGGTTTGCCCCCATCCGTCGGTTTCCTTCAGGAGCCAACTCTGCCAGTTCCGCTATCAGACGACCATTCTCGTCAAAGAGTTCTTCAGGCTTATAGCTTTTCATCCAGTTTTCGAGGAGCTCAAGATGCCCAGGATGCTCTGAATCAACCAGGATTGGAATCTGATGTGACCTAAATGTACCTTCAATTTGAAGTCCATCCACTATATTTGGTCCTGTCCAACCCTTAGGTGAATTGAGTACAATCATCGGCCAGCGAGGTCTGGATGTATCATTTCTGACTCGGGCATGACTTTGTATTTTATGTATTTCTGTGATAACTTTTTCCATTGTTGCGGCCATGAGCTGATGCATCTTTTTCGGTTTGTCGCCTTCTACAAAATAGGGCTCCCAACCGTATCCATGGAACAGTTGCTTTAATTCCTTAGGTGTAATACGTGCTAAAACAGTTGGATTAGCTATTTTGTAACCATTAAGGTGCAGAATTGGCAGCACTGCTCCATCTGTGATTGGATTTAGAAATTTATTGGAATGCCAGGCTGTTGCCAATGGACCTGTTTCAGCTTCACCGTCACCAACAATACAGGCAACGATCAGATCAGGATTGTCGAATGCTGCACCAAATGCATGGCTGAGTGAATATCCCAATTCACCACCTTCGTGTATCGATCCAGGACATTCGGGTGATACGTGGCTCGGTATCCCTCCTGGGAAGGAAAACTGGGTAAACAATTTTTTCAATCCTTCCTCATCGGGTGTGATTTTTGGATATACTTCACTGTAAGTGCCTTCCAGGTAAGTGTTGCCCACCAGGGCCGGGCCACCATGTCCAGGGCCTGAAATATAGATCATATCCAAGTCAAACTTTTTAATTACCCGATTCAGGTGCACATAAATAAAGTTCTGTCCTGGAGTTGTGCCCCAGTGACCAAGCAGCATTGATTTTACGTGCGACAGCTTCAGCGGTTCCCGAAGTAATGGATTCTCGCGGAGATACAGTTGCCCGACCGACAGATAGTTTGCGGCTCTCCAATAGGCATTCATTCTGTCAAGAAGTTTTTTTGATAAAGGTTTTTTTGTGATGTCCTTCTTCTTCGTTTTCATGATCATGTTTTTTATAGTCATTAGTCTGTTAATTATATCAGTTGATTCCTTTTCGAGATACTTTTAAGCAATTTTTAACCCCAATGATGCCAATACTTCAGAAGTTGCCAAACAATTCTTATGTCTTACACTTCGAATGCCCATTCCTCTTGCAACATCCACAAACATTTGTAAATCCTCGATGTACACAACTTGTTCTGCCGGTACCTGTGCAATATCAAGTGCTAAACGAAAAATATCGGTGTCAGGTTTCCGATAATGGACAAAACAAGAGGATATAAAAAAATCAACAAACTGATTCAATTGAAACTTCTTTATCCGGTATTCATTTAAAACCCGTCCTTCATTATTTACAACAGCAATTTTAAGCTTGTATTGTTCTTTCAATTGTTTGATAAACTCAATCATATCAATGTTTGGAGTAGTTTGAGTAAACATGAATTCCCGAAACTGATCAGGAGAAAAAGAACGTTTCTCATAGAAAACTACCCGATTAAGGTATTCACTTAGGGTGATTTTTCCCTCTTCATGAGTGGCCATATTCAAATGATGCCGTTCTTCCATTTCAACCGGATTAAGATTAAACGTTTCAGCAGCCAATTGGCGTGACTCATGTCCCCATCCGTTGGAAAGCATTACGCCACCAATATCTAAAAACAATGTAGTAACTGGATTTTCAGAGTCCATTTTCAATGTGTTATATTTATTTATAATCAGGTCGTTGTCTTTTTTAAAATGCTAGCCATCAGCTTGTCAAATGGTTCATTGAATTTACTGACGCCTTCGTCCTCCAATTGCTGAGTCACTTGTTCCAGGTCTATTCCCAGTTCGGACAAGCTGGTCAGGACTTTCCAGGACTTTTTGATATCTTGTTCAAGACGTAATTCTGGATTACCATGATCACGATAGGCATCGATTGTTTGCGGTGGAACAGTGTTTACCGTTTCTGCGCCGATCAGCGCTTCGATATACTTCACATCGCTGTATTTTGGATTCTTATTACTTGTACTTGCCCACAGCAAACGTTGCACCCTGGCACCTTTGACCTGTAGATTTTTAAATCTTGAATTGCCAAAAATTTCCTTATAGATCTGATAGGCAGCCCTTGCACTGGATATAGCAACTTCTCCAAGTGCATCTATGGCGATTTCTTTCTTGTCACTTTCAGACTCAACAATCTTCTCCAAAAGCGGATCAACCAGTGTGTCAATACGGCTTAAAAAGAAGCTTGCTACCGATGCAATGTGATTTATTGATTTTCCTTGTGATACCCGCATTTCAAGACCTTCAATGTATGCCTCTGCCACTGCCCTGTAACGGGGCAAACCAAAAATTAAAGTCACGTTAATATTGATTCCTTCGCTTATAAGTTGCCTGATAGCGATCAACCCTTCGGGTGTGGCCGGAACTTTAATTAAAACATTGGGCCGGTTCAGCAATGACCATAACCTGCGACCTTCCTTAATGGTGCCCTGTGCGTCGTGTGCTAGATGGGGATTAACCTCCAGACTGACATAACCGTCTTTACAATCAGTTTTTTCATACAAAGGTCTGAATACATCAGCGGCATTCTTAACATCCTCCTGACTAATAGTCTCATAGATTGAATTTACATCTTGCTTATGCAAAGCCATCCTTCGAATGTCAGGATCATAAATGTTACTTTCGTCAATAGCTTTTTCAAAGATAGCCGGGTTTGAAGTGATCCCCCGAAGTCCATCATCTTTAATCAAGTGAAGAAGTTCTCCATTTGTGATCAGATCGCGTCGGATATAGTCGAGCCAAATAGACTGACCAAGGCCTTCCAGAATTTTTAACGGATTGGGTTTCATTATGTTTTTTTTTATGCTTTAGGAAAACTATTTTCATGGAACTTTTATTCTAAAATACTAATATTTAATCACATAAACAAGTATAGACTAAATGATTTCAATGATTTTATATCTTTTAAATCATTCAGAGAAAAGACTAAAGATTAAATTTTGTGACAACATTCCCTTTATGGGCAAACTTTCGAACATTTATATTTAAATACTAACAAACAACTAACTGTGTTTTTTGGTTGGGATAATAAACAACGGTAAATGAGTATGGCTTAATACTTCTTCAGCAACACTTCCAATAAGGATATTTTCAAGCCATTTGTGGCTATGTGAGCCAATAACTATTATATCTGCATGCAATTCTCTTGACGCCTCTAAAATCGCGTCTGATATGTCTCCTTCTTTCACCACAGTTTCAATTGTGGGATCCTCCAGGTAGCGTTTTGTTTTATTGAGAAAATGTTGAGCTGCCTGGACCATACCTTCGACATTTTCCAATTGGAACGGACTTACTCCGGTATAATCGTTAAACCCCATAATCGGAGAATATTCCATCGAACTATAATAAACAGGATCTGCTATGACATGCAACAATACAACTTCAGCATTCATGTCTTTTGCCAGCGAAAAGCCCATTTCTGCTACCTTTTGTGCGGTTGGATCGTAATCCAGTGCAATCATTACTTTCTTCATTTGATTTGTTTTCATATTTGTTATCTTTATTATTAATATCTGACTTTCAAGGCAATATTTCCAATAGATTTAAATTGTTCCTGATTGGTAAATATGGCGCGACCTTTTTTCGAAATGACCTCCCAGGCAATTTCACTGGTTATATCATCAATTACTCCGGGAAGGGTTACATCTGAGGCTAAGCTAAATGAATATTGTCCGTTCATTTTTACTGCCTGGTGATAGTCATCATTAGTAATTAACAAATCGCCCCTGCCTGCTTTTACTGCAAGAAAAATATCCAGCAGATCGGTTAATACCTTCCCATGACCTGCAGCTTCCTTCATTTCGTGTATTGCCCTTGCTCTTCCTTCTTCCTGCAATGCAACGACTATTTGCCATGCTTCGGAAGCGATGGAATGATTAGCAGTGTCGTTGTAGTTTATATTGACGTTTCCAAGATAAATTGAAGGTTTATCTGCAACTTGCATAAGTCGACTCCAATTGTTTTCAGTACAAATCACAACCACATTCATCTCTGTTTTATAATGAAGTTTAACCAGAGCTTTATCGATTTGATTGAAAAATTCACGAGTAAAATTATCAATCTGTTTGCTTTCGCCTGATTTATCCGAATCAGTCAGAAAATATGGATTCTTAGAGAAAATGAAATCATCATTTTTTATTTCTTCGGTAATATTATCATTAATGGCATGCAACAATCGAACATCAAACTGAGAAAGCACAAGAATAAGATACTCTTCCAAACGGTTAAAGTCTTTTATCAAAGGTTTGATTACAAAACTTTCCGCTACAGAAACAGTGTCTTTTAATGTTGTCCATGATGATTTAACTATTTCCTGGGTTGAGTCTGAAAGAAACAGATGTAAACTGTCTAAATTCTTATTAAGATCTATTTCCTGATTAAGATTATCAATTTTTTCAAGCAAATTGCCCACCTCATATTGTCCAAATTCATTAATTACATGTTCATGTGCCTCTGCTAAAAGTTTTTTGAGTTCAATTGCATCCCTGACATCGTTTATACTTGTCCGGTGAGTATTCATAGATATTGTAATACATGGATTGCTTCTCTCAGAAGCAAGTTTTTCTAATTTATCTTTCTGCATTTTTTGGATTTTTTTGGATTCCCGCATCTTACGGGCCAGCTATATGTGATATTTAACAGAGGATAAAGATAATCAGGTGGCTTTCTGAAAATCTTACATAACTATTGAAAATAATTACATGATTCACACATTTTGGAGGTGTTTCTCCCTTCTCCGGATCAAAACCCTGATTTCTTTAGGATAATCGGTTCCAAATGTGCATCCTATATATTAAACAGTAGTAGTTGTTGTTGTATGTTGTTGTTGTAATTGTTATAATTGAAAGTCTTTAATTAGGTTCTCCAGGGTTGAACTATCGGCAGTGGTTTTCAAAAAATGGCATATTAGTTTAGATTCTTTGAGAAGACAATTTCATTTCAGCAAATATAAAACAGACTAAATAGTCCATAATAAGCCAAAATAAGTACTTAGGTATTTGTCATTAATAAGGCTATGTCCCAGGGAAAATATAAAGTGAAATTTTTCAGTAAAATTGATTGATCCACCTAAATTACAACCGGTTACTGAATTACCGGCATTCGTATCTGCCGAACGGTCATAGAGTTCACCGCCAAGCATTATAAAGGGAGAAAAATCATATTGTATCTCCCACCCTGTCAAAATCCAATCCTTATTATTTAGTCCCGGATTGATATTGTACCCCATTCCACCATAGCTGGTAAACTTGCCCCATGACTTTTGAGCCCAAACCGGTAGAAATACCTGGGTCTTGCCGTTACTAAATTCAGCATTTTTGATTGTGGGTATTTGGATAATCGGGAAAATACCTATTTGTGGTCTGTTCTCTGTTTCCGAAAGAAAACGGTATTTCACCCCAAATTCAGTATTGCCATAGCCAATATCTGTTTTTTGATGCAAGGAATAAGAGTAGTTCATTGGTAACAACAAATGTATCTGAACATTGGGTATTAGTCCGTAATTCACTTCAAAATGAGGACTGGTTCCTGTCCAATTATCTGAATGTATTGTGTTTACTGAGGATATATAAAACTCCCAATGTTTAAAATTCACAGGTTCAGGATCATCGGTTAAAAAAGGCGGACCTGCGTAGCTCATATGAATACACCATACGCATAACAAGAAAGTTAAAACAGCACCTTTTTTTCTTCCAATCATCATAATCAATGCTTTATCCGACTTTATAAATAATAAACAGGCAGGAATATCTTAGAATCCTCTTAATCCAAAAGAAAGTTTTTAAGCCTAAAAGGATAACATTTAATATGAATAAAAAGTTTTTCGTACCAATAGCTAAAGGACTTGATTTGTAAACAGAACAAATATTTCTAGTGCATCAATATACTAAATGATACAGTATTATAGGCTGATTAAACTGATATATAGCAAAATATGTATGTCATTGAGAGGCGTTGCGAGGACCGAAGCAAACCAATCCCATTCTATTGATAATCCAAATGTTGAGATTGCTTCCTCCTTCATTCCCCGGGGTTGGCAATGACGATCAAAGTAATCGGGATTAAATCGGACTCAAAATTTCATTAAAACTAATTATCATCTTGATTGTGACGTCTTTCCTGACGTTGTCGACGTCTTTCATAACGATCGTCACCATCCCGATGTTCACCATTATCATGGCCGCCAATAACAATCTCTGCTCTGGCTGGTCTCGGAGTTTGCATAGTTGCGTAACAGGATGAAAGCAGAGTTACCGATGCGAACATTAAAACAACATGAATTGACTTTAATACATTTATTCTGCTTAACATTTTTAACGATTTCATTTGATTGAATTTTAAAATGTGAATTTGTTTTCACACTACAAAGATGGACTGAATAATTCCATTATGAGTTACACAATTATCTAAAAGGATTACATCATTCACATGTTTACCTGATTGCAAAATCAAATCTTTATATTTATTCGAAGGCATTTATACTTAATCCAAAGTATCATTTATCTGTCCCATTCGATTAAATTCCCCAATAGATTTTCAGAAATATTCATACTAACTGTTTGTCTAATGCATTTATTATAAACAAATTAATATTGTCTGATGTTGAATGTATAAATCACTGCAATAGATTATAATTGATGATTGTTTATTCTGAATTTATATAAAAACTTTTGCCATGAATGCATTACAAGAATCAGAAGTAAAAGAGTTTCTGTCAGTTAATCTAAATGACTGGACTCTTGACAAGAATACCATTAATAAAGATTTTAAGTTTAAATCTTTTGTTGAGGCTTTCTCCTTTATGACCGCAATTGCTCTCGAAGCAGAAAAGATAAATCATCATCCGGATTGGAGCAATTCCTATAATCAGGTGAAAATATCTTTAACGAATCACGAAGCTAAAGGGATCACTTCATTGGACTTTGATCTGGCGAAAAAAATTGACAGGATATTTAATAAATATTCCCTTTCGGTGCAGTAAAGCAAATTGCTAATGAACTCAAAGGATAATACAAATGATAATTCAAAGATTCTGTGATCATTTGATTTGAAACCCTATACCCGAATTCAGGTTAACCGAATTAAATGAATTTAGATTAAAAACAAGACGTATCCGGTCCCTGAATGATCCTGTGGCCGATTCAATGTTTCCTGATACAACCATTGGAATGTAAATCTCAAAAAAGTTCCATAATCCCGCTTTCAGGCCTGCTTCATAATAGATTGGAGATTGCTGACCTGGTCCGCCAGCGTGGTCATTCAAGAGTAAGTTTACAAAAGGCCTGACAGGTATTCGTTGAATCTTCTCCGGAAGACTGCTGGTTAAGGATAGCGAAATAAGCCATTTACTGTATCCAATTGAATTGTTTACAGGCGACACCAGACCACCCTCAGAAAAGGTCATCTGTCTTGACCAGAAAGTTGTTGGGAATGTACTGAAACGATCAGGGTACGTACCCTGGTATAAATATTGCTCTGATCCGCTTCTGCCGCTGGGAGAGAAGGCGTACCAGGGAACATTCTGATTGTCTTTCAGCATGCTGCCTGCAAACAACCTTATATCCAGTCCATTTTTCTTTCCGTAATAGCTTAATTTATAATTGAATTCGACCGATGTTTTCAGATAAGACTGACCGGTTTCAGTAGCGACCAATACTTTAAATGGATTTATTGCACTAAACTTTTCCAACTGGTATCCAAATTGCAAAAATGAACTCATCCTGGCTTTCTCCAGAGCTTCAATCTGGTAAAGGTTAGATGCCCCTATATAGTATATGTATCCTTTTTGCCTTAGCGATCGATTCATCTCCCGATCCCTGAAGTAAATATCTAATCCGGTTTTCACCGTATGATAGTTTTGATTGCCGGGAGCACCAAATTGTGTTCCTTCCAGTGAAAATGTTGCTATACGGATCAACTGATTCCAGGGTGTAATGTTATAGGATGCTTTTCCATATCCGGCTAGTCCTGAATGATTAAATGTCAGGAATGGCATAACGAAATATTCAAAGGGTTTAGGGTTAAGGAATCCGTTATGAAAAGCCATTCCCACCATTAAACCATTCTCCCTGGTCCAGTTCAGTGCAGGGAAATACATCAGGTAGCGTTTTTCAGGATCTTCCAATGAAAAGTACATCTGAGTCCTGATCGGATCGGCCTTTGGAAAGATTCCCGATGTTCTGATGTTATTATTCAGCCTGGATAATTCAGGGGTGACGTGCCTGGGGTCGATTTTAAACTCCGAATAAATCCCATCCGGCATTTCGATCTGTTTCTCTCCTTCAAATCCATCGACCCATTTCTCAAAACAGATCGAATCCCCCCTCATCCCTGCAATGACCAGGGGTGATGCCAACTCGCCATTATTCCTGATCCCGAGTACTCGGGAATGATTTGTGAATCGGATCACTTTATAGCCCATTCTTTTGGTTGTGCCGATGAAATCACTAAAGAACCAGCTTAGGTCTTTGCCGGTATGGTCCTCAAATATTTTTCGAAGGTCATCTGGTTGCGGATGCTTGAATTTCCATTGGAGATAATAATCATGGATTGCCGAATCATACATCGAATCACCAAGATAAGCCCTCAGGTAGTTAAATCCCCTTCCTGTCTTATTATAAATCATCAGGCTGTAATTCAAGGTAGTATAATCGGGTGCAGGTAAATTAACAGGTTGTTCGAGATTGGCCCGTGCCTGTGCAAGCCATTCCATTTCGTGCATAAGTTTAACCGGCATTTGGTCAACATGAAAGAATCTGGCCAGCTTGATGTTTTTAACATAGACCTCCCATAGCTTTTTTTGAGGGTATTTAAGACTCATATAACGAACTTCGATGGAACTGGTCATTCCTTCATCCAGATAAGGATATCGCCGCTCATTCGTTCCAAGAGCACTATAAAACCAGCTATGACCTACTTCATGTGCAATTACTTCATCCAGCGAATAGCTATCCTTTGCCAGTCCAATGACTGTAATGCCGGGATATTCCATTCCATCACCTGCACTCAGGGCACTTTGTACGGCAGTGAAACTCTGATACGGATAGTCTCCATTCCATTTTGAGAAACGGCTGATCGCATTATTTATATAAGAGTTGGCATTCTTCCATATCTTAGCCTCCTGATTGGTAAACATGACCCAGGTAGTGACTTCCCTACCCGACTCAGGAAGTTTTACTTTTCCTTTCATTACATGAAAACGCTTATCGGCAAACCATGCAAAATCGTGAATCTTTTCTTCAGTATAACGTAGAGTTTTTAACTGTCCCGATGAAGGAGGAAAATCAGCTGACTCAGAAGCTATGGCTGATATCCAGGCAGTGTCAGCCGCCATTTTGTTGAGCTTATTGGCTTCTTCTTCATTTTGCAAATTTCCTGTTGCACCAACAATATAATTTGATGGAAGGGTTATACTCACATCATATCTCCCAAATTCTGAATAGAACTCACCCTGATCTTCATACGACATCTGGTGCCATCCTGTTCTGTCGTAAACTGCCGGTTTGGGATACCATTGAGAAATCTGGTAGGATTCTCCGATATGACCTAACCTGGATGTCACGCCTTTGGGGATTTTAACATGAAATGGAGTAGTAATTTTAATGCTGTCGCCGTGCTTCAAGCCTTTATTCAGTATAAGCCTGCAAATATCTGGCTGATTGGGTAATAAATTCCAATGAATCTTTTGATCGTTGATCCTGAAATCCAATGAATCAATAGATCCGCTTAAGGTTGGATCTTTAAATAATTTTGCCTTTCCTTTCAGATTGAATAACTGACGGGCTAATTCGGTGTTATTGTTCGAATAACCATTGGCCCACAGATGAAAATAAAGATAATGGAGGGTATCGGGAGAATTGTTGATATAATTAATCGTCTCGTATGCATTTAATTCATGAAGCTTATCGTTTAAGGTGACGTGAATCGTATAATTGACTTCCTGCTGAAAATATTCCTGCGAAGTAGCTTTGCTGTAAGGCCAGATCATGAACAAGCAGGTAAATATCCACAATCCTGAACTTTGGATGTGATGAACTATCTTCTGTTTACTTATATCTAAGCTAATTTTTTGCATTTCTGATTTTTGTATCATCTACAAATAAGTTCCTTTCTCATTCGGCCACCAATACATGAATCCTATTGAAATAAATATGTGCAACACGACCTGTATTGCACATATTTTAAAAGGAGTATTCAGGATAATTTTTTATCCTGAACTCCTCCCGAGGACTCGGGACTGTTTAAAGTAACCCAAACCGGCAATACCGGTATTTGATAAATTAGATAAGGATGATGATCAAAATGATGATCAATAAGGTACCACCACTGATATAAATGACTTCACCACTCCTGCGGACGTTTTCTTTTATCCCTCTGCTTTCTTTTCTTAATTCACGCTTTTCTGATCCAGTCATTTCTGACTTGTCCATACTGCGAATTTCTTCTACTCGTTTGTTCATACTACTGACCTCTTCAGCTGATAATTTATTCTCTGTAGCAACAGGAGCAACAGATTTCGATTCAGCTTTATTAGCGAATGTAGATGTTGAAACCATCGTAAAAATCATTAAGGTTGCGATAAAAATAGTCTTTCTCATTTTGTGATTTTTAATATTAATTTATAGAATAAAGGTAGAGGATAATGAATCTTAACTTGTTACACAATTTTGGAAATTAGTTACATCATTATCACATTTCCAGGGAAGCATAAGACAGTTTTCATAATCACCTATATTTCTGTAAACACACCAATTCCAGAAGTCTTCATTCTCCCTGATCCTCCTCCAGATCATTATGATCGTCTCCTCCCAGACTATAATAGTCATTCTCTTCATCGCCATCACCTGCATTTTCAAGGATATCGTCCATTTCTGATTCGGGAATGTCTAAGTCATTGCCCGATACATCATCATGATAATCTTTTTCATTCATGGATTTAAATTCTCCCGGTTCATTATTTGTTTTTATTGCATCAATATCTTCCGGGTCAATGTCTTTTTCTTCCTCAAATTGTTGGTAAATATCATCTTTGGCAGGATATTCAGGATATCCGTTCAGGTCATCCTGATCTTTAATCTCTGCCTTGCTGGCAGACAGATTCAACAGATTGCTTTTTTCTTTCATTTTAGATAACTTTAAAATTTATGCTCATGGAACTTACTATTTTCATACCATTGATATCTGACAAATCAATAAATAATGGACAAGAATCATCCATCCAATAAATAAACAGATTCAATAATTAGTATTAAATTTTGAGAGATCTAAGTTAATCGCAGGTGAATGGATGAGTGTTACACAACTTTTGAAAAGAATTACATCATTCACACATTTTAAACCCTATGGATATCATGGAATAAGGTGTGAATGATGTAAACTTTTCATTTAATTGTGTAACGCATTTGACATCAGGTATCCCCATCTTTATGTTGGATACAAATTACTTCTCAAAAATGAAAATAAAATTACTTTCAACAATCCTGCTAGGAATAGTTGCCTTCGTGCTTCTCGTCATTCTTTTAATTGTGGCCGTTGCAGAACCCTTGATTAGGAACAAAATCAGGACAGAATTGAATGAATACAGCAGTGATTATACTATAAGTGTGGCCAAGGTTCATATTTCGTTATTCAAATCAGGATTGGAATTGGAATCAATTACAATTTCCTCAAAGTTAAAACAAGGCGGTCATCCGAATTTAAAAGGAGAAATAGCATCCCTAAAAATAAAAGGAATCAACCTACTGAAAGTCATGTTTAAAAAGGAAATCTATATCAGCGAGGTGAATATTTCAAACATTAGTATTGAAGGAAAGCTTCCGTTTCATGAGAAGTCCAAAACTCCCGTATTATCGCCCTTAAACATTCGTATTGATAGCCTGTTCCTTGATAATATCAACCTGGAGATTAAAAACACTTCATCTGCACAAGCCTATACAGTGCAAGATGGCATTTTAAAGTTATATGATATTGAGGCGGTTAAAAAGGATACTCTTTCACTTGGATTGATTAAGCAAATTGATTTTGATGCCGTCAAGTTTGTTTCAGTATCAGCTGACAGCATGTACACGAATGTTGCCATTGGCATCAACTATTCCTCAGTATCAAAAAAGCTGGCTATCGATAGTGTTTTTATTCATCCTGACTACAAAGATTTTGACTTTGCGGGGCATCATAAATTTGCGACAGACCGAATAGAAGCAAGGATCGGAAATATTCATTATTACGATTTCTCTGCAGCTGATTATATCAAACATGGTAATTTAATCAGCTCTTTCATAGAAATCGAAAACATGGATATGAATGTTTTTAGGGATACACGAATAGAGATAGAACACAAAAAATCAAGCTCGTTCCAGGAATTAATTTACAGCTTTCCAGGTACGATCCATATTGATTCGATTGGTCTGAAACGGGGAACAGTTACCTATACCGAACAGGTAGCCAAGGCAAATGAACCGGGGGTCATCAGCTTTAATGAAATCAAGGCAAAAATCTATAAAATAGCCAATGACAGTATTTACAAAACAGAAGAAGCATTTATTAAGTTACGGGCAGAAGCCATGTTAATGGGAAAAGGCAAAGTAAACGTCTTATTAAAAGCAAGACTATTCGATAATCAGAATACATTATCACTCAATGGATCACTTTCCGGCATGGATGCCGCTGAGTTGAATCCAATGCTGGAGAAAAATGCTTTTATATATGTTACTTCGGGAAGAATCGATACAATGAATTTCAATCTGGTGGCAAATAACACGAAAGCAACCGGTAAAATGACTTTACTTTATCATGGATTGAATGTCGCTGTTAAAAATAAGAGGACGGATAATATCACCGGTATTAAAGAACGCTTTGAATCATTGATTGTGAATAAAATGTTATTGGATTCGAATCCACTTCCTGGTGAACCCGTGAGAGTTGGAATTATTGATTATAAAAGAGACCCCGAACGGTTTCTCTTTAATTACAGCTCATGTTCTATTTTAACAGGAATTAAATCCAGTCTCATTAAACGTACGAAAAAATGATCATAATGTAAGTAAGCAACCGTTTAATTCACTCATTTATCTCAACTTACTAAGCAGGCTTACGTATTATCTTTTATCAGTTTGGACAACCTGATGGTGCTCTGATAAAAGTTTCATAATGGATCTCATTTACAAGGCATCGAGTGTCTTTCTCCCTTTATACTTAAGATGTTTGTAATGGGAAGGAGTTAATCCTGTATATTTCTTGAATTGATTTGAAAGATGAGCGACACTGCTGTAATGCATCTTATCGGCTATTTCTGTAACATTAAGTTCGTCGTAAATCAATAATTCCTTTATACGTTCAATTTTGTGTTTAATTAAGTAATGCTCAATTGTAATGCCCTGAATCTCCGAAAAAATGTTGGCTAAATAAGTATAATCGTAATTTAGTTTTTCACTTAAGTATTCAGAGAAATTTATCTTTGGCGGTTTATCCGAATAATGTATTAATTCAATAATAATATTTCGGATTCGCTCAATAAGGATGAGCTTCTTATCCTCCAGAAGTGCAAGTCCCGATTTTTTAAGTCCCAAATCAAGCAATTGTAGCTGTTCATTTGATAGTCTTTCCAGAATTTCAACCTGCCCTAATTCTATTGCAGCATAATTCACTCCCAGTTTTTCAAGTTCAGCTTTCACTTTCAACTTGCAGCGATCACCAACCATATTTTTCAGGAAAAGCTTCATGCAGATTTAACTTAGGTTTACTTCCATCTTATTGACTAATTCATTTTAAAATCCCTAACCACTTTCTTCCTGTTTGCAGTTTTTTATTATTCGTATAAAAACCTGTACTATTTTCTAAAGTTCGAAATATCAACTGCCGATAGAAGACATTCCTTATTGTCACCCGTTACTATACCTTCGATATAAACCAGGCACAATGGATTATTGTCGTAACCAAGCATCACTTCACACACTTCCTTCGCATCAGTAGTATAAACATCTTTAAAGAATTTATTGAATACTGCCTTTGATTCTTCCGAAACAAACAACTTAAAATTGCTGTTAACCAGGCTAAAACGCCTGTCACCAAGCAAGTCTGCCCCTGTGAAGTTCAGTTCACAGATACGTCCGTCGTGATCGAGCGTGAAATAGCCCATGGGAGCAAAGTCATACAACATGGTATATTTTTTCAACGCTGTTTCAGCAGTATCATAGGCCTGACGCAACTCTTCGTTTTGCATTTCCAATTCTATCTGGTGAACCTGCAATTCGTGAAGTAGTTTTTTAACTTCAATATCTACTCCCGATTCTGAACCTGTTTTTTGTTTTTCTAATAGCTTTTGTTCAGCTACCTTACGCAGCATTTGTGGATCTGTAAAATCAATTTCACTATTCATCACATTAGTTTATTAGTTGTTATAATAATCATTCCTGCCGGACCGTTGAGGCTGTTAAGCAGTATACCAACCGACCATTCAACATCGGATATCGTGTTAGCGGCAGATAATACCTTCATTTTAAATTTGCCGCCCTTCATCTCATTCATCAGTTTAATCATTCCATTTGCTGTCTCTTCCCGGTTTGGTTCAGGAACAAACAACTGAAAATAATCCTGATTGATTACTTCTTTTCTTTTCTTACCGAAAAATCTCTCCGCTTCAGAATTAAACTCCTGAATTTTCATATCAACAGACAATTTAACAATTACATCTGATAAGGAGTTGAACAGCAAATTAAGCAACTGATCTTTTTCCTTAAGTTCAACCTCCATTCGCTTCAGATCTGAAGTGTTGATAAACGTGATGACAAGGCCATCTATCCGATCGTCAAAGGTACGGTAGGGCATTATTCGGGTCGAAAACCAACGTCCGTCAGTGGATGGAATCTGCTTTTCCATAAATACAAGAGTCCTTAAAACCTCGTGTGCATCAGCAGCCAATTCAGGGTAAATAAGACTGGAAACCTGGTCGGTAAATGGTCTGCCGATATCGCTCTTGATTAGTTTGAATATTTTGGTAGCCTGATTGGTATAGCGTCTGATATTTAAATCCTTGTCCAGAAACAGAGTAGCAATATCGGTACTGTTTAGCAGGTTTTTCATATCATTATTTACCCTTGTAAACTCATCAACTTTCGACTGCAATTCAGCGTTTACTGTTTGTAGTTCTTCATTCAGGCTCTGCATTTCCTCTTTCGAAGTTGTAAGCTCTTCATTGGTCGATTGCAGTTCCTCGTTGGTCGATTGCAATTCCTCGTTAGTGGATTTCAGTTCTTCCTGCGAGGTCTGCATTTCCTCGAGTGTGTTCTGCATTTCTTCACGCATGTCCTGTAACTCTCGTTCAAGCTCAGATTGCTTAATACTTACAAAAGCATTTCCTCCTTTTGCTTTACTACCTTTGAGTTCAACAATCATTGGCAAATCCGAAAAAATAATCATAACCATACCCATTAAGGGCTCCGGATGATCAATCCATTGAATACTAATATTCAATAATTGGGTACCTCCATTGGTGCCTACTTTCAAGTCGTGCATAACCACACGTTCTTTCTTCATGATAGCCTGACGGAAAGCAGAAGGAAATTCGTTGCGCAACCCGTCGCGTAACATGGCAAAGATATTCATGTTAGCCTTACCTACTGCAGGTTCCAGGTATTTACCCGTCTTGCCGCTGATGTATATGATGTCACCCCTTTCGTTAACCAGAACTCCCGGAGGCGAAAAACTCTGTAACAAAAGCTGATCGGCTGCGCTTTGAATATTCTGGGCCGATGGTAAAGGGATTGTTTTTTCAATATTTGAATGATTTGACCGTGTAAATGAAGAAGGAAAATCAATCAGTTCGGGTGTTTCAATGGTATCCGATCGCTTGAATATTTTTAGTTTTGAATCCACCGTCGAAAAGAAATGACTCTGTGTTCCAAGTGTTTCAGCACTTCCAAGCACCATATATCCATGAGGATTTATGCTGTAATAAAACAATCCCAGTAATTTTTTCTGAAGCTCGGCATCCATATATATCAACAGATTTCGGCATGTCAGGATATCGAGTTTGGTAAAGGGCGGATGAAGGATAATATTATGCTTGGCAAAGACAACCATTTCCCGTATTTCAGTATTGAGACGAAAGCCGTCATCAGTAGTACTGAAAAAGCGGTTTAGTCGTTTTGCTGATACATTGGCAATAATGTTTGCCGGAAACAGTCCTTTCCGGGCTGTTTCTACTGCTTCATTATCCAGATCGGTGGCAAATATCTGCAGAGAAATACCAGCATGCGGTCTGATTTTATCCATCGCTTCCTTAAACACAATAGCTAGCGAATAGGCTTCTTCTCCGGTTGAACAACCCGGAACCCATGCTCGTAAGATCGTATTCTCCTTATGGCTCGAAATAATATCAGGAATTATTGTTTGTTCCAACTTTTCCCAAACGGGGGCATCCCGAAAGAAATTGGTTACGCCAATTAATAGTTCCTTGAACAGAATATCTACTTCTTTGGGATTTTCCTGCAATAATCGAACATAGGATGTTATTTTATCAATCTTGTGAACGCTCATACGCCTTTCAATACGACGATAAACAGTATTCTTTTTATACAACGAAAAATCGTTGCCTGTCTGTGACCTTAAAATAATAATAATTTTCTCAAGCGAACTTTGGTCCTTAACCTCCACGTCCAGATTTAATCTGACAATAGGAATATGATTAAGAAATTCCAATAGTCTTCCCGGCATTTCATTGGCCGGAGCCAGAATATCGACAGGTATGGATTCTATCGCATGGCGTGGCATACTATCAAATTTTGCTGTAGCAGGGTCCTGTACCATCACGATACCGTTTTTTTCTTTAATGGCTCTAAGTCCTAAACTGCCGTCCGAACCCATTCCCGATAGAATGACTCCAACTGCAAGGTCCTGAAGATCATCAGCAAGTGAACAAAAAAAGGAATCAATTGGAAGTCGCAATCCTCTCACTTCCACCGGATCGAACAGGTAGAGTATACCCTTTAAAATGGACATGGTCTTATTGGGTGGAATGACATAAACAAAGTTTGGCTTTATGGTCATGCCATCTTTCACCTGGATGACAGTCATTTTCGAAATTCGCTGCAGCAATTCGGGCAACATTCCTTTTTGTGTAGGATCCAGATGCTGGATTACCACATAAGCCATGCCGCTGTTTTCAGGCACATTACCCAGGAATTGTTCAAATGCCTCCAGCCCGCCAGCCGATGCGCCAATACCAACTATCGGAAAAAGAGCATTTTCTGTTTTAGAAGTCATCTCTTTAGAAGTTACAGCCGATTTCAATTTTCCAGGTTTCATGAGCATTTTTATTATTATCTGTAAATATCGGAAATTAAATGAAATTTACCACATAGACACATAGGGCTCATAGAAATAATTAAAGTAACATTTAAGCTATGTGTACTATTTGTCTATGTGATTAAAAATATAAACAGATGAAAATTACCACATAGACACACAGGGCTCATAGAAATAATTAAAGTAACATTTTAGCTATGTATACTATGTGTCTATGTGGTTAAAAATATAAACAGATGAAAATTACCATATAGATACACAGGGCTCATAGAAATAATTAAAGTAACATTTAAGCTATGTATACTATGTGTCTATGTGATTAAAAATATAAACAGATGAAAATTACCATATAGACACATAGGGCTCATAGAAATAATTAAAGTAACATTTAAGCTATGTGTACTATGTGTCTATGTGGTTAAAAATATAAACAGATGAAAATTACCATATAGATACACAGGGCTCATAGAATTAATTAAAGTAACATTTAAGCTATGTATACTATGTGTCTATGTGGTTAAAAATATAAACAGATGAAAATTACCATATAGACACACAGGGCTCATAGAAATAATTAAAGTAACATTTAAGCTATGTATACTATGTGTCTATGTGATTAAAAATATAAACAGATGAAAATTATCATATAGACACATAGGGCTCATAGAAATAATTAAAGTAACATTTAAGCTATGTATACTATGTGTCTATGTGATTAAAAATATAAACAGATGAAAATTACCATATAGACATATAGGGCTCATAGAATTAATTAAAGTAACATTTTAGCTATGTATACTATGTGTCTATGTGGTTAAAAATATAAACAGATGAAAATTACCATATAGATACATAGGGCTCATAGAAATAATTAAAGTAACATTTAAGCTATGTGTACTATGTGCCTATGTGGTTAAAAATATAAACAGATTAAAATTACCATGTAGACACATAGGGCTCATAGAATTAATTAAAGTAACATTTAAGCTATGTATACTATGTATCTATGTGGTTAAAAATATAAACAGATGAAAATTACCACATAGACACATAGGGCTCATAGAAATAATTAAAGTAACATTTAAGCTATGTGTACTATGTGTCTATGTGGTTAAAAATATAAACAGTTCTTCTTGTGTGACCATTTATGGCTTTCGCTTCACTCCATCGACCAAATAGGCTGATTCACCGTGCCAAAATAAGGCACCGTTTTTTTGGATATAATGAACGATCACCATTTGTCCCTGAATGGTGTCCAGTTGATCTGCAAGTTTTTTATCAGTTACCGAAAAATAGAATTTTTCCGAAGCAATGGCCACGTTCGAATTACCGGTCACACTGCTGAGTATCATTTCGCCTTCGTAGGTTTTTATAAGATTACCTTTATGCGAAAATTTCTGCAACAATCCCGCCCTGTAACCATCACTATAGGTATAGAAATACCTGACGTAAACAAAAATACCTGAACCAAGAAGGAATAGGGTAAGAATCACAAAAAACATCCTTTTAATCCCCCTTTTTATTCCTGACCACTTTGAATCGTTCATCGTTGTTAAGTTTGAGTCTGCTTGCATGATTAGTATAGATAAATAATAGAATAACAACTAATTATACCATTTCCTTCTTGAATATAACAATCCAAGCACAAATCCAACACCCACACTGATCAGAATTTGTACCCATTTCAAATCGTTCATATTCATCGATCTGCCGTCATGCATCATTCCTGTCATCCATGCACCACCTCCCAATACCAAAAAGGCCACTACAATTACCAATATAGCAATGATATAGGTAAGTGTTTTCCTGGATAATTGTGTCATAATCTTCTCCTTAACTGATTGAGGTTTATAAAATTGAATTTTATTTCTTATGACTGGCTTTAAAATCCTTTAGCGATTTTTTAGCCTGTTTCAAGTCAGCCTTAAACTTTGATTTTACTAACTGGCAAGCTGCTTTGCTTTCTTTTTTGGATTCCTTTCTGCTTTTTTTCAAGTCAGAGATGGCATCTTCCAGTTTTGTTTTGTCTTCTTTCCAGTTTTCCTTTAACAATGTTGTATCGGTCATTTTATTTGTTTTATGCCTGCCTTAAGACAGACGATTTAAATAGTAATCAATTTATGCTGAACACCATGTTACTTCTTGCCTGC
>TBL_comb47_HYPODRAFT_10002706_pt1 | contig 21658 bp, 17 predicted proteins | sample TroBogypolimnion_40_FD_10682 | JGI IMG/M metagenome (IMG submission 10682) | reverse complement strand
GCGCAGCTTCCGGCGCAGCGCCGGAACGGTCACGGCGACCAGCGCCGCCAGCGCCGTCAATCCAAGCATAGCCGGGGACACCCACAAGCCGATCCAAACGATCGGGACTTGGGAATTGTTAGCCAGAAACGCAAAGTTCCCCCACAGAAACGTGCTGATCAAATAAGACAAAAATCCGGCCAGCAAAAACGCCGCGACCAGGATGATGAGCGGATAAACCATCAGTCCTTTAAGCCGCGTCCACAGGTTGCTCTGGCGTTGGAAATAATCCGCCAGCATGGTCAGCGCGCCGGGTAGATCGCCGCTTTTGACGCCGATCAGGATCATGCGCTTGTAAAGTTCCGGCAACTGGCGCGCGAGAAGCGCGTCGGGCATCGGGGTGCCCTTGGCGAGGTCGGCTTCGAGCGACTGCAATTCGGTGCGGAGCGAACCGGCGCGCATCTCTTCGCACAACCGTCGCAGCGCGCCTTCGAGCGGGATGCCGTCGCGCAGCATCGCCGCCAGCTGCTGGTTGAAGAAGGCCAGTTCGTCGTATTTCATGATCTTGGATTGGCGGGGCGAGCGTCCTCGCGAGCCGGAATGTGATTCAAACGCGGCTTGTCAGGAGCCTCATTCCAACTCGATTTCATAAGGCGATTCTTCATAAGCCGAAAATACGTTTGAATTCCGTTTCGTTCGTCACGCCCCGGTGCACCAGCGAACGCGCGGCGGCTTCGAGCGTTTGCGCGGGCACAATCGCGGAGAGTTCGCGCCGCCGGATTTGTTCGCGGATTTTTTCATCCACACGCAGCCATTCGACGAGCGGCAGGCGGCCTTGATAGCCGGTGTGCAGACAGGTTTCGCAGCCAGCCCCTTCGCACGCGGAACAAACTTTCCGGATGAGCCGCTGGTTGAGCACCAGTTCCACCGCGCTGGCCACGGCGGCATAATCGGCGCACATGGCGAGCAATCGTTCGAACACGCCCTTGCACGAGCCGGCATGCAGCGTGGAAATCACCAGATGCCCCGTCAGCCCGGCGCGGACGGCGAGTTGCGCGGTGGCTTCGTCGCGAATCTCGCCGAGGATGAGCACCTGCGGATCCTGCCGCAGCAGATGCCGTGTGGCGCGTGCAAAATCAAGGCCGATGGCTTCGTTGATTTCCGTCTGCATCGTGCCGGCCACGACCTGCTCGACGGGATCTTCGACGGTGATGATGTGGCGACCGCCGGCCTCGGCGAGTTGGCGCAGGCAGGCGTAAATCGTGGTCGTCTTGCCGCTGCCTGCCGGGCCGGTGAGCAACAGCAGGCCGCTCGTTTGCCCGAGAAATTTTTCCAGCTTTGCGCGGGCGGTTTCGGGAAATTCAATTTCCTCCAGGGTTTTGACCGCCGTTGAATTGAACAGCCGCAGGACAATTTTTTCGCCCGTCACCGTCGGGTAAGTCGCGACGCGGATGTCGTGCTGGCATTTGAGTTCGTCGCGGGGGATGCGGCCGTCCTGCGGCAGCGATTCCTGATACGTCTTCAGGCGGGCGAGAAATTTGATCCTGCCGAAGACGCGCTCCGCAATGTCAGCGGGCAAATCCTGTCCGGGCGTGATGATGCTATCGAGCCGGAAACCGACCTCGGCGGACTTGCCGCGCATCTGCAAATGGAGGTCACTGGCGCCCGCGCGCTCGGCCTGCCGGACGAGTTGCTCCAAGATGGCGGATGCGGTTTCGGGCGGCGGGCCGGTCACCGTTGTTTTTTGCTCGGTAAACATGAATCGTTGGTTGGGGGGTTCATGGTTTTGACCGGGCTGGATTCAGTTCGTCACGCCAAATCACCGTGCCGTGCGTTATTTGGCAGGAAGTTTCAAAAACAACCGGGCGGAGAGTGGGGCGCCCACCCAAGGCGTCCGGCTCGCAATTCGAAGTTCAGCAGCCTGGTCGCATCCGCTGCCACACAGTCGGGAGGGCGGTGAAGCGCAGACCGTGTTTGTCGTCGGCATCGTGGCGATAGTAATCGAGGTTCGACGGATGATGTCGGCCCGAGGGATCTTGTCCACATCGGACAAAGCGTTTCGTGAGCCGTGAAAGGCAAACAGAATGAACGGCAGAGGTTTTCCCCGGCGGGAACGGCGCCCGCGCCTACTGCAAAGATCCCAACGTTCACTGCATTTGTTTTGTTCCACGCGATGGGATGTGTGTAAGTGGCCTCGCGGAAAAAAGCGTATGCGCCATTCAACCACTTTACCGGATGTGTCCGGTCAGGCCAAAACCAAGTCGCCCCCGGCACGGTCAGCCAAGTCCGCTTGCCGGCTCAACCACTGGGTGGGTGACTTGTATGACTGTCAGGAAGTTGGCCCCTATCGTTGTCCCCACGCTTTGAGTTATGGCAACGCTTATTTCTGTCGCCACCCCGACCGGGCGATGATGGCGAACCGGACCCGGCTTGCCGATTGAGTGAACCGCGCTGATCACACCTCATTAGCAACCTGTAGACAGAAGCCCCCCCCCGCAACTTCCGTTGAGTGACGATGCGTGACTTCTTCACCACCAGTCACCGCTGCGCATCCGCCGCAGCGTCGTCGCCGAAGGCACTGCCCTGACATTTTGGGTGAAACCCTCTCCAACCAATAATAAGTTTTATACATGGTCGATATTTGTATTCCTATTGCATATTTTCTGACCAACGAACACGCGGTTTTTTGCAATTTTTTAACGAGATTGACCGGCTCCTGCCAGACGTCCGGACGGTGGAGGAGGTTTGCCTCCTCAGTCGGCTGGGCGAAGGAATGCTTGCGCACCATGCCGACGTGGAACAGAACTTGGCCTTCGTGGCCCTGGACCAGGCCCTGGCCGAAAACGGGGAATTGAAACAGTTAAATCAGGATCATGAGGAAATTGACGTATGTCTCCGCAAGGCCGCCGTGGCAGCTGATTTAACCAAGGCCTTGCGTTTGCCGAAGATGGGGCTGAAGGCTTCGCGTGCGCATTTCAGCCGGGAGGAAGAATCGGTTTTCCCCCTCTTTGACAAAAAGTTCTCGCCTGAGGCCCTCACGGCTCCAGCCGCCGGAGACGCGCCCAGCGTTCCGTCCTTGGGGGAGAAAGACGCAGCCCACGCGTATCCGCAATCCGCCGCAGTGCAAACCGTCACAGGCAACCTGTCCCCACGGGAGAGTTTTCCGGGCCTATGAATGTGTCCGGGCCAACGAGCCTGTGACCAGGGGCAACAGGAAACCTCGAAAATCCGGAGCGCGAACAATTGGCCGGCGCCAAACTGGCTTTGAAAAAACGGGATGCCGAGGCTTTTAGCTTTTCAAAAAACTCAAAACCTTTTTTTACAATGCGTTTATAAAAAGTGGTGCGCGCGAGAGGACTTGAATCTGGTTTGATGCCTTCGGCACTTTTCGGAATTGTTCGCTAAACCATTGTGAACATTAGCTATTATTCGGGTTTGCATTTTAAGTCTTCAGAACACTCACGACCCCAATCCGAACTTTTTTTGTCTGGAATTGTCTGGAATTTTTTTGATTCCTGACAAACCACGACTAGGCTCATTTTCATAAATTGACCGAACCAGGTCAACGGATAACGCTCGCCGCTTCGCGCGCCAACCCGAATTACCAACAGTGCGCATGCCTTTGTCAGCGAGGACGCGATGAACCCACAATCATCGGCTTGCCAGGTAAATTCGGATCAACACGCTGTTCCACCGAAGCGTAGAAAGCGTCCATATCGAGATGGAAAGATCACACAAAAAACCACAGCGCAAGATTAGCGATCATTAATTAATTTCGCTGCGAATCCTCCAAACCTTCCGCCAAATTCAAGAGCTGTTCACGGGCCTTTTCTATGTTGGCCATGGCTTTTTTAATGTCAGGATTTGGCCTTGAGAGCGTAGCTGTTGCTAGGCTCAAGATGGCGTCAATGTCTAAAAGTTCTTCTTTCATTTTCGCTAATGTGGCTGCGGTAAAATTTGCGCTTACGTAAACGACCTTGCAAGCCTTCATGTTTTTTAGCTGGATCGGATGATGGGCTCCGAACTGGCTTTCAGGAAACAGGGCGCTGCGCATATAACGGCGCAGGGAGAAACGCTCGCCGACTCGCCCGCTGTGCGGAGTTAGACTGTATTTTATCACGCGCCTTTTTACGCGACGCCGTTCGCCAGTTCTTTCCCCCGCTCGTTACTTCGTCAGCTTTTTCATTCAGATCATAGCGCGCCCGCGCACGGTTGTTTTTCCACCAGCACCGGTTACGCCAACGCGGGCCTATCCGGTAACGGCCCAAGCTCTCGTTGTCATGCCCGTTGCTCGCGGAAAAAAACCGCCATTAGTTCAAAAGCCGACTCCGTTGCTGTGAAACGAGCGGGCGAAAGAACCATACGGACGGCGGTTGTAAAAAAAAGCTTATGAAAAATTCTAAAGAGATTGAAACGAGGGGCTCAGAATCCGCCAGCCAGCAAGCGGTTGTAACGGGAGGTGGCCAATGAAACGCGACCATTTAAACCAGCAGCTTGCCAAGCTTGGCGAATTCCGGGTTTTGACCCTTCGTGAAACGCCCGCTTTCGGCAAGGTGGAAGAACCCGACGCCGCCGAAAAATACTGGCGCGAACACATCCAGACCGAAGCCAGACACAACCCCGACGTGGAAAGCCTGATTGTCTTGGTGATGAACACGCGCAGGGAGATTTTAGGTCATGCCACCGTCGCGACGGGGACGCTGGACACGCTGCTTTGCCATCCGCGCGAAGTATTTCGCCCTGCATTAGTGGCCAACGCCCACTCAATTCTGGTTATGCACAATCACCCCAGCGGGGACGCGACGCCGAGCGAGGCCGATATAAAAGTGACTCGCGACCTCATCCGCGCCGGTCAGCTTTTGAAAGTCGAATTGACCGATCACGTCATCATCGGGACCACCAACGCCGCCGGACGCCGCAGCCGGTCATCACTTCGCGAACTTGGTTATTTCTACTCATGAAAACTCAATCAAAGCCAGACGTTTACGAAATTGTCACTGATAGAATCATCGCCTTGCTGGAGGCGGGAACTGTGCCGTGGCGCAAACCGTGGAAAAGTCAGACGGGAATTCCCCGCAATTTTGTTTCCCGCAAAGCCTATCGGGGAATCAATACGCTTTTGCTCCATTGCATGAATTACGAAAGCCCCTACTGGCTGACCTACAAACAGGCCGAAGCCAAAGGCGGCAACGTGCGCAAAGGAGAAAAAGCATGCCCCGTGGTTTTCTGGAAAAAGTTGGAAATCGAAGATTCCAAGACACAGGCAATTAAGGAAATCGCCATGATCCGTTATTACCACGTGTTCAACGTGGCTCAATGCGAAGGCTTGGAACTGCCCGAAACGCCAGCGGCGACGATCACGGACACTACGCCGATTGAGGCCGCCCATAAAATCGTGGACAACTGGAAAGCGAAACCAACGATTGAAGGCGGCCACATCAAAGCTTATTACCTGCCCAGCCGGGATTTTATCGGAATGCCCGAACCGGAAAGCTTTGTTTCGATGGCGCATTATTATCAGACGCTGTTTCACGAATTGACACACAGCACCGGCCACGCTTCACGGCTGAATCGGGAATCCATCACCGGCCAAGTCAATTTTGGCTCGCAGACTTACAGCAAGGAGGAATTACTAGCCGAAATGGGCGCGGCCTTTTTAAGCGGTCATGCCGGCATCAGCGAAAGCCAGATTGAAAATTCAGCGGCCTACATTGCAAGCTGGCTGGAGGCGCTGAAGAACGACAGAAAGCTGGTGGTTTGCGCCGCCGCCGCCGCCCAGAAGGCGGTGGATTACATTCTAGGAACTTCGTTTGAGGCCGACAAAACGGCAGACGATTAAGCAGGGACAACACAGCGCCGGCGGGACGGGTGAATTCAACACCTGCCCCGCCGTTTGTTTTACCACGGTAAAAGCCGGGCCGATTGCTGATACACCAAAGCGGGTGGTATCAGTAATCGGCGACGTGTCCGAGAGAGAGCGATTCTCGTCAGCTTGCGACGTTCAAAGGCAATCCAACCGGCTACCGGACGCGCTTGCTGTTGCCACATCGTGTTTGCTACCGTAATTGCTATGCCGAACAACAGCATCAGCGGCCAACCCGGCACAGCCCGCAAGATAAGCGGCCAGAACATTTCGAGAAGGTGGAACTTCGCACCGCAAGAGAAAATGAAAAAATTATTTATTTCGCTTACTTTTGCGGCTACTTGTGCTTTCGCTCAATTGGCAGCGCCGACATTGGAGGAAATTAAAATTGCAGCCGACGCCGGTGACCCCGCTGCCCAGGACAAACTGGCCGAAAGATTCATCATGCGGGCCGATACGAAACAGGCGGAAATCTGGTATCGCAAATCGGCTGCGCAAGGTTACGCCCACGCCCAAGGACAGCTTGGAAACATGCTGCTCATGCGCAGCCGTATGAGTTACGGCGTTAAACCCGAAGACCGTGCGATCATGACGAACGAAGCGCTCCAATGGATGACCATTGCCGGCAATCAGGGTGACAGGCAGGGACAGGCAAATCTTGCGGATATTTATTTGGAAGGCAAACTGGTGAAACAGGATTTTATTGAAGCTTATAAGTGGGGCGACCTTTCAGCGCAAGGAACGGCGATTTATAATGTCGCAGGGATTAGTGGACGCTCCACCCGTGACTCGGCGATTTTGAAGATGGATGCCGACCAGATCGCCGAGGCTCGCCGCCGTGTGGCAGCTTTCTCGCCTCATACGGTTAAAAAATCAGATTTGCCGGAACCCGGCTGGGTCAAAAAGATCAAACTCGGAGGTATCAATGGAACGCCGGCCAAACGCCTGGCCACAATTGCCAACCAGACTTATGAAAAAGGTGAGCGGAAAACCTTAAAAATAGACGGGCAGCCGATAACAATTCAATGTCTGGAAATCACGGATTCGTCGGCGACGGTTTCCATCGAAGGCATCGATGGCACGCGAACTTTGAACTTGAATTGACATACCAATGGTCTTACAGCCGGGACAATTTTTAAAATTTTAAGGATACGGTAAGCCAGCGGAGGCCGACCCGCCCGACGAACGACCCCCATTGGACGGCCCGAAGAAAGACCGGGCAGGCGACACCGGCGCTGGAGTCCGCGAACCACGAGAACCAAACGGAATGACGTCAGCCTGATTGACCGGACGAGGCGAGGTCGGCGGCATCGGCACGACCGAATCATCGGGATTAAAAACCGGATATTGATCGGGCGTCCATGCCACTTTGGCCGGCATAATCGGCCAACGCCTGCCGGCCACGACCACGGCGGACTTTTCCAGCCGTTGCAAACCGCTCGCATCATCCACGCTCGACCCATCGGAAAAAAAGGCCGTCGCATGATTGCCCGCGATGAGATACCCGGTGCAGATGACTTGATTGCTTTCCGCCGGTGCCGATTCAGACCCATCCACACGGGATAATTCTGAATCCGCAGACGCACGCGAAACAGCCGATTTTTTCTGAGGTTTCGGGCTATTCGCGCTGGCGACCGGAACCGGACTCTTGGCGGCGGGTTTCTTGCCAGCAAAAATACCCGTGACAAAGTGGGCGCCCTTGAATAATCCAAAACAGACGGCCACGAGCAGGCCCAAGACCAGCACCGGCATCAGCCAGAACGGCAGCCCCTTTTTCCGCGCCCCAACGTCAGCCGCTCCCCGGCCCGTGATGCCGACACCAGCCGAGGTGTCATAACCTTCGCATAGTCCTTTGACATCCAGCCGGAACACGCGCCGACTCATAGGCTCCTTGCTTGGCATCGGACGCCCGTTGTAAATGGATTCCGAAAAGAGATCCGGTTGCCTGAACATGCCCCAGGACATTTTACCGTGATGCGTCATCACAATGCTTTCCTGACAACGCTCGACGATGATCGAATCAATGTCGTTGTGGCGTTGCGTCAGGAAAGCGTTGTCATCGCCATAATGCCGGTGTTGCGCGTTGTAAAAAACATCCGCGTCGGACGTGGATTGCCAGCCGCGAGCCGGCCAGAACTTCCAGCACTCATCGGCAATGTTGAAATGCGGGCCGGAAAGCTCCAAAAGCTTTCCGTTGAACGTGTGGCAATGCGAGCGCCCGCTTTTGTCCGATCTGGTTTCATGGTCGCAGACGTAAAGTTGATAATCCTGGTGCAGCCAAAATTCGCGCGGCGTCATCACGCCGTCAGTCTGCAAAACCTGCCGATAACCGATAAGGTGATCCGCGCCGAGCTTCGCAATCTGTTTTTTGTTCAGCGCCCGATACAGGTAAAAGTTTTGCACCGCCTCGTCGGACACGCGGAAAATCCGTTCGTTGCAGTTGAAATCGTCGTCGTATTTTTCGCGCAGGTAATCTTGCAGGCCGCGACGCGGCTTGTGCTTCGGCCCGATCCACGGAAGTTTTTCAACCGCCAGATTCGTGATGATGGGTCGGGTGCCCAGGCGCAGCTCCTCGACAAGCAGATGCATCGCCTTGATGCCTTTGCCGTTCCCTGGGAGGCCCACAATCAGGACATTCATGGTTTAGACGCCGAAGGTTTTCTCGAAAATGGTGATCGCCTGGGTGACGGCCACCACCGGCCGGAGCGCGTCCATTGCCCACGCAAACGCGCCGAAGACTTCCCGCCGCTTGGCAAACTGGATCGTGACCTGGACCAGCGGCTCGACCTTGATAGTTTTGTTTGGCTTAGTCATGGTGGGAACCGATTCTTTTGGTGGTGCGAATAATCCAGCCGAAGCCGCAGACGGTGAGGCCAAAGCCGAAGCCCATGGCCGCCGAAGGCCAACAATCACCGGTGGCCACCACCGGCATCGGCGACGCGGCATCCGGCCAGTTGGTAATGGCCACTTGAGCGGAGGCCGAAAGGCCGAGCGTCAGCAGGCCGGCCAGCAGGAAAACCCCCATCGCCCGAAACATCACATACACGACCAGCAGGCCGCAGACGAACGCCACACAGTTTTCAATTTGCATAGTTTTAACCTCCAAAAATGAATTTCACCGTCCGTGTCAGCACCAGCGCCGCCGTGTAAACCGTCGCGCGAAAAATGATGTAGCTGGACACCAGCCCCAGGGCGAACTTGACCGGGAACGCCGCGCAGACAAGGAACATCATCGCCGCCGGAAAGCCGGAAAAAGGATTTGAGAAGAAAATGTCCCGAATCCCCAGACCAGCGAGGCCGGTCGACACGGTGGCGAGAAAGATGCCGTAGGCCGTGAGCACCATGATGCGGGCCGTGAGCGCATACACGCCTTTCAGAATCTCCGCCGCGCCAAGGCCGGTGATGCCCTCGATGATTTTCCGGAAGAAGGCCGGGATGAGCGGCAACAAGCCGGCGAGCCAGGGACCGATCCGGCCGAGGAACGGCAGGAACCGGACCAACACCGCCCAGAATTCGGTCAGCAGGCCGCCGAGGTAAACCAGAAATTCCCAAATGCCAACGAGGAGTGCCATAAGCTTATTTTTTGATGATGGGTGCCGTCGCGGTGACCCCGTGAGTCTGGTTGCACAGTTCGAGCGCCTTGAAGGAGTCGCGCACACACTGCCGCATGTAAATCAGCGCCAGCCCCCAAATCCAAAGGGTTTTGGAAAATCCGAACAGCGGCGCGATGGCGTCGTTATGCATGGGGTTGAAATCGAGCGTCGTGCCGGACGTGCCGCGCATTTTGGCTGCGCCGGTGCGGGCATAGCCGCCCAGGTTGAACGTGTAGGTCATGTCCGGGTCGCCGAAATTTTCGTCGATATCGATGGGTGTCATTTCCGCGATGAGCGCCATGATGCCGCTCGTTTCATGGGCTGAAAATTCGGTGGAGGCCGAGGCTGACGCGGTAACAAGGTCGTTAAAATTGGTGGAGCCGCCTTGCGCCAGGTTATTCGTGACCTCAAGGTTTAAGCCCGTCGGGGTGTTCGAGTCCAGCATCGCACCAAAGCCACCGTCGCCGGGATTCGTGTTCATCGTCAGCGTCGAGGTGGTCGCCAGCAAATTGGAGATGCCGGCCAACGTGCTTTCCGTTGCATAATTCGACAGGGAGATGGAATAGTTATTCGTGGGGAACTGGACCTGGACGATGTTAGTCGGACTCGAATTGGTGAGCCATTTGACAATCATCCAGAGGTCGTTTGAAACCACGCCCTCGTAGGCAACGCGCTGACCGTTAGCGTTGGTCGTTTCACCGTAAAACTTGTTCAGAATCGCGTTATTCGTCGCCAGCAGCGGGGTGTAATCCAAAGCCGAGTTGGACGGGAAATTCATCACGCTCACGTTTGAGGGTGCGTTGAAGATGATCGGATTGGTTCGCGCGAGCAGACCGACCGCGCCGAGCAAATCCGAGTTGTCCTGATGCAAGACGTTTTGGCCTTTCACCGCGTTCAAATTGTCCTCGTGCAGTTGGCCCAGACCGGCCCGCAACGTCGAATCAAGCGCCAGCCCCGTCAGGTTGGAAAGCCCCACCGGGAAATTGATGTTGTTGGTGAAGACGTAATCACCGGCAAAGGAACCCGAACCACCGCCGCCGGAGACGCCGGAACCGGCAGCGCCCGCACCAATACCGTTCGTGCCCGTGTTAAACTGACCCAGCGAGTTGGTGAGATTGCCAAACGGATTGGCGGCGTTGGCCGGGTCGGGAACGGTGCCCGCCACCGTGTAACCCCAACTCACATTGAGATTCGGGGTGCAGAGGTCGAGATTGTAATTGTAAGTGTCAGATTGCCCGGGACTCAGGTATTCCTGCTTTACGATGACATTGTTATTCTTCCAAAAAGCCAAAACCATTTTGTCTTTCAGATCGTTGACAACCGTCCCAACGACATTGGTGGTCGAAGGCCGGTAAGGCACGAGCCCGCCCGTAAAAGAGTCCACCGGATCAAACAACGACACCTGATGCGACTCCGTGGCCGAATTGCCGGGACAAAGCAGAATTGAATCCGTCAGCAGCCCGTTGAAGTAGAAGCAGGCGTATTGTTGCATGCCCGACGTGGCAGCGTTGTTGAGGGTAACGGTTTGCGTTCCGTATTTGATCGGGTGATGACCTTGGATGTTGATGAAAATCGTATCGTTCGCGCCCCAGGAGTTGCCGAGGTTCGCCGTTACGTTCGTCACCGTATCGCCGGCATGAATCGTCACCCGGTCAAAGAGATTATTGATCACTGACGCGCCGAACCAATAATCCTGGGCGGCTGGGTGAAAGGTTGTGAAAGTCCAGTAACCGGTTTGCGGCGAGCCGGTGGCATCAAAAAAGCCCAGATGTGCAGCGCTGCCCTCATTTGGACTCACTGGCGCATCGTGATACATGGCGGTGAAATCGCTTTTCGGGATGTCGCCTTGCATGGAATCCGCCGAGACACCCCAACAACGGATGATAATTTGCAAGTCGGCGCGGGAGGATTGAACCGCCAGTAGCACAGCGAGAATAGGAAGGAAGGTTTTCATTTTGCAAACATGGGCCAGACGGTCCAGTAATAATTGGTTTGCGGTTTTTGATAGTATTCAACGCCATTGGTGCCGAAGCGCATCGCCGTCGAGTAGGTGACGTAAGCCGGGTTGGTGACCATTTGCGAAGTCAGCACTTTGTTGCCTAGCGTCGTCGTGACGAGGTGGGGCCGGAGCTGGGAGTCTTTGACTGCTTGCAGCCAGACCAGCACGCAGATGCAGACCACGGCCACGATCCAGAGGGAACGCCAAAGAAAACTTTGCCGCTGGCCGGTGAGGTGACGGTGAAGCAAATCGCAGACGACCAGGCCGGCGAAGACCGAGAGAACCCGAATCAGAAGGAGTGTCATAATTTTTCAGGTTGCGCGTCGAGAGCCGGAACCATCACAGCCCCCGACGCGCAATTTGAATTTCAGTGGTTAGCTGATGACGCGCTTGGCGATGCGCAGGATGACGTAGAAGCCGGCGATGGTGATCGTGATCGGGGCGATCACGCCGAACGCCGTCTGCGCGTTGGTCGCGATGACCGTTGCGTCAGTCTGCGCCTGGCAGAGCGCAGCGCCACCAAGCGTGAAACCCACAATCAGCAATTTCTTGCCGTTGTGCATGATCACGTCGCCGAGTTTCACGACCGCACCAGCGGCCACCGTTACGAGCTTTTTCATTTTGAGCCTTTCGTTTTAGCCGGTGTCACCTGCCCTTTCGAGACAGTCGCAGCACCGATGAAAGGAGTTGAACAAAGAAACGCGAAACGAAATAGTCGGCGAAACGTCTATGCTTATTTGGGCGCTAACTGGAATGGTTTTGAACCGAAAAAACTCAAATGGAAATTGCGGTCCGCGAATCTGCAGGCACGAACAAACCCACAAAAACTCAAGATCAGCCAATCACCCTGGGTTCGCGGTTGGGCCGGACAGAAAAATGCGCTGCTGCGACACATCGCGTGATCACAAATACTTGGAGTAAATAACAAAAATCACAGAAACCTCCAGTCGTAGCATGGTATTTGGATATGTCTGGCTGCATAGCACTCATTAATTGCCAAAATTCCAGCGCCTCAAAATGGATGTGGCTAGCCTTTTTTGTCCCGGAACTGGCAAAATATGTTGTCGAAAAATTGGCGAAAGTTCTTGTAAAAAGCCCAGAACGGAGAATAAGTGGTTTTATTAAAAAGGGTTTAAATAAATGCAAAAACTAATTGCGGGGCGTTTTTCGTAGCTTTGGATCTGGAGAGGCACCGGGAGGTTGCGTTGAGTCCGCGCCTTTTCGTAAGCAGGTATACAACGAAAGGATTAAAATGAAAACAATTAGAGGGGTGTTGGTTCTTTTGGTGGCTTGTTTCATCGACGGTTATACTGGTGCGGAGGCGCAACCGGCGAGCCAGTTTGTCCGACCGACGAATTCGCCTTACGCAGCCTTGCGTAACCCCGTCTTCACCAATATTCCAGGTGCGCTGGCGACCATTTCCAACCTTCTAGCCATGCCCGCCCCGGCGCAAACGATGCCATTATTATCCACGCGGGGGCCAAACCCATCCGGGACTTTTTATAGTCTACAATGGCCCACGCAGCCACCGCTGCCGGGGAATTTTTTCCCGACGTTGCCGGTCTATGAACTTTCAGTCAGTAACCGCATCTTTCTGCTGGATGATCGCAGTGTTGATTATGTCGCGTTGCAACGGCAACAAGACGCGATAAACGCCACCAATGACGAAGCTGGTCTGGTGCTGCATGCCAACGCACAAATCATCAACACCAATTCCCTCTGGCTGTCCGTGGCCACCAACGCCTTGCCCGGAACCAATTTATTTAACATCGTGATTCACGATACGGTGGAAGGCAGTTTTTATGACGTGCTTACCAAGGTGGATTTGTTGCTGCCAGCGTGGACGGTGGAAAGCACAGTGATGGGCGCGGTTGGAGATGCAACTCCGGTCACGCTCACGCAAAACGAACGGACGAATCTGTTTGTGTGGGCGCGGGAGACCATCATCCCGATTTACTGGCAACCGATGTCACAAGAGGTTTTTGTCGGTGACACGGTGACGTTTCGCGTGGTGGCGGGTGGCGACGGGCTGACGTATCAGTGGACGTTCAACGGCACGAACATTTTTGGCGCAACGGGCAGCAGCTATACAATTGATTACGCATCCTATGATAACGCGGGCGATTATGTGTGCATCATTACCAACCCCAACGGCTCGGTGACGAGCCAGACGGCGACTTTGTGGATGGATAGTTGGACTCATGCACCGTTCGGGATGGTGGTGTTCGGCCAGCGCCAGGACTACACGTTTCGCAAAGGAACGACTTATTTGGTGGATAGCACGGTGCAACTGGCAGGCACGACGACCATCGAGGGCGGAACGGTCATCAAATTCGATATCACCCAGCCGTATCCTTGCCTGCAAGTGCTCGGTTCGTTGGTCACGAAGGCCGGCATTTATGATCCGGCAGTGCTGACATCGGCCTATGATTTGTCGATCGGTGCCAATTTTTATTCTCAAGTCTTTCCTTCGCCGGTTTACACAGGTGCGCCGTTTGTGGACTTGTCGGCGGCCACGGATGTTTCCTTGGACAATGTGCATTTCCGTTACGCGGATGTGGCGGTTTCAACTCCGTATCATCGACGGCTGGATGTGTGGAACAGCCAGTTTTTCCATTGTAATTCCGCCGCAATCAATGAATTCGGCGGCGTGGACAGTTTCCACAATGTTTTGTTTGCCGGTTGTGAGGATGTGGTTTACGCGTTCACCAACCAATTCGTATTCGAGGCAGAACACATCACGGCGGATGTGAGTCAACTGTGGGAAGGCCCGGTTTGCCCTGATCGGGCGAGCGTGACCAACAGCATCATCTTTGGGAGCCTAGGCAGCGCCACCGTGCGGACGGTCAGCCAGACCGAGTTCAACCCCGACCCGACCAATTTCCGGACTTCCGGCATGGGCAACTATTATCTGGCAGAGAGCAGCGCCTTTCATCAATCAGGAAACACCAACCTCGGCCTTCGGCTGCGGACAGAACTCGGCAGACGGACCACGCATACGCCCATGGTTTTTCCGGCGTTCATGAACAACAACGGAAGCCTGACGCTTTATCCGCGTGCGCCGCGCTATACTGGCGGCGCTCCTGACTTGGGCTATTACTACGACGCCTTGGATTACACCGTGGCCTGGATGACCAATGCGGGCAGTATTACTCTGGAACCTGGAACGGCGGTGGGGGCGCGCAATGAGTTGGACGCTACCACGGGCGTTTACACCTGGTGGGGCTTTGATTTGCGCGAGGAGTCTTCGATTGTCAGTCATGGTTTGCCGGGACGACCAAATGTTATTGCGGACACGCAGCGGGTGCAGGAGCAAAATTCCAGACCGAATTGCGCTTTGTTCCTGCCGGATTGCCAGAGCCAGCCGCCGGTCACCGGGCCGGCCCTGGATTTACGTTTCACGGAATTTTACGCCGGGTTTGGCTGGTATCATGTGTGGTCGGGGTTTGATGAGAACGGTTCTTATCTGGCTTCCCTGAACAGCGTGGTCAACTGGACGATGAAGGACTGTGCATTTCACGGCGGTTGGATTAATCTCGGCCGGCCAGACGACGGCAGCAGTGGGGGCCATGGCCTGGCACCAACTAATTTTTACGGTTCCGGCACTTTAAACTGGCGCAACAATTTGTTTGAAGATTGTGGAATTAACCTTGATCCGGGCTATTATTGGGAAGATGGAACGGTGAATGTGGATCTGGCTGTGACGCTGCAAAACAATCTGTTCTGGCATGATAGCCCGATCATCCTGGTGCCCATTCCGGCCACGGCGGGGAACTGGCAGTTGACAGACAATCTGTTTGATCATGCGGAATTTTTTCAAGACCCGACCTTTCCATGGGATCTTGAGCACAATGCTTATTGGCCGTTGAAGCAAACGCTTTACGCGAATGATTCGGTGCAACTGCAAGCCGCCGGCACGAATGGACAAAATGCCGTGGTCTTGGATTACCCGTTGAACTACCAAAAGAGCGCCTTTGGCAATTACTATCTTAATACGCTCACGTCACTCTATGAAGCGGGCAGCCGCACGGCGGCGGAGGCGGGGCTAAGTCAATACACGACGTTTACGAACCAGGCCAAAGACAGCGCCAGCCAGTTGGTGAACATCGGCCTTCATTATATTGCGGCGAGTAATTCGCTGCCGCTCGATAGCGACGGGGACGGCGTGCCGGATTATGTGGAAGCAGAGCATAACACCGATCCAACGCTGGCGTCCACTGATGGCGTGACGAACGACACCTACAACATCGCTTATGATGATGTGGATTTGAGCGGCAACGGGCTGGTTGGCCGCATTAAGAAGGCCTTGGGACTAGAGCCGCTCGATTCCAACAATCCGCTGACTTTGTCACAGGTTGGCTTGGATGTGGATCGGGGCATTGCTTCATTTGAACTGCCAATCAGTTATGCCACGTTGACCAACATTGGCAGTTTGAATCTAAACTTGAACGGCATTGACGCAAGCCTCGAGGATTTCATCCGCGCCACGAATGGTAATAGTTTGTTGAGTTGGAATACCCTTTATGATCCGCCGGGACAGCATTACATACAGGCGGAGATCACGTTGAACGGCACGGGGGATGACCACGCGATAATTTCTGGCAGAGGAAAACTCGCGCCATATTACTCCGATAACGTGGTTCGGTTTTTTGAGAGTGACGCGATGTTTGATGACACCAGTGCCTTTTTGGATGCCCAACTGCCGGTGCAAAATGCGGATTACGTCATCCGCCTTTACGACACCACCACTACGCCACCGGCCCTGATGAAAACCATCACAAATTCCACGGCCAACGGAACGATTCAGGAGGATTGGAATTTTAGCGTTGACGGCAGCCTCGATCCATTTGCGGGTTCATCATTCACCGCGGAATTTGATGTCACACTATTGGACGCACCCGGTGGTTCACCGATCACCCAGAAACAGCAACCCAATAATTACAACCGGATCAAAACGCGCGAACGTATCGACCCCAATGCGCTAGATGGATTTGACGTGGTTTATTTTTACACCCCAAGCAATAATGTATTAACTTCCATGTTTGATCAGGGTGAAGTCAGGTATGGAATGCAAGGCGTAGTGGATACCCTTATGCAGCCTTCTTTTGGGTGTGACGTTTATTATTCTCATTTTAACATCTATAGATTTTACGACAACACGGAAGGTTATTCCGGCTATATAACGTCGCAAACGAACGGGATACATTCTGTTTGGAATGGGTTATATCCAGACATGGCAAATGGGACAACGAAAGAATTTTTCGGTTATGGACATGGAAGCAAGAAAACCCTTGCATCAAAAAACAATGCCGGGGCTATATCCGCTTTCGAAGTCGCATTTGTTCTTGGGAACCAATTTAATTCGCATGGGCTAAGTGTAACAAATCCTTATCGGTTTGTTTTTTTGGACGGATGCTCAACAGCTTCGGGCAAGGACTGGCGCCGGGCTTTTGGTATTTTTCCGGCTTGGGTAACAAACCAGCCAGGCCGTCCCAAATTGGGGCCGCAGGCATTTGTTGGTTGGGCAAATGATAAATCGGATTATTTTGGTGGCGCTTATGATACGAATTGGGTGCTCCAAGTTGATGTTAGCAAAATTCAAGCTAGTGCTTATGCTGCCACACTGCAGTGGTTTTTTATGGATTGGATGAACGGGGCCTCTTTGGCTGAATGTATAAAGGATGCCTCAAATACCAACGTTGTTCCTTGCGCATTTCCTGTTCCTAGCAACCAAAAATTTATTGGCAATATGAACGGCCAGCGGTTCCGCGTTAATAATACTACTAACACAAGCCTGATTTATGTTGTCGGTCACTCCGGCCTTACAATCAGTGGTTTAAAGACTCAGGATGACAATCAGTTTGTCTCTCCATTAGACTCCCCTCCATAAAAAATGTTATTATGAATATTCGCTGCTCAAACACTGTCTGCGTTATCCTTTTTTCTAATTGCAAATCGTTAATGGCGCTAACCGGCGGCGCGTTTTTATTTGCCGCGAATCTAACCGGTGCGCTTGGAAATTCATTAGTTGCTGAATCATTTGCACCGTCCAATAATATCGTTGAGGTGAGGCAATGGGCACCAATTGGAATCACATTTATCACTGATTCAACCAATGAGCCAACTTATAATGGTATGCCGATCAGCCGATGGATTGAGACGAACACAACCATAGATCCTCGCCAGCTTGGTCTTAAAGAACTGCTCACGATAAAGCAGGATCCAAAAACAGACAAGTGGGGCGTAGTAAAATTCGAACTGCCAATATTTTATGATACGGTGAGGACACATGTTGGAGCAGGGCTGGACCTAGGCTGGTTCGATAAAGATGGTAATTTCGTGCAATGTGGCCTTTCAGACTTCGAGCGGGCTAAGGATGGTCATTGTCGCTTGTGGTGGACAACCAGCTATGATTCTCCCGGCACATATCAAATCCGCGCGAGGTTAAGCTGGTATGACAATGCAAACTCAATTGACATCATTGGACCTCCTTTGTCCTTCGAATCGAGTAATGTCTGCCGTTTTTTTGAGGGCTATTCCCTGTTTGATTCTACCGGCGCGCTGCTTCAAGCCAGACTGCGTGAACCAATAGCGAAATATCAAATCGAACTGACAACACAAAGGGGCAAGCATCTTAAAACCTTTACCGGCAGCACTACCAATGGTGTGATTAACTTGGAGTGGGATTTGAAGGACGACCATGACAAGATATTCAAAGGCGATTCATTCGAGGGAGCTTTTTACGTTATCTATCCCGATGACAGTCACACGAATGAGCCCGCCAGAGATACATTTAATCGAATACCCGACCCAAGTAATTAAGCCAATGTTAAGTATCATTTGCCGATTGACAGTTTGGATTTCAGTTGGTGGATTTCTTCTGTCTGCCCTGGCTGATAACATTCCGCCTGGCGTGCCAAATCCCATTGGTCCGGATGGCAAATATACGCACGCCCTGTTTTACACCACCAAGGAGTATCAAAAAAAGGCGTTGAAGCTGGTGGTTGAAGAGGCAAATCGAGTGGCGAAGGATTTGCGGTTGCCAGAAGAATTGCCCATTACGGAATCGAACATCGTCAAGGCGTTCATCAATCCGTTCGGCTACGCCTACGCCAAGAAAGCCATCGGCAACGTCACCACCAAAAACTATGTCTATTACATTTCGCTGGGCGACAAGTTCTCCTACCTGGAAAGCCCGCATCAAGATGAGCTTGGCCGAAAATTTCAGGCGTCACATACCTTGCCGGTCAGCCAGATTAACACCAATGCAGCATTGAAAATGGCGACGAAATGGCTGAAAGCCACTTCAATGGACGTAAAGGCGCTGAATCGTGATTGCTCAGTCAAAGTTGAGCTTGATAATGCATATGTGCATCCACCTGCCGGAAAGTTTGTGCCGGTGTATTACGTCAGTTGGTCCAATGCGAAGATCAAAGGCGTGGCATCGGTGAGGGTTTTTACCCCGACCAAAACATTGATGCAGTTGCGCGTGGAAGACCCGAAATATATTCTGCGGCAACCTTTGATTTTTACAAATCTTGAATATCTGCTTTCGCCAACGAACGTTGCGAATAATGTCAAAGCACCCGGGAAACAATGAGGATACGATTATGAAAACGCTACTCCTGCTTAACCGCGTCAGCCGAAGCGGACGGGTTATTCTGGCCGGGCTTGTATTGTTGCCGGCCATTGGATTCGCCCAATTCCCGCCAAATTACCCGAGCCCGGTTTCGCCGGTGCGGATCACCAGCCCGGCGAATCACGCCACGTTTTTTGCGCCGGTGGAAATTCCGATTTTTGCGTATGCCAGCCTGACTTGTTCAGTCAACCCGTTCCTCCCCGGGCCGGGCACCATCACCAACGTGGAGTTTTACGCCGGCACGAACGATCTGGGGTCCGGGTTCAATCTGGGTGCCGGCACGCCACTTGCCTGGCCCACTTACGCGAATTTCATCTCGGTCCGGGCCATCCCGCGCCTCGGCAATACCTACTGCCTGACCTGGACCAATGCCCCGACCGGCACTTTTGCCCTGACGGTCGTGGCCAAAGGCGCGGGCAGCCTGGCCAAGACCTCCGCGCCGGTGAACATCACCATCCTGGCGTCGGCCACCAACGCGAATCCGGTTGATGTCGTGAGTGTTGTGGCGACGGATCCGATCGCCATAGCCGGCACGAACGCCTGGGTGTGGCGCGGGGTGACCAATGCGGTGCCGAACTGGACGAACTGGACGAACTGGGGCCGGCCCAGCTGGGTGTGGTTCACGAATTGGGGGCCGAAAAATGCCCTGTTCACCCTCCAGCGGTTCGGCGATGCCAGCAGCAACTTGATCGTTAATTACAGCCTCGGCGGCACGGCCACCAACGGTGTGGATTATGCCGCGCTGCCGGGAACGTTGACGGTCCCGGCGGGGTCGGCCTACGCGTTGATTCCCATTGTGCCTATTGACAACGGTGTGACGAACACCACCAAGACGGTAACGCTGACGCTGACCGCCGCGACCAACCTGCCGCCGGATTACAGCCTTGGCTTTCCGCCGCGCGCCGCCGCGCTGATTTATGAAAACTGGTTGCGGCCTCCGTCGGCGGTGCTGCCGGATGGCAGATTCCACCTGGCCGCCACGGGGCCGGACGGGGCCTGGTTTTATGTGCAGTATTCGACGGACATGGTGAATTGGGTGGTGGCCGGCACGAACCAGGTGTTTCAAGGTTCGATTGATTTTGTGGATCCGGAGACAGCGGGTCAGACCAGCCGGTTTTACCGGGCGGTGCCGGTGGACCGTTCACCGGGGCAATAATGGTTTGACTGCAAATTGCTATTCATTTTTTGGCCGCCCGGCGGAACGATCCTGAGCGACAAAGGCACAAAGCGAGTCGAATGCGATGAGGCGCTGGCCGGCGACGTGGCGCACGTTTAAGCGGCCAGTGTCGCACAGCACATACACCCGCGAACGATGGCAGTCGAGCAGCCAGGACGCAAAACCGGCAGACACCAAACCGAGCGTGCCAGCGGAGGCGGCCTTGAACAGATCCACACGCGCGGAGCGAATTTTTTGTTTTTCAGTCACTGGTGATCAGCGAGAGAATTTTCCGCCTGCTGAATGTGATGCCGGCCAGCACCAAACAAAACGATGACAACAACTATTAGTGCGATGAAGCCGGCAGCGAGACACCAGAGCAGGCCGATGAAGGCGAGGGCGTAAATTGCGAATGTAATCATAATCAGAACGGACAGTCAGGGGTGTTGTTGGTGAAGGTCATATCGAAGGTGACCTCTGTTTGAACGGCGTTGAGGAGCCGGTAGAGAAAGCCCATTCGTGAGGCCGTATCTGCCCACTCGGGGATTTTTGCACAAAGTTGAAGGGCCTGGTCATATCCTTGACCAAGGGCAAAGATTGCCCGGCGCATTTCGTATTGGAAATTTCTGCCGAAGTGACCGATGAGCCCGTCAACATCGCAAGCGAAAACCAGTCCCAGGATTTGCAGGCCACGTCGCCAAGTTTTACCGTTGCCGTCGGCCCAGGAAAATTTGACATGAGCAACCCGCTGACGGAGCGAATAACGAACAGTGCGCATGCCTTTGTCAGCGAGGACGCGATGATCTGTCGCGCTCGACACGTAAGCGCCAACGTAGCGGGCGATCCCCGCAGCGTTTGAAATAACCGGCAATGTCTCACAGCGACCGAATTGGTGGCGCGGTCCCACGTCGCGAAGGTAAGCCCACCAGGCACGAAGGGATTGATTTGCAGACTGACAATAAATTCGTTCGAGTCGGCTGAATTCGCGGAAGTTGGCCTGGGAATCCCATCCGAGCTTTGCACCGCGATAGTGCTCGCGTTTAATACGGTTGGCCAGAGTGCAGGCATCGAAATCGAAACCAGTTCGGATGTCATACGGGAACGCCGCTGCCAGGTGGAAGTGAAAGCGGTAATTGTCATGGCGCTCAGGCACGGCGACAAACTCCAGGTCGCGAGGGCGTAGGCAGTGCGTGGCAAACGAGTTGAAACGCCGAGACGCCTCGTGTCGGCACGTAACGTGGTCAGGAAATGTGAGAGTGACGAAACCGACGCGCTCAATTCCCACCCGCTTAATAAGGGCGTCGAGGTTGACGTAGAGGCATTCGGCTTTTTTGGCGACGGCAGAGTCATTGCGTTCGGCTTTTTTGAAACCAGCGGCGGCACTTTTTTCGGGTTCTGGTTGAGATGTTACTAAGAGACAAGGAAGGGA
>TBL_comb47_HYPODRAFT_10002705_pt1 | contig 21660 bp, 20 predicted proteins | sample TroBogypolimnion_40_FD_10682 | JGI IMG/M metagenome (IMG submission 10682) | reverse complement strand
GGAATAATCGTGGCAACGACAACAGGAAAGCGCCTGATCAACCAAAGAATAGTACCCTTTTCAGGGCTCCCGATCAGCCCAACAGGGATGCCAATATGAGGAAAGGCCCCGATCAGCCCAACAGGGATGCCAATATGAGGAAAGGCCCCGATCAGCCCAACAGGGACGCCAATATGAGGAAAGGCCCGGATCAGCCCAAGAGTTCCAGTCTGTTTAAGGCTCCTGAACAGCCAAAAAAGGATGCCAATATCAAGAAAGCTTCGGATCAACCCAGGAAGGATTCCAAAAAAGATGATAAAGAGAACAATCCCAATCACTAATGATAACGGGAAGGGTGTGAGGAATTGTTGTTCATGATTTTTTACTGAAATAAACGGGGAAAGCGATTGATCAAAAGTTTACCCGTTTATTTCAGTTATGCTGTTTCACAATCGGCCCAGTTATTGGGTGTTTCATACCATCGGAGCTGTTTGAGTGTGACGCCTTCAGGCAGATGATGCCGAATCTGGTTGAAAGCCCATCGGGCAAGGCATTCAGCGGTAGGTGGCTCATCGGTAATCAGCACCCGTGAGTTGCGCTTTGTAATAAAGTCGAGATCTTCATAGTCATCTCTCCATACGGCAAAGCCGTGGTCAAGCTTGTCGTGGATATGCTGCAGCATGATCTCTTTTAAAAATTTGAAATCCATCACCATTCCTTCCTCTCCATCTCCTTTGCGCTTGATCAGATCTCCTTCGACCGTAGCAACAACCACACCACGGTGGCCATGCAACTGATTGCAGAACGAAAAACTGTTGGGTAGTGTATGGCCGTAATCGAGCTCTATTTTTCGCGAAATGCGCATGGTTGTCACTGGATTCTCTTTATCGGGTTCTTTGTAGAATGCACAAGTGTACGCAAAAAATTACTTTTTCACCAATGTATGGTTGAGTGATGGTTGCACTGGTAATAAAAACTGGCGGAGGAAAGCAAGATAGCTATCTCTACACAATATTGTATATTGTGAGTATTGATTCATCTTTCCCAACACATTGGGAATGTTCAGTGATGAGTAAACCTTCTGATATCAGGGAGAAAAACAATGATACTTCAATTTTACGGTGCAACTGGAAAGGGTGACGGGTTCCTGTCATATTCTCAGGGTAAATGGCTGTACACTTTTGCTCGATTGCGGCCTGATACAGGGTTCAGCGGAAGATGAAGCGCTTAATCGTAAGCCTTTTCCTTTTGATCCCTCATCTATACATGCGGTTGTGCTGACTCATGGGCATATCGACCACTCTGGGCGCCTGCCCCTTCTTGTAAAGCAAGGATTCACCGGGCCGGTCTATACGCATCAGGCTACTGTCGATCTCTGCCGGGTACTGCTGCTTGATTCAGCCTCTCTTGCCGAGCGTGATGCCGAGTATCGCCGGAAACACCCTGTTACGAAAGCTGATCACCATGCCGAACCGCTCTACACCCGTGATGATGCATTGCAGGCTCTTACTACCATGATTGGCTTCCCTTACGGTGAAAAGCAGGAAATTCTTCCGGGTATAACCATACGCTTCAGGGATGCCGGGCATATTCTTGGTTCAGCCCTGGTTGAAGTGTGGTTGAAAGAGGGAGAGGATGCAAAGAAACTGGTTTTCAGCGGTGATGTCGGGCAGTATGGAACTCCGATTCTGAAAGATCCCGAAACCATTGAGGAGGCGGATGCTGTAATTCTCGAAAGTACCTACGGAGACCGTCTGCATCGGGAACTTCCTCTTACCATAGCAGAAATAGGAGAGATTATTAAAGCGGCGAGTCAAAGAAACGGCAACATTCTTATTCCTGCTTTTGCGATTGGCCGAAGTCAGGAGCTTCTCTGTATTTTCGGGCACTATTACGAAGAGTGGGGGCTTGACGAGTGGCAGATATTTCTTGACAGTCCCATGGCTATCGAAGCAAGTGCTATCTATCTGGACTATCCTGAACTCTATAACAGAGAGGCTGTTGCTTTTCGAAATGACAAAAGCATTATGCCTCATCTGAAAAACCTTCATTTTACTCCAAGGCCGGAACAGTCAAAGGCTATCAACGCAATAAAAAGTGGAGCGATCATTATTGCTGGAAGTGGAATGTGCAATGGAGGCAGGATTCTGCACCATCTGAAACACAATATTGAACGTCCTGAATGTTCCTTGATTATGACAGGATTTCAGGCAGAAGGAACCCTTGGGCGGTCTCTTGTAAACCGACAGAAAGAGGTGGAAATTCACGGTAGAAATTATCAGGTCAAGGCCGCTCTCCATACCATCGGAGGGTTATCAGCGCATGGAGATCAGAATGATTTGCTTCGCTGGATAAGCGGGTTTCTCAATAATCCGGACATATTTGTTGTTCATGGTGATGTTCCGGTTAAAAAAATATTCCGGGATGCGATAGAGAGCACCTGGGTTTGAAGGTAACAATTCCTGAGTCCGGTGATGTTATCTCATTGAATTCATGATCTCCGTTTACAGCCCGGACATTTCCGGCTCATTGTTACCCTTTTGTTAAACTGCTTTGCCGTGAGTTGCATGGGTTGGATTAATTTCTATTTTAACAGTGTTTTATATGTGATGGTTATCGGTGCCATAAGGGCTGCAGTTATGATGATGACGATCGTTTTTTTATGTTACTAACAAGGATACAATGTCAGTTACTTCATTCAGGGAGCTTGTCCCTATTCTTCAGACCTCTATAGGCCCGATGATTCTCATCTCCGGCCTCGGTCTTCTTCTTCTAACCATGACCAACAGGCTTGGCCGTGTTATCGACCGTTCACGATCTTTGCTTGATAATCTGGAGTCCAATCCTGAGGCCTATGTACTGCGGATAAACAGTGAGGTGGCCATTCTGTGGAAACGGGCACGCTATATCCGTGTTGCCATTCTGCTTGCCTGCATGACCTGTCTTGGTGCCTCCTTGCTGATTATCATGCTTTTTCTCAGTGCACTTGTCAATATAGATCTGCCAATGCTCTTGTCAGCTATCTTTATCCTCAGCATGCTCTGCCTGAGCTCCTCGCTGCTCTTTTTCTTTCTTGATGTCAATATGAACCTTCACGCATTCCGTATAGAGATGGAGAGTCACGACAAGAAAAGGCTTATTCTTGAGACAAAGGGATACTGAACCAGCAAATTATCCTCTTGGGTGAAAGGTTTTATGTACCTCCTTGATAAAAGAGCGGTCGATATGCGTGTAGATCTGGGTGGTAACAATTGAACTGTGGCCAAGCATTTCCTGAACTGCACGCAGATCGGCCCCACCTTCAAGAAGATGGGTGGCGAATGTATGGCGGAAGGTATGCGGACTGATATTTTTTTCGATTCCTGCAGTTATGGCATATTTTTTTACCATCGAAAAAAGAGCCATCCGTGAAAGTTTTTTCCCATGTGCATTGAGAAAGAGATAGTCGTCGGAGTTGTGTTTCACCAGCCCAATACGAAGTTCCTTCTGGTATCGGTTGATCCATTCAATGGCTGAATTGCCTACGGGAACAAGGCGCTCTTTTGAACCCTTGCCAAAGATCCTTATAAAGCCGGCTTCAAGATAAAGATTTTGTTGATGAAGGTTGACGAGCTCACTTACCCTGACACCTGACGCATAAAGAAGTTCAAGCATTGCCTTGTCACGCAAGAAATAGTTGCTCTGCGGGGTTTGAACAAGGGGAGCTTCAAGCAGTTTCATGGTTTCATTCACGGTCAGAACGGTCGGAAGATATTGTCCCAGTTTTGGCAGATGAAGGTTTTCTGCTGGATTTCCGTCGAGGGTGTGTTCGGTGACAAGAAATTTATGAAAGGAGCGGATTGCGGAAATATTCCTTGCCATTGAGCTTGCTTCGAGACCTATGGCGAAGAGTTCGTTGATAAATTCATTGATATGATGGGCTGTAATGGCCTCCATTGGCATTGAACACTCTTGCATGAAGAGCAGGTAACGCTTCAGGTCGTTTTGGTAGGACTCTCTGGTATTTGCTGCAAAGTTGCGCTCAATGAGCATATAGTTAAGGAAGTTTTCAAGAACACTCCGATACTGAAGTTGCAGGCTATTCATTCTGCTGTCCTCTGCACTTTGCGCATCCGCTGACAGAATCCGCCATCAAATCCCGCATGTTCCCCTGGAAGAGTGAGAAGATAACCCGCGTCACCACTATTTATTCGGAACTGTTCAGGCACCCTGTCGCCCACAGGATCAACTATAAATTCAGGATGCCGTTGAAGAAATGAGCGAACCTGCATCATATTTTCTTCAGCTTCAATGGAGCAGGTGGCATAGACAAGAATTCCACCATCAACAAGCAGCTCTGCTGCATGATCGAGCAGTTCCACCTGTAATAGCTGGAGCTCCTGGACTATTTCGGGGCTCAGTTTCCATCGCAGTTCAGCGCGGCGGCCAAGGACTCCGCTACCTGTACAGGGAGCATCAAGCAGGATGGCATCGGGATTGTGTTCTGGTTTGAACGTTCGGGCATCTGCGGCCTGGGTTCTTATGATGGAAATGCCAAGAGCCTCAGCATGTGACTCTGTTTTAAGAAGTTTTTGTTCATAGAGATCAACGGCGCTGATATTGCCGCTATTGTTCATCAGCTCAGCAAGGAAGGTGGCTTTTCCTCCTGGTGCAGTGCAAAGATCAATCACCCTGCTGCCGGGAGCGGGATTCAAAAGAAGGCAGGCAAGGCCCTGTGTCGGGTTCTGGACGGTAAGCCATCCGTTGTGCACTGCTGGCTCGAAACTGTTGAAATCCTTTGATAGAAAAAAATTATCAATGCCGCACTCTTCGTGTGGTGCAGCCCTCAATACCGGATCGGAAAAAAGCTGCTCCGCTGAACTCAGCAAGGTGTTGATTCTAAATCCGAACAGTGGAAACTGGTTATTATAAGAGAGGATTGCCTCGGTTTTTTCTATCCCGAACGCAGTGATCCAGCGATCAACAAGCCATTGAGGATGAGAGTACAGTATTGCAAGCCGCTCTTCGGTTTTTATATCCTTTAACCACTCCTCAAGGGTTACACTCTCTGGTGTAATTTTTCTCAGGACGCCGTTGACCAGTTTCGACATCCGCTCACCTTTGTATTTTCGTGCAAGTTTTACGCATTCATTGACTGCCGCCCAGTCAGGTACCTTGTCAAGGAAAAGAATCTGATAGACGCCAAGACGGAGAATGTTTTTCATGACAGGCGCTGCTTTTGCAAGATTGTGGTGATAAAAGCGGCCAATAATGAAATCGAGCTGAAGGCGGTAGCGCAGCACTCCGTTGACCAGTCCAGTCGAGAGCGCCCGGTCAATACGATTGAGTGTTGTGTGCTGCAGCATTCGGTGAAGGATCTGGTCGGATCGTTGGTTACCGGTTTCAAGTGCCTGCAGAACATTCAAAGCCAGTTCTCTTGCTGTGATCATGGGGTAAATAATTAAAAACCATTTTTATGTACATTGGGCCCTTCGGGTTGTTTGTAAAATAGTAATCCCTGTTGTAGATTAACTAACAAATGTTCTTTTCAAGATTTCAAGCTATCATCCAGAAAGGTGGAGGGACTGGCCCAGAGAAGCCTTGGCAACCGTCATTGCACGATGAGCGGTGCCAATTCCATCCCGGATCAATAACCGGGAATGATGATGGTATGCATGCCTATTCGCAGCTTCATACCTCTCTTCAGACATTTTTCGTTTAAACCTTTTTCTACAAAGGGGTTATTTTCCATGTTCGGGAAGTGATAGCTCTCTTTTTCAACCATTGTGCACAATGAGCGGAGACCGATGAGAGCATATACAGAGATTATTTCCCCAAAAACACACTATTTCGATTTTATCGAGCCGTTTACTCCAGAACTTGGTGGTTTTCTTCCCTCAGTACGAGTGGCTTACAGAACCTGGGGAACCCTGAATCCGCAGAAAGATAATGTAGTGCTTATCTGTCATGCCTTGACAGGTGCTGCTGATGCAGATACCTGGTGGGAAGGAATGTTTTCCAGGGGGGGGGCTTTCGATGAGAGCACAGATTTCATAATCTGCAGCAATGTGCTTGGCAGTTGTTACGGAACAACGGGCCCTATCTCTCTCAATCCTCTTACAGGTACTCACTACGGGACCGATTTTCCATTGATAACCATCAGGGATATGGTTCATGTGCAGCGCCGTTTGCTGGCCGCTCTCGGTATTGATCGTGTCAAACTCGCGGTAGGAGCATCTCTTGGGGGTATGCAGGTGCTTGAGTGGGGCTTTCTCTATCCTGATGTTGTTCAGGCTCTTATGCCGATGGGTGCATCCGGACGTCACTCAGCATGGTGTATAGCTCAGAGCGAAGCTCAACGGCAGGCGATTTATGCTGACCGCGACTGGAATGATGGACATTATGATTTAACTACTCCTCCGGCAAGAGGGCTTGCTGCAGCGAGAATGATGGCCATGTGCAGTTACCGGAGCTTTGAAAATTTTCAGTCACGCTTTGGCCGTGAGTTTCAGCATGGAACAACCTTTAAAGCTGAAAGCTATCTTCGCCATCAGGGACGGAAACTGGTTGAGCGTTTTGATGCCAACAGCTATATCACCCTTACAAAAGCTATGGACATGCACGATCTCGGGCGGGGCAGGGGAGTTTACGAAGAGGTACTTTGCTCTCTGCAGATACCCGTTGAGATTCTCTCTATTATTTCCGATACCCTTTATCCTAAGGAGGAGCAGGAGGAGCTTGCCCGGCTTATGCCAAAGTCAAGAATTCTTTATCTTGACGAACCATACGGCCATGATGCCTTTCTTATTGATGTTGAAAAGGTCAGCCGTATGGTAAGGGATTTTCTTGATGGAAGGGCTTTGGAAGCTCAATCTGCCGCCTGAGTTATCTCGTCAAACCGGGTATAGTGTTGCAGGACATCTGGTACCCTGACGTTGCCTTCAGGAGTCTGGTAGTGTTCAAGCAGTGAGACCATAAGTCGTGAGGTAGCCAGTCCTGAGCCATTCAGGGTGTGCACAAACTCCGGTTTTGACTTGCCGTCCGGCTTGAAACGTATATTGGCTCGCCTTGCCTGGTAATCCTCAAAATTTGAGCAGCTTGAAGCTTCAAGGTATTTCTGTTCCGCCGGTGACCAGACCTCGATATCGTAACATTTTGTTGCGTTTGCACTGATATCACCACTGCAGAGCAGAAGAACCCGGTAAGGAATTTTCAGTGCTGTGAGAATGGCCTCTGCGTTTTCGCGTATCTGTTCAAGCGCTTCATATGACTTCTCAGGCCGGGTAAACTTTACCATTTCAACCTTGTTGAACTGGTGCACCCTGAGAAACCCCCGGGTATCCTTGCCGTAGCTGCCAGCTTCGCGACGGAAACAAGCTGAATAAGCAGCATAGGATAGAGGCAGCGTCTTGTTATCAAGCATTTCGCCCCGGTGCAGGTTGGTGATCGGTACCTCTGCGGTTGGAATGGCGTAAAGATCATCCTCCTCCATATGGTAGACCTGATCGGCAAATTTCGGCCACTGCCCGGTACCCCTTAGCGATTCCTGGTTGACAAAAAATGGCGGGAAGACTTCGCTGTAGCCATGATTTTCTGTATGGCAGTCGAGCATGAAATTGATCAGCGCGCGCTCCAGACGGGCCCCTTTACCCATATAGACCGGAAATCCTGCGCCACAGACCTTTGCGCCCCTTTCAAAATCAAGAATACGCAGCGACTTGCCCAGCTCAAGGTGATTTTTTACAGGAAAGTCGAGATGATGGATGAACGATACCGGCTCCTTGAAGATCTGGTTATCCTCAGCGGAACGTCCGGTTGGTACTGATGGATGCAGCTTGTTGGGGAGTGCAAGAAGAATATTTTCTATATCCTCTTCAACACGACCGAGCAGGCTGTCCATCCTTGCAATATCCTCAGAAACAGATTTCATCTGGAGGATAAGCTCTTCACCAGAACCAGTACCACTTTTCTTTATTTCCGCAATCTCTTTTGAGACCTTGTTACGCAAGGCTTTCTGGTCATCAGAGCGCTGTACAAGTTCCTTGCGATGTTTATCAAGCGAAAGAGTTCATTTATTTTTGGTTCTTCGGAGGCAAGCTGGCGCTTGTGCAGCATGGCAATAAATTCCTCAGGCTGCTGTCGAATAAGATTGATATCAAGCATGATGTGCGATAAATGAGTTATGCTGAAAGCAGTGATTTGACCATCTGCTGAACCTTGGTGCCGTCAGCTTTTCCCTTGAGTGCTTTCATGGATTCGCTCATTACTTTGCCGATATCTTTCATGGATGAAGCTCCTGTTTTTGTAACAATATCCTCCACGACAGCCCTTATTTCATCGTCAGTTACCGGTTCCGGGAGATACTCCTCAATAACACTGAGTTCCGTCCTCTCTGTTTCGGCAAGGTCGGGGCGGTTTCCTGCCGTGAACTGCTCAATGGCATCCCTACGTTTTTTTGCAAGAGAGACCAGGACTTCTATTTCCTGATCGTCGCTGAGTACCGCTTTGCCAGCAACACGGATTGACACCTCTTTTTCAAGGAGTGAGGCCCGGATCGAGCGGATAGCGTTCAGGCGGTCTTTATCGCCGCTTTTCATTGTATTTTTAAGGTCCTGATCTATTTTTTCTTTCAAACTCATGGTTGTGTCTACTCAAAGGTTTGTTTTTAAAAAGATGTATTTGAAAATACAGGAAAAAATGCGGCTTTCCCACAAGATCGTCTTCTTTGTTCACTCATTGATATCTCCGCAAACAGGCCTGAACACCAGCTCTTCCACCGAGGTTCTTTGTGGTAATAAATATGCATTGACTATACCGCTGGAAATATCTTCAGGCATCATCATCACTGATTTCATTGCTTCCTGAACGTCGCCCCACATCGGTGTATACACAGCTCCCGGCATGACATTGGTAATTTTGACATTACATTCTTTGGCATAGAGCCGCATTGTTTCAACCAGCCCCTTCTGTCCAAATTTTGACATCGAGTAGATCGAGGAGCTTTTAAATGCCATTTCAGCCGCAGTGGAAGTAATAAAAAATATATGACCAGATCTCTTCTTCTCCATGACGGAAAACACTTTCTGGGTCAAGAAGAAAGTGCCTTTGAGGTTTGTTGCCATGGTATAGTCAAAGTCCTCCTCAGTGAGTTCAGCGAGTGGCTTGAAGCGGCCAACCCCCGCATTGTTGACCAGGCAGTCAATGGTACTATGGCGCTCAAGTGTTGTCTTGACAAGCCGCTCAATCTGGGCGATATCGGCAATGTCTGTCTGCATGATCTCTGCTTCAGCACCGTATGAGCGACACTCGATTGCAACAGATTCAAGGTCTGAAACCGTTCGGGAAACAAGAATCAGGAGAGGATTAAAATCTCTCTGTGTTTTTGCTGCTTTTGCAAAATCAATTGCTATGGACTTACCGATTCCCTTGCCGGCACCGGTTATGATAATGATCCGCTTCATTGTTCTTAAAAGGTTAAATATTTTGACTGTATAGATAAAAATTTACTGCTCTTTTGAGTGGTAAAAAATGTATTGCACTTGTGTTTTTATTGCTTAGTGTGAAATAATTGAAAAAAAATATATACATTTAGTTTGTATGTACAATCATTCATTACCCGGTTCCATAATACAGTTCAGGTCTTACTAATGGTAAATGGTACAGTTTATCATGGCAACAAGTAAAGTTAAATGGTTTGATGGCAAAAAAGGCTATGGCTTTCTTTTGAATCCAGATGGAGGAGAGGACATTTTTGTTCATTTTTCAGCTATACAGTCAGAGCAAAGTTTCAAGGTACTGAACCAGGACTCTGAAGTTGATTTTGAAGTTGACAAAACCCAGAAAGGACTACAGGCAAAGAATGTTCGAGAAATTCCTTTGAGTGGTTTTTCAGAAGTACCCTCTTTTCGCGCGGACTCTTTTGGTTAGAGATCGTGTACTTTGACTCGACGATGTTTTCATTTACCCCCTACAGAAAAGAGCGTTCCCGAAAGCTGAACCACTCTGTTTTCGCTACAATGATATGATCAAGCAGTTCGATCTGTATGATGGCGCTTGCCTGTTTAAGCAGATCGGTGACTTGTCTGTCGGCATTACTTGGCTCAACGTCTCCTGAAGGATGGTTATGCACAAGAATGATGGCATGAGCACTCTCTCTTATGGCTGACTTGAACACCTCCCTTGGGTGAATAAGCGCAGCATTGAGTGTTCCTATGGAAACAAGCTCGTTTTTTATGATCTGGTTTTTTGTATTCAGGTGCAGTACAAAGAGATGTTCCTTTGTTTCATCAGGGATGCGGCCTGCCATGTATTCAAAAATATCCCTTGCAGCCTTGATTTTTTTGTTGAGGTTGCGTGAGTAATGCAGTCGCCGGTTCAGTTCGAAAACAGCAATGATCTGCATTGCCTTCACCTTTCCGATTCCCCTGATTGTTTGAAGCTCCTTCGGTGTTATGTCGGCCAGTTTTTCAAGAGTGAACTCAGTGATGAGCTTATTGCAGGTTTCAACAATATTCAGGTTTCTTGAGCCTGTTCGCAGGATCAAGGCCAGTAATTCAGCTGGACTGAGTGATGCTGCACCCGTACGGATAAAACGTTCCTGCGGTCTGTTATCAGGATCGAGATCATGAATTCGCATGGATTCATCGTCTATAGATGGCTTCAAGCCAAAAAACAGGCAAATCGTAATAAAAGCGTATATGTCAAAGTACAGAAAAGAGTGGTAAAGCTGAAAATATTTTACACTATATTTTCAGCTTTTTTTAGCAGCATTGTTGAAATGCTGCTAAAAAAAGTGTTATGCCTGGGGAGTTTTTTCAGTGATGGGTAGTGAGGCTTTCAGGGTGAAGAGATGATAGTTCATACTGTCCTGGAGAGCCTGAAGACTTGCTTCGATAATATTTGTTGATACCCCGACTGTACCCCATGTAAAGCGGCCATTACTTGACTCTATCAATACCCTCACCTTGGCGCTGGTTCCCCGTTTCTCTTCAAGCACACGGACTTTGTAGTCAACCAGCTTGATACTCTTGATTTCAGGATAAAAGTGAATCAGTGCCTTGCGCAGAGCCTTGTCAAGCGCATTGACCGGTCCGTCACCATCGGCTGCAATATGCTCGATCTCTTCGCCAACCCTCACTTTGAGTACAGCCTGATCAACATTTTTTGCATTTTTTGCTGATTCAATATGAACCTTGGTCTCCAGAACCTCGAAGAAGGGTTTGAAGTTACCAAGTTCACTGTGCAGAATCAGCTCAAACGATGCCTCAGCTCCGTCAAACTGATAGCCTTCGTGTTCGAGCTCCTTAATATGGTGGACAATCTTTTTAATAAGATCGCTTTTTTCGGGGAGAGCGATGCCGAGTTCATGTGCCTTGTAGCGAATGTTGCTTTGACCGGCAAGCTCTGAAACAAGCACCCGTTGACGGTTTCCGACAACTTTCGGGTCTATATGTTCGTAGAGCGAACTCTCTTTCATGACCGCGCTGACATGGATGCCACCTTTGTGGGCAAATGCTGATTTTCCTACAAAAGGCGCTCTGGTATTTGACGGCATATTCAGAATTTCATAGACAAACTTCGAAAGGGAGGTCAGCTGATTGAGATGCTCAACATGCGAAAATGAGCGTTGCAGTTTCAGGATGATATTGGGAATAATACTGATGAGGTTGGCGTTGCCGCATCGCTCCCCGATACCGTTGATGGTGCCCTGTACATGGGTGGCACCGACATACACGGCTGCTATGGAGTTTGCTACAGCAAGATCGCTGTCATTGTGACTGTGAATACCTGCAGGTACACCAGCCACCTTCAGTACCTCTGCCATGATCTCTGCTACTTCATGCGGAAGTGAGCCTCCATTGGTATCGCAGAGCACAACTCTTGAAGCACCTGCCTGAACTGCCGCAATCAGCATTTTCAGTGCAAATTCATGGTTGTCCTTGTACCCGTCAAAAAAATGTTCAGCATCAAAAAAAACCTCTCTCCCTTCTGATTTAAGGAAAGCAACAGATCGGTATATCAGTTCAGCATTCTCTTCATCTGAAATGCCAAGACTTTTTACAGAGTGAGCTTTCCATGTCTTTCCGAAAATCGTAATGACCGGAGTTTCAGAGTGCAGCAATCCAAGCAGGTTGGGGTCGCTCTCAACCGTTGCTACTGTCCGGGCGGTTGAGCCAAACGAGCAGAGTTTAGCATGCTTGAGATTAAGAAGTCGTGCCTTGATGAAAAATTCTTCGTCCTTCGGATTACTGCTTGGCCATCCACCTTCAATATAGTCCATGCCAAACTCGTCAAGCTTTTCAGTAATAAGCAGTTTGTCCTGTACTGAAAGGTTGATATGTTCACCCTGTGTGCCATCACGCAGGGTGGTATCATAAAGTTCTATTGGTGTTGTGGTAAGAGTCATAAATCAGTTCTGGGCCATTAAATTTTCCTGCCGGGCATAACCGAAAATGCCCCCTGCCTCCACAATACGTAACACATCGCCAAGCGGATTAAGTTGGTAGGTGACCTTGCTGGTCAGATTTTCTATGGTGTTTGCCTGAACATCGATTTTCAGTTCATCACCAGTCTTGATAAGCTGGTTGAGGTGCTCGGAGGTTTCATAGGGAATAACAAAACCACCATCGACCGAGTTGCGGTAAAAAATTCTCGCGTAAGACTCAGCAATAATGGCCTTGATGCCGGCAACCTTCAGGGCGAACGGTGCATGCTCCCTTGAAGAGCCGCAGCCAAAGTTTGGTCCGCCAATGATAATGGTAAAGTCCGACTGAAAACTTCCCTCCTGAATGAAAGGAATATTCCCTTCAGGAAGTCCACCCTGTTCTGGCGGTACCCCTGAAAGGGCATACTTTCCATATAACTTTACCTCTTCTGGATTGGAGAGGCTGTAGACAAGATGTTCGGCTGGTATAATCTGGTCTGTATCAATATTTTTGCCTAAAACATAGGCTTTTCCCTGAATGACTTTTTCCATTTTGTTTAGAGCGAATAAGTTAGTCCATTTTTCCAATCAAAGGAACTTCCTCGGATCGGTGAGTTTTCCTGTAATTGCCGATGCGGCTGCTGTCAGTGGGGAGGCAAGGTAGACTCCTGCATGTTTGCTGCCCATCCGACCGGGGAAGTTCCGGTTTGTGGTTGAAACAACAACATCATTGTCAACCGAACGTCCGACAGTATCAGCCGGGCCACCAAGACATGCTGCACAAGATGGCAGAGCAATGCTGCATCCGGCATCCTCAAAGATCTGTTTCAGGCTCTGTCCATCGTACTGTTCACGCTCAAGGTCAAGGGCGACTTTCACGGTTGCCGGAACAATGTTCGTGGTTACAGAGACCTTCTGCCCCTTCAGGATCTTTGCCGCCATTACAAAATCAGTCAGCTTGCCGCCGGTGCAGGAACCGATATAGGACTTGGTAATCTTTGTGCCCTCGACACTTCTCACTGTAGCACGGTTATCAGGGCTGTGTGGCTGGGCTACAACCGGTTCAAGTTCACGGACGTTATAATGGTACTTGCTGTGATATTTGGCATCTGGATCACTTTGGAACACTTCGTATGGCTTGCTGCTTCGTGCGCGTACATACCGTTCGGTGACCTCGTCGGCTGCAATGATACCGTTCATTCCACCAGCTTCTATAGCCATGTTGGTAAGCGTCATTCTCTCCTCCATAGGGAGTGAAAAAATGGCCTCTCCGTCAAACTCCATGGCACGGTAGGTTGCGCCATCGGTGGTAATATCTCCGAGAATCTGCAGAATCAGATCTTTAGCGGTAAGGTACTCAGGCATTTGGCCATCAAAGGTGAACTTCATCGATTCAGGCACTTTTTCCCATAGTTTCCCTGTGCCGAGAATGAATGCGGCATCAGTATTGCCGATACCAGAACCGAACATGCCGAAAGCCCCTGATGTGCAGGTGTGAGAGTCGGTGCCAAAGAGCACCGTTCCAGGCAGATTGAACCCCTCTTCAGCAAGGGCGACGTGGCAGACACCCTTGTACCGGTCGGTGCCGACATCATAGTAGTGCTCAAGTCCCTGCTCTTTTGCAAACTCTCTCAAGAGATCAATGTTGCGATGAGCGTGTTCGTTGGCTGTAAAAATATAGTGGTCAGGAAGGACAACAATTTTTTTGGGATCCCAAACCTTTGCGCCGGAACCGAACTCCTCCTTAAAAATATCAAAAGTTGGTGGACCGCATACATCATGAGTAAGCAGTATGTCAACATTGAGCCAGACGCTTTCACCTGCGTCGACAAATTTTCTGTTTGCTGCCTTCGAAAGAATTTTCTGGGTTATTGTTTGTGCCATTTTTTTTAAACCCCGCTGTCTATGGTTTCAGGAGTGTTGGTTTCAAAATAGTGCTGACGCAGGCCGAGAGCCTGTAGATAGGCCTTGGCGCTTGCTTCAATAATATCAGTTGAAACTCCTCTTCCGTTAAAAGTAATATTTTTGTCTCTTATTCTAACCAGTGCCTCTCCGAGAGCCTGGCGGCCTGCAGTGGTGGAGCGTACAGAGTAGGAGGTGACCATTGAATCTATGCCAAGTGCCCGCTCAATAGCCCTGAAACAGGCGTCCACTGGCCCGTCGCCTGTTGCTGACTCTTCAAATATCTGTTCTTTGTGCCTAATCCTCACGGTTGCTGTAGGCACCGAGGCTGTACCGCTGTTGATATGCAGATAGTCAAGCTCATAGGTATTCCGGGGTTTGTTCCTTTCGTCGCCCATAAGAACTCTCAGGTCGTCGTCATAGACCTCTTTCTTTTTATCTGCAATTTCGACAAAGCGTTTGTACACCGCTTCAAGTTCTGCCTCATCCAGGTCGTAACCGAGCGTATGAAGTCGGGATTTCAGTCCATGCTTGCCGGAATGGCGGCCAAGCACTATGCTTGTCTGTGGTACACCTACCGACTCCGGTGTCATCACTTCATAAGTCTGCCGGTTTTTCAGCATGCCGTCCTGATGAATGCCCGACTCATGTGAAAACGCGTTGTCGCCCACAATTGCCTTGTTGGGCTGAATGATGATGCCGGTAAAGGTCGAGACCATCCGGCTGGTATTGTAGAGCTCTTCAGTGACGATCCCTGTGTAGAAGTTGTGCAGGTCACTCCTGACTTTCAGCGCCATCACAATCTCCTCAAGCGAGGCATTTCCCGCACGCTCTCCTATGCCGTTCATGGAGCACTCAACCTGTCGTGCGCCATGTTCAAGCGCGCTGAGTGAATTTGCCACGGCAAGGCCAAGGTCGTTATGGCAGTGCACGCTGATGACTGCGTTACCGATGTTCTGGACTCGGCTGTGAAGGTCTGCTATTTTTCTGCCGAACTCAGAAGGCCAGGTATAGCCTGTCGTATCCGGGATGTTGACCGTTGTTGCTCCTGCAGCAATAACCGCTTCAATGATTTCAGCCAGATAGCCTTGATCGGTGCGGCCAGCATCTTCAGCCGAAAACTCAATATCGGTCGTGAATGTCCTGGCAAAGGAAACAGCGTCAACCGCCATTTTCAGGATGGTCTGACGTTTATCCTTGAGGGTAAGGCCGTAGCGATCACTGCCGAATTTTCCGGCAATATGGATATCAGAGGTACCGATGAAGGTGTGAATGCGGGGCTTTTTTGCCTGTTGAAGGGCCTGCCATGCGGCGGTAATGTCGTTTTCAACAGCTCTTGCAAGTGCAGCAACCACAGCATTCGACTCAGCGCTAATCCGTTGAACGGCTTCAAGCTGCAGAGGTGAGGAGGCGGGGAATCCAGCTTCAATTACATCGACACCAAGCTTTCCAAGCTGCCGGGCAATCTCAACCTTTTCCTGAACATTCAGAGATGCGCCTGGGGATTGCTCCCCATCGCGCAGTGTTGTATCAAATACCAGAATCTTTTCTTTCACATTATCTGCCCGCCTTTATTTAATCAGGCGCCCAGATGCCTGACAATTGCTTCTGTCATCTCCGTTGTTGAAACACTCAACTCACCGGGATTTGCTATGTCTGCTGTCCGCAAGCCTGAAGCAAGCGTAGCCTCAATTGCCTGATAGATCTCCGTTGCAATGTCGGGCATACAGAAGCTGTACTCAAACATCATCGCTACCGATGCTATGGTGGCAATGGGGTTTGCCTTGCCCTGGCCTGCAATGTCCGGGGCGCTGCCGTGAATTGGTTCATAAAGGGCATGGTGTTTGCCGATACTTGCCGACGGAAGCATACCAAGGCTGCCGGTAATCATGCCTGCAATGTCACTCAGGATATCCCCGAAGAGATTGCTTGTAACAATCACGTCAAACTGTTTCGGATTCCGGACAATCTGCATTGCGGCGTTATCCACATACATGTCGCTCAGCTCAACATCAGGGTAATCCTTGTGAACCTCATGAACCACATTTCGCCAGAACTGTGAAACCTCCAGAACGTTTGCCTTATCAATTGAAATCACTTTTTTGTCGCGTTTCTGGGCAGCTTCAAAGGCTAACCGTGCAATACGTTCAACCTCATAGCGATCATAGACCATGGTGTTCCAGCCCCTGTTGTCATCGTAGCCGCGGGGTTGGCCAAAATAGATGCCTCCGGTCAGCTCGCGGAATACAAGGAAATCCGTGCCGCGTATCACCTCAGCTTTGAGTGAAGATGCCTCAAGCAGTGCGTCGTAAACTTTGGCAGGTCTGAGGTTGGCAAAGAGTTCAAGCTCCTTGCGGATATTAAGCAGTGCCGCTTCCGGCTTGTGTTCATGCGGCAGCTTTTCCCATTTCGGGCCGCCAACAGCTCCAAGCAGCACAGCATCACACTGTTTGCAAGCTTCAAGTGTTTTTTCCGTCAACATCTCACCATGCAGGTCGTATGAGGCCCCACCAAAGGGGTGCTCCTCAATCACTATTTCAAAACCATGTTTTGTGGAGAGCTGCTTCAGTACTGCAACAGCTCCAGCAACCACTTCCGGGCCGATACCGTCACCCGGGATTGATACAATCTTGTACATGCTTTTTTCAGAGTTCATTATTTTTTGATCAGCCAGCTCATCATATCGCGAAGCTTTGCGCCCACCTTTTCAATTGAATGGTTGCGGTTCTCCTCTCTGAGTTTGCTAAGGTTTTTGTATCCGCCGTTGCACTCATCAATAAACTCTTTGGCAAAACGACCATCCTGTACCTCTTCAAGGATCTTTTTCATCTCAGCCTTGACCGCAGGGGTAATCAGGCGTGGTCCGCGGGTCATGCCACCATACTCAGCCGTATCGCTTACTGAATAGTTCATTCTCGACAGGCCACCTTCATAATAGAGATCGACAATCAGTTTCAACTCGTGCATACATTCAAAGTAGGCAAGCTCTTCAGGGTAACCGGCCTCAACAAGGGTCTCAAATCCAGCCTTGATAAGCTCGGCTGAACCACCGCAGAGGACTGCCTGCTCACCGAACAGATCGGTTTCAGTTTCATTTTTGATTGATGTTTCAATAACGCCAGCCTTGGTACCGCCAAGAGCTTTAGCCCATGCAAGTGCCTGCTGTTTTGCCTCTCCGGTGGCATCATGATGTACTGCGATAAGGCAGGGGACACCATTGCCCTGAGTAAAGGTACGGCGCACAAGATGGCCCGGGCTCTTAGGAGCGATCATGATAACGTTGATCGTCTCCGGAGGAATGATCTGCTTGTAATGAATATTGAAGCCATGACCGAAAGCAAGGGTGTTGCCTGGCACAAGGTTCGGAGCGATTTCAGCATCATAGATTGCCTTCTGGTTCTGGTCAGGAAGAAGCACCATCACGATGTCTGCCCATTTGACAACTTCGGCAACAGTATCGACATGAAGTCCAGCCTCCCTTGCTTTGGCACAGGATAAGCTCTCTGTGCGAAGACCCACGCGGACATTCAAACCGCTATCCTTCAGGTTTAAGGCATGGGCATGGCCCTGGCTGCCGTAACCGAGTATTGCAATATTCTTTCCCTGAAGAAAACCAAGATCGGCATCCTTATCGTAATAAACATTCATCAGTAAAATAGTTTTGATTGATAATACAGTAAAATGGTGTCACTCTCCACGGTGGATTGCTACAGCACCTGAACGAGCTAACTCCTTGATTCCGTAGGGCTTGAAGATATCAATAGTTGTGTTGATCTTGTCCGGTGAACCGATGACCTCAATAGTAATGGATTTTTGTTTTATATCCACCACTTTTCCTTTAAAAACATTGATAAGCTCAAAAATCTCATGCTGCTGTGTTTTGCTCAGTTTCATGGTCATCAAGAGCAGTTCACGCTCTACATGAGGCTGCCGCGTCAGGTCGGTAACCTTGATGGTATCAATAAGCCTGTTCAGCTGTTTAAGCACCTGACTGATGATCTGGTCGTCGGCATGGGTCACAATGGTCATGCGTGAAATTTCCGGATCCTCAGTTTCGCCAATGGAGATACTTGCAAGATTAAACCCCCGGGCGCTGAACATGGCAGCAACCCTGTTAAGTGTGCCGAACTTGTTTTCAACGAGTACTGATATGATGTGTTTCATGAAAAATATTGGTTGAATCGTAATAATCTAATATTGTAAAATACTTTACGCCGATATTTACATATCGGCTGATAGTATTTGGTTACAACAAATTCATAAACACGCTCTAAAAAAACACCCGGAAGGTAAGAAAAAAGAGCGCTGCTTTACCGTAAGCAGTATAATAATATAAAGTTTTTTTTTGAATGGTACTGCAGGGCAGGCAAGCCTAGCTCCTTCTTCCCCAACTTACCCAAGCCTCGACCTTGCCGAAGATCTACTTGATGAACACGTTCCGGCATTATGAGCACAATAAACCTGTAATTCCAGTCCGCTCCCAGTCATCCCGAACTCCTGTGAGGGATCCATCCCCACCAACACCAGTTTTTATAGGCATCATTAGACCTATCCGCCTTATACCTCCTATTCCTCTCTTCTTTTATTACTAAAGCGCCATGCAGCAGAAACACTCAGATGCCTCAATATTGAAGCAAGCGAAGGTCAGGCACAACAGGAATATGCAACAGGCAAGAGTACTCAGGTGCAAGTACAGACCACCTTTAATACCGGCCAGCGTCGCATCAGTCGAAAGTTAATGCTGGGAAAACGCTCAATCCTCTATGAAAACGATTACAGCTCAAGAGCATAATCTTATTCGCACTCCGCTCCATTTGCGCAGCCCAGCGGTGAACCCTGTCCCGCCCAACCATCCGCCAATGCAACGCACAGTGTACCGCCTTGCACTGCTCTCCTGACTCCACCCGCGCCAGACCGATCACCCTCATCACCTTTGCCAGCACCATCTTCGCTCATACCTCATTCAGTTTTACTGGATAAATAGAGCTATTTTTCTATCAGTGGTTTCTTGGTAATTGTTTATTATTAAAAGTATTGCATGGCAAAAAATCCAACATACATTTTGAACCCCATTAATAAGCAACAAAAGAATGAACGGCGAAACCCACCATCAATTAGCTGACTTTATCTGGGGTATTTGTAATCTGCTGCGTGGCCCTTACAAACGCAACGAATATCGCAAAGTGATTTTGCCGCTTACGGTTTTGCGGCGGTTCGACTGTTTGCTGGCACCAACCAAAGACGCTGTTCTTGAGGCACATAAGGCACTCAAAATAAAACCAGAACGAGTTATTCAAGCCAGTTTACAGAACATCACTGGCCACCGGTTTTACAACCTCTCAAAAATGCAGTTCGATCAAAAAGCCGACCACTCACTTCTTGACGACCCCAACAATCTTGGCCCCAACCTGAACAGCTACATAAATGCATTTTCGCCCAACGTTCGGGTCATTATGGAGAAGTTCAAATTCAGTGAACAGATTGCCCACATGGCAGAAAAAAACATTCTGTTCGAAGTGATCAAGGAATTTTCATCCATCGACCTTTCGCTCGAATATGTTAAAAACGAGGAGATGGGTTATGTTTTTGAGCATTTGATCCGGATTGGAGCTGAACAATCAAACGAAGAAGCAGGGGAGCACTTCACACCCCGTGAAGTGATCAAGCTCATGGTCAATCTCTTGCTGGCAGAAGAAAAAGATCTCGCCCGTAGCCATGTAGTAAAAACAATCTATGATCCAGCCTGCGGAACAGGTGGCATGCTCTCTGTCGCTGAAGACTATATCCGTAAGCTCAATACTGAAGCCCAACCAAAACTTTTCGGTCAAGAATGGAACGACGAAGCCTGGGCAGTATGCAAATCAGACATGCTGATCAAGGGTGAGGAGGCCGACAACATTATAATGGGCGACACCTTTACCCGAGATGGTTTCACTCTCGACAGTGAAGGCAATAAATGGACCTTCGACTACATGCTCGCCAATCCCCCCTTCGGTGTAGAGTGGAAACAACAGCAGCGGTACATTCAACACGAAGCCGACGCGCTCGGTTATGCAGGCCGTTTCGGAGCCGGCACACCGCGCATTAACGATGGCGCATTCCTCTTTCTGCAACACATGATCTCCAAAATGCGACACGAAGAGAACGGCGGCAGCCGTATCGGTATCGTCTTCAACGGCTCCCCATTGTTTAACGGCGATGCAGGCAGCGGAGAATCAGACATACGGGCATGGATTATCGACAACGACTGGCTCGATGCTGTTGTCGCCTTGCCTGAACAGCTCTTCTACAACACCGGTATTTCCACCTATATCTGGATCATCACCAACCGAAAAGAGACTGAACGCAAGGGTAAAATACAGCTTATAGACGCCCGTAACTTCTGGGTGCAGATGGAAAAATCACTCGGCAACAAACGCCGCCGTATCGGTGATCCGACCGACAATAAACCAAGAGACCCTGACCATATCTCCGATATCACCCGCCTTTACGCCAATTTCAGAGATGGAGAGACCCGCCGCTTCACCCTTGACGGCAAGCAAAAAGAGCTGGTGGTGAGCAGAATCTTTGATAACGAAGATTTTGGCTATAACAAAATTACCGTTGAGCGGCCACTGCGGCTCAATTTTCAGGCAACACCCTAACGCATCGCCCGGCTCGAAGAAGTTACGGCATTTAAAAACATCGCAACCAGCAACAAGAAAAACGAAACACTCCGCCAGGAAGAGATAGCGGGAGGCAAAAAGCGCCAGCAGAAGATTCGTGATCTCCTTGCCGCTTTTGCACGTCAGCATAGTGATACCCTCTTCATGGATCGGAAAAAATTTCTGCTCAACCTGCGCGAAATCGACCAGACACAAAATGTCCGCCTTTCAGCATCCGAAATCAAGGCAGTCATCGACGCGCTTGGTGAGCGCGACCTGGCGGCTGAAATTTGCCGCGACAGGCAGGGTAACCCCGAACCCGATGCCGACCTTCGCGACACCGAATCGATTCCACTGAAAGAGAGTATTATGGAATATTTCGACCGTGAAGTGCTTCCCCATGTTCCCGATGCATGGATAGACCACTCCAAAACAAAGATCGGCTACGAAATCCCGTTGAACCGTCAGTTCTACCGCTATGAACCGCCACGTCCTTTGGTAGAAATCAAGAGCGAAATCAAAGGGCTCGAAAATGAAATTTTGTCACTTCTCAGTGAGGTGACCCTATGAGCTTCGTTAAATCATGACGGGCCTGATGCTGTAAAAGAATTTGCTTGACTGTTGCTTGATGGTTAATGGAAAAAAGTCACCTGTTCAACTGCTAACTCTAGGTATAAATTGCATTTTGATGTTGTTAATTTGCTTGACTGGTGTTTGCTTAGCCCCGGTTTT
>TBL_comb47_HYPODRAFT_10002702_pt1 | contig 21687 bp, 21 predicted proteins | sample TroBogypolimnion_40_FD_10682 | JGI IMG/M metagenome (IMG submission 10682) | reverse complement strand
TGCAGGTTCGATTGTGATTCAACAACTTCTTCAATAATATTCCTGCGGACGATCTCCGTTTCCTGATCATTCACCTGTATAGCCGATTTGGCCTGAAGCTGATTATAAGTTTTCCGATGGCCATCAAATACAGGAACTTTTACCCCAATTCCAGCTACGAAGTTGGCTTTCGGATCATTCATGTAAGGAATATATCCATCCTTTACCCCAGCCGATAAAAAGCCGCTTAAAACCGGCTTGTTCTGATAGTCGGTAATGCTATACCGTATTTCTGCCAATTTTGCCTTTTCGCTGGCCAATTTCATTTCATCCCGATTTTGCAATGCAGCAGTAATTAATGCATCACTCTGCAAGCCTGGATTAACAATATTTAATTCATTCTTTACCCGTTCAACGTTGGATACAGGCTTACCCAACAGTGAGTTGAGCTGATAAGTCTGAACCTGTTTTGCAGTCTCAAGATCGGTTTTCTGATTTTCAATAGCCGATATCCTTACCTGGGTGGACAATATTTCATACTGGGTGGCGGAACCTGTTTCCAGTTTCTTTTGGATGTAATGAAGATGTTCATTTAAGGTGCTAATTTGTTCATCCTTTATTTTTATTGCTTCCTGAAGGTAAACAAGTGTATAATAGTTATTGATGACTGCCTTCGAAAGCTTCTGTCTGACATCCTCCACCGTTTGCAAATTGAGCTCCTTGCTTTGCTTTTCGAGCGAAATATTCTTTTCGGTCTTGCCAAAATCAGATATAGTCTGGTTCAGATTAAACCCGGCAGTATAATTATCATGAGGCATTAAGCTGAATGATCCCAGATTAGGTATTGTTATATTTTCGATTGGACCAATTCTTGAATAGGAAGATTCAAAATCAACATTCGGCAGTGTAGCAGATTTTGCATAACCGATTTTTGCATCCGAATTATTAAGATCTTCCAGGGCTTTCCTGACCATGGGATGATTTTGAACAACCTCACTGATGATGGATTTTAACGATAATGAATCGGTACCAAGCGGTTGGCTTTTTACCGTTCCGACCGATAATAAACCTGCAACCGGAAGCAGGATTAAAATGAATCTGTTGAATTTATGTGTCATAAAATTAAGCATTTACTGTTGATTTTTTATTTCCGACGCGCATAATAATTACCGGGACAATCCCCAACAGGGTAATCATGGCGGCAATCCAAAAATCGTCGTCAATACCTGCAATATAAGCCTGCCTGGTAACGTGTGAAATGAGCATATATTTTCCCTGCTGGACAGCATTTGCCATATTGGTTCCCACATGCTGCTGTGCAAAATAGGCCAGATTTGCAGCAGTATTTTTGAATTCCTGTGATCCTGACTGAAGGGCCGCACCATACATTTGTGCATGAAAATTAATCCTTGTAGCCAGAATTGTGGTGAACATAGCCACACCCAAACTGCCTCCGATTTGTCGGATGGTATTGGTGATTCCTGAAGCCTGCGCCATTTTATCCCTGGGCATGGTGAGCAACGACAGTGCACTTAATGGCGTATAGATGATTCCCATACCAAATCCCCGCAGATAAAGCGATGTCATGACAAAACTGTGTTCCGAAAGATAGGACAGCCGGGAGTTGAGTATGAAACTCAGGGCTAAGGCAATCACTCCTATAATCATAGGTGCCTTGGTATTAAATCTGTCCGACACTTTTCCGGCAATAGGCGACATCATTCCCTGGATGATTCCAACGGGCAAAAAGACCGATCCTGCCTGCAGGGCCGTGTATCCCATCGAGTTCTGCAGATAGAGCGGAAGTAAAAATGTACTTCCGAACATTCCCATGCTGAAGATCACCATGACAAGGTTTCCCATCCCGAAATTATAGTTCTTCAGTAATCGTAAATCAATGAGAGGATTGTCCGTTGTAAGTTCCTGTGTGATAAAGATGGCTCCAAAGACTATCGAAACGGCAAAACAAATCAGGATATAGGGTGCATGCCACCCTGCTGAATTCGTAGCTGCGTTTCCTTCCGACAAGGCATAAAGCAGAACGGGCAGAAAAATTACTACCGAGATAAACCCAATCAGGTCGAATCTTCCTGCGCGGGGATTTATAAATTCCCGTTGGATGAGAACCGTAAAAACCATGGCTGCAATTCCAAAAGGTATGTTCACATCAAAAATGAGTTGCCAGCTGAAGTTATCAACCAGGTATCCGCCAATAAGGGGCCCAAATGAAACCGATGCAGCTGCAGAGATGGCCCAGAACCCAATGGCCACTCCTCTTTGGTGTGGCGGAAATTCCCTGGTGATGATGGCCATACCCAGTGGTTGTATCATTCCCGCACCCAATCCCTGAAGGATACGTGAGAGAATCAGAGTATTTTCGTCGTTCGACATTCCGCAAAACATCGAGCCAACGGTAAATAATAGCAGACCAATAAAATAAAGCCGCTTATAGCCAAACTTGTCGGCCAGCCATCCCGAAGTAGGAAGCATAACAGCCATCGAAAGCATGTAAGCTGTGACAACCCATGCAATTTTGTCGATTCCTACCCCAAATGAAGCCATGATTTTTGGCAGGCCCACATTCACTATGGTGGCGTCTAGTACAGCCATGAATGTGCCTAACATGATGTTTGCCAGCAGAAACCATTTATAGTTTACATTTCGGGGATGATAGACCGAATCGCGGTTTCGCAACTTGGCACGTAATCGGTGCGTTGGAGTAAGTTTACGCATTACTACCTGATAATTTTAACTATTGCCGACATTCCTGATATAAGATGATAGTCTGAAAGTTTTTTGCCATCTCTCATCCCATCGATAGAAATTTTGAGTTGAACACGCTGAGTAACCTTGGTGAAGTTTCCTGAAGCATTGCTGGCAGGGATCAACGAGAATTGCGAAGCGGTATTGGTTCCAATGATGAATATTTTACCTGTGAAGGTAGCATCCGAATAGGTGTCAATCGTAAAAATAACCGGCTGTCCGATTTTTAGTTTCTCCAGATTTGTTTCTTCCAGAAAAACGCTAACCCACAGCTTACCCCCGTTCACAAGAGAAAAAATAGACTGACCGGGTTGTGCTATATCGCCTGCCATCAACCATCGTTTGCCAACCACACCGAGGCATGGTGAATAAAGCCGGGTGTTATTCAACTGAGTGCTGATCGTGTTGATTTGTGCCTGTGCATTTTCTACGGCAGCCTGTGCACTCTGAATCTGTGATTTTGATACATTGGCCTGAGAATGGGCAGCCTCGAGCTGCGCCTGTGCTGTTTCAAGTGCTTTCTTGGCATGATCATACTGTTCTTTCGTAATGACCGAACCCTCGAACTGACTTTTTGCCCTGTCGAAATCTTCTTTCATCCGGCTGAGTGTTATTTCCAGCACTTTATTATTTTGAAGGTCGGATTGATATTTCGCCTGCGCCTGAAGAACTGATGCTTCTGCAAGCTGTTTACCCGCAATCGCCTGATTCCGTTGTGCTACCAGATCGGTGCTGTCGAGTACAGCGATTAATTCGCCTGGTTTGACAGAATCGCCTTCATCGACAAATAACTGCTTCACCCTGCCCAGAATTTTTGGACTAACACCTACTATATCGGCATCAAGATGAGCATCATCGGTTTTTATGTACTTCGAATAATCGATATACCAATAGATTACACCCCCAAGTATTAATACAATGATCAGGACGAGCGGAATATAAACTTTATTGCTCCGATCTTTTTTTACGTGTTTATTCTCCATGAAATTTATTTGTTTGTTTTTAATAGTTATATTTTTTTAAACTTTTCCAGAGTTGAATAATTTAGTATAAAACTCTGGAAAGGTTAGTTTCCTTTTATTCTTTTGATAAGATCGAAATGAGAATATCCTTCACCTGCTGTGATGCATGGGCAAGTATTTCCTGTTCCTCCTCATCCAGTGTGGATAGTTTGATCTTCAGGTTTTCGCTGACTGCCTCTTTGATGTCTTCGAAATCTTTCAGACCTTTATCAGTAATCAATATATTTACAATCCTTCTGTCCTTTGGGTCGTTCAACCGCTCAACATAGCCTTCTTCAATCAGTTTATCCACGATCACCGTAATGTGTGGTTTTGGCATTGACAGGCACTTCCCAATGTCGGACATCGAAAGTATTCCGTATCTCTTCAGACTTCCCATCACGAACATCCCTCCCGGAGTAATTGAAGATTTGGTGCGTAAAGGCTTCGAAATGCTCTTGTACAACAAAGGATGTATGGAGATCAGGTTTTCTGCAATCAGATCAATTTTTTGATTCATTATATGATATATTCATTAATTGTAATGGTTACAAAAGTATAACTATTACGTCATTTTAATGTTAACGTCTTATTAAATCATTTGTTTAATTTCTGATCAGGTGAAGCCCGATATCCAAATCCACCTTGTTTTATAACATTGGGAATAAATATCCATTTACAGATAAACATGCCTGCTCTTTAGCCTGTTTCGCTAGTGTATTGAGAAAGTATTGAACTGGGATTAAGTCATACCACTTTCATACCACTTTCATACCTCTTTCAGTACAAATTCGAAACAAATACATAACAAATTCGTAACAAATACTGACAGCTACGAATTTGTTTCGAATATGTTATGTATTTGTTTCGAATTTGTTTCGAATTTGTACTGAAAGAGGTACGAAAGAGGTATGAAAGTGGTATGAAAGGGGTGTAACGCGGAATAGAACCATTCCTTTCACGAAGGCATATGGATAAGGTCGAAATACTGATGCAAAGCAGGATTAGATTGGATTGAGTGACCCTGGCTATCCTTTTCGGCTGTGCAAATTGAACGGTATTTTGGTACAATAGTTACAATAAAATGTAAACTTCAAGGCAATTTTGATCTTTTTAACTTTTTTCCGGTTTGTCTCTTTGTGAGTCGGATAAAACCTTTAATTTTATAGTCATAATTATTGATTGATAAAACATTTCTCTATGACAGTTTCTGAACAACCTTTTTATTTCCAGGTAACGGTAAAACTTTTACTTCTTGCACTTGTAATCACTTTCCTTATTCTGGCCGAAAATATCCTGATCCCATTTACAATTGCTGTTTTCTTTACTTTCCTGCTAATGCCTGTTTCACAGAAACTTGAAGGCTGGCGTTTCCCAAAAGCTCTTGCAATTGTAATCAGTATAATCCTGGCTTTTTCAGTCTTTATGGCCATGATCTATTTTTTGTATGCTCAAGTTATAAGTTTTGTAAACGAATGGCCGGTACTCGAAAAGACTTTCCTGGTCAAATGGGAGAATTTCCAGCAATTTATCAGTGAGACCTTTCACATCAGCAGGATTGAACAGAAAGCATGGATAACCACTAAGATGAAGGAGAATGCCGGTACCGGAGGTGTTCTGGTTTTTGGCTTATTTTCGGCAACCACCTCATTTCTTGCAAGTTTTGTGCTTATTCCGATTTATATTTTCTTTTTGACCTTTTATAAAGATAAACTAAAAAAGTTTGTCGTCCTGATTGCCAGAGAAGATAATAATAAACAGGCGATTGTATTGGTGAAAAAGGTTTCACGCGTATCGCAAAGGTATATACTGGGAATCTCTTTGGATATACTTATACTTTCGGTTATAAATTCGACCGGGTTCCTGATCATGGGCTTGCCCCATGCTATTTTGTTTGGCGTACTGGCTTCAATGCTAAATATAATCCCCTATATCGGGGTATTGATCGGAAGTATATTGCCGATCACCATGGCTTTTCTGTCATACGATTCGTTTAGTTATACCCTGGGTATTGCAGCAGTATGCGTGGTCACCCAATTCATTGACGGCAATTTTATTACCCCAAATGTAGTAGGGGGAAGTGTTAATATCAATCCTTTGGCAGCAACACTTGCACTGATTGCGAGCTCATTGATCTGGGGAATCCCTGGCATGATTCTATGCTTACCCTTAACCGGTATGGCTAAAGTTGTTTGCGACAATGTCGATTCACTAAAGCCTTATGGTTATTTGCTGGGAGAGGAGGTCAATTATAATGAGCAAATCCTTGTTCAGGATAAAAATGCAAAGAGATTCTGGAAGAAGAAATCTTCATGAATCACCCTTATAGAATCCTATGTTTAGAAGGGCAATAAGAGAATATAAATAGCATTAATAATATTGATTAACATTCATAACTATTTATTGAAAAGAACGTAAATTCATGAGTAAACTCTTAACTTTTTAGGGTAATTTTTGTTATATTGCATGATATCAATGAACGTAATAAGTTTACGTTGGATTACATTCTCAGTCATAAACAATTAAAATCAAACATCATGAGTTCAGGAAAATTAGTAGTTGGCTTACTGGCAGGCCTGGCCGCCGGTGCCGTATTGGGAATCTTGTTCGCCCCGGATAAAGGGACTGAAACTCGGAAGAAAATTGTTGAAAAGGGTGAAGATTATGTCGATGAAATCAAAGGAAAATTTGATGAATTGCTTGATGATTTAGGTAAAAAAATGGATGGGGTTAAGTCCAAGGCCAAAGAAATGGTTTCTGACTCCAAAGTAAAAGCAGAAGAAACCAAAGCTTCGACCAATTAATCCTGAACATAGGTTTATACAGAATTTTTCCTTTATTTCACGAAAAATTAAAACATGGACGAACAATCTGGTTTAATTGAATCACTCATTGCAAAAGGGGAACAATACGGCAAAACAACACTTGAATTACTGAAACTAAAGACCCTCGACAAATCGGCCGATGTGGTTTCAAACCTGGTTTCGTGGCTGATCGTTGTTATTTTTGCCGTATTGTTTTTTATGATTTTGAACATTGGGATTGCTTTGTGGATTGGCGAGCTGTTAGGTAAATCCTTTTATGGGTTTTTCGTAGTTTCCGGATTTTATGCACTCCTTGCAATTGTTTTTGCTGTTTTCCGTAAACAATTGATAAAGAATCCTGTCAATGAATCCATTATCAATCAGGTACTCGAATAAGCATTATGGCAAAACCAAACCCAATCAGTTTATTAAAAGAATCCATTCGTTTGCTTGAAATCAGGCAGGCAGAAGAAGGGATCATTCTGAAAGAACAGTTTAAAGAAACTTTCGAAAGCTTAAAGCCATTTAACCTGATCAAAAGTTCCATCAAAGACCTTGCAAGTTCCACTGAAATAAAGAACAACCTTTTCGAGACAGTTGTTTCCATAATTACCGGCTATCTGACCAAAAAGATCATGGTCAATTCAAAAGGCGGCCCATTGATGAAAATTGTAGGGGCAATGCTTCAATATGGGGTAACCAGCCTGGTATCAAAAAATGCTGAAAAGATCAGGATTCTTTTTGCTGATTTGATTGAACGGTTTTTCAATCCACAGGAGGAAGAAATTCCTGAGACTGAAGTATAATACAAATCTACATATTCTCCCATTCACAATTCGATAATTGAACGTTTCATCCGGTCAATCCGGTCCACTTAATTACTTGTCGTAAAGCCATGTTTATAACCTGGTAAAGTGACAGGGGACTTTTACTATGCCCCATTTTAAACTTTCCAATATACATTCGTCGCCCTATTTTACGATTCGTCCAACTCAAACTACGATTGGGTAATTTTAAATTTTTCTTCGCTGAATTCAGTCTTTACTTTGGATAAAAAATAAAGACTGTCATGAAAACTCTTTTCATATTTCTCAGTTTACAGTTGATGATTTCCGGGACATTTGCCCAGGTAAAGCTCATTGGGAAAGTGACTGATCAAAAGAATATACCGCTTAGCGGGGCCAATGTTTTTTTTCAGAATAGTTACGATGGCGCTACTGCTGACAGTCTTGGTAATTTCAGGTTTAAAACCAGTCTGAAAGGGTGGCAGACCTTGAAGGCAACCTTTATCGGTTACAAGCCATTGCTAAAACAAATGAATCTGGACAGCGCCAAAACGATCACACTGAACCTTGTTTTACAGGAATCGAACGACCAGATTGATGAGGTGGTGATTAATGCCGGTTCGTTTGAAGCCAGTGACGAAAAGAAAGCAGTCATCTTGCACATGTTGGATGTTGCAACCACTCCAAGTGCCCAGGGAGATATCTTTGGGGCGCTCGGCACCTTGCCGGGTGTTGAGAAAGTGGGAGAGGATGGGCGTGTATTTGTAAGAGGAGGTGAAAGTTACGAGACCAAGGCCTTTCTGGATGGCATGAATGTTTCTACTCCTTATTTAGCTAAAATGCCTGACCTGCCTACCCGCGGAAGGTTTTCGCCCCTTCTGTTCAGCGGGACACTCTTCAGTACAGGAGCTTATTCAGCAGAATATGGACAGGCCTTGTCAGGGATCGTAGATATGAAGACCAATTCAATTGAAACAGAAGATAAATCAAGTGTTTCGATTATGACCGTAGGAGCGATGGGATCAACCACCAAATGCTGGAACGGAGCTTCCCTGTCGCTCCTGGGTGATTACGTCACAACAGGATTGTCAAATCTTATCAATAAACAACAGGTCGAATGGATTAAAAACCCTGCAGGGATTGACGGAACCCTTATGTACCGGCAGAAAGCAGGCAAGACCGGCATGTATAAAGTCTTTGGAACATTCAACAACAGCGGAAGCGGGCTAAACTATATGAATACGCAATCAGGTATTTTCCAGAATATAATCCTGAACAGCAGTGATGTATACCTGAACAATACTTACAACAGTATGCTGGGCGAAAAGTGGATGATCAAATCAGGCTTAGCCTTTAATTATGACCTTCAAAAGTATGACATCGATAAAGATCAGGTTGCTACAACTACCCAAACCGTTCAGGGTAAAGTGGGTTTCAGCCGCTTCCTGAATGAACAAACTGAGCTGAAGTTTGGGACCGATTGGGTGCACTCTTCTTATGAGCAAAAGATCAGGATGGGTGGCGACTACAGGTTGCCTTTTACCAATAACCAACTTTCCGGCTTTGCGGAAATGGAATACAAGCTCTCCAAAAGATTTGCTACCCGGTTGGGTGTAAGAACTGAGAACAGCTCACTGTTGAATGGAACTACAGTTGTACCGAGGTTTTCAGGAGCATACAAGACAGGTGATCACAGCCAGGTATCTATGGCCTATGGTCAGTTTTATCAGAACCCGGAGGACGATTACCTGAAATTTGCACCGCAGTTAAAACCTGAAAAGGCAAATCATGCCGTGATGACCTGGCAATATCTGACCGATCTGAAGACCTTTAGGGTGGAAGGATACCTGAAAAAGTATTCGGACCTTGTAAAATATACTCAGCCACTGGCCACCAATCCTTTGGATTATTCCAATACGGGAAGCGGTCATGCAGAAGGGATCGATCTTTTCTGGCGCGATAAGGAAACCTTTAAGCAGACCGATTACTGGATTTCGTATTCCTGGATCAATGCCAGGCGCAATTACCAGGATTATACCACAATGGCGACTCCAAACTTTGTTTCAGAGCATAACTTCTCCCTGGTTTATAAAAGGTTTTTCGAAACAGTCAGGACCTTTGCATCGATAACCTATTCCTTTGCGAGCAGCAGACCTTATCATGATCCGAATTTGCAGGGTTTCATGAATTCCAGTACCCAGCCATACAACGATATCAGCTTAAGCCTGACTTACCTGATGGAGATCATGGGAAGGCCGTCGGTTTTACATTTGATGGTTAATAACGTGGCCGGGTTTGACAATATATACGGTTATAATTTCTCGAATACACCCAACACCGCAGGGCATTATGAATCAACGCCTATTAAATCTCCGTATGTGAGGCAGATCATCTTTCTGGTATCAATACAGTTGTAGAAAATGGGAAAAAGTAATTAGGAAAGAGAAATGAGGAATGAGGAAAGTTGTATTAAGGAAATTTCAGAATGACAAATGACTTTTTCCTGATTTTAATAGGAAAGAGGAAAAGGGAAAAGAATTCATCACTTAAATAGATTTATTAATAATTTTAAACTTTATGAAAATGAAAACACTAATTATCATCCTTGCTTTGGTCACTTTGTCTTTCATTGGTTTTTCAAATGAAACCTATCAGAAAGCTATGTCTAAGTCAATCGAACAGTTATATCAGGCTAAATCTATTGCTGAGTATGTAGAGGTTGCCAATCAGTTTGAACGAATCTCGAACATCGAAAAAACCGAGTGGCTGCCATTGTATTATGCTTCATTTGCTTATATCATGATCAGCTTTCAGGAGACTGATAATGCTAAGAAAGACACTTATCTCGATCAGGCACAAAAGTACCTTGATCAAGCTATGGTTATTGAGCCCAATGAGTCAGAACTTTACCTGCTTCAAGGGTTTTTATATCCTTCGCGCATTAATATCGATCCTATGAACCGGGGAATGGCTTACATAGGCAAAATGAACGGATCACTTGACAAAGCATTGGAACTGAATGCAGATAATCCAAGGGTGTATTATCTTAGGGCCACAATGACTTACCACACACCTGAAGCTTATGGTGGCGGGGCAGCCAAAGCACTTCCATTGTATAAGATGGCGGATGAAAAATTCAGGGTATTCAAGCCTAAAACAGAGCTGTCACCTAATTGGGGAAAAGAAATAAATGAGGTGGAATTGAAAAAACTTATTGAATCACAGCATCAGTAAGTTGCTTCTATCATATTAATCTGTAAATTCGAATAAAAACTATTAAAATAAATCACCAATGAAAAACATTAATATCTCATATAAAAAAATCTTATTGCAGATACTTGCTTTTATCGCTTTGTTAATTTTCATGGGAAACCTTCTTTTTTTAATTTTGTTCCATGAATTGAAATTTACAGGTCATTTATTTCTAATCGTTTCGGTCAATTCAGTTCTTGTTGGAGGTATCTTCGCTATCGTGATTGGAGGTATGGCTAATATTCTTGACAAAAAGCTACCATGGCTTCATGCCCCACTTCGCCGTCTGATTGTACAGGTTGTTCTTACAATAATCCTCGTGATGCTGATCATTGTGATTGCAATACCAATTCTAGGTTTGTTTTGGAACCAACAAATTACATCAGACGTTTTTCTTTCCCAAATGTTTTTCATGATGAAAGTAGCATTTTCATTTCTTCTAGTCGGAACTTTGCTAACCAATGCAATCATGTTCTTCAAAAATTGGAAAGAGGCTGCAGTTCAGCAGGAAAAACTTAAACGTGAACAATTGGCTTTGCAATACGAAACTCTGAAGAGTCAGGTTAATCCTCATTTTCTGTTCAATAACCTGAATTCACTGACTTCGCTGATCAGTACCAATCCCGACAAAGCAATTGATTTTGTGAAGAAACTTTCGGAAGTTTATCGATACGTGCTTGACCAGAAGGATCATGAACTGGTTGCTTTGGATACTGAATTGAAATTTCTTGAATCATATATATTCCTCCAGAAAATCAGGTTCGAAACCAACCTGGATGTGCTGATTGATGTGGAATCAAAGAATTACAAAGTCATCCCTTTATCCCTTCAAATGATGGTAGAGAATGCCATTAAACACAATGAAATCTCGGACAGGAACCCTTTACTGGTGCGAGTGTTTTCAACTGATGATCAGTATCTGACGGTTGAAAACAAGCTTCAAAAGAAGGCAGGATCGGAAGGCAACGGAAGCGGGATACAGAACATTAGTGACCGCTATGAATTTTTTACAGACCGAAAAGTAAAGATTTCATTCACATCAGACCGTTTTAGAATAAGTATTCCTCTATTAACTGATTGACCATGTATAAAGTACTCCTCATTGAAGATGAAAAGCCTGCGGCAGAATGGCTTAAGCAATTGATAGGGAAATTTGACCCCCAAATTTCTATTCTGAATGTTATTGATTCAGTAAGCGGGGCAGTGGAATGGTTTCAAAAGAATCAGGCTCCAGACCTGGTTTTTATGGATATTCAGCTGGCTGATGGTTTGAGTTTCGCTATTTTTGAACAGGTAAAAGTGTCGTGTCCAGTGATATTCACCACTGCATATGAAGAATACGCCATTAAGGCTTTCAAGGTTAACAGTGTTGATTACTTGTTGAAACCAATAGCTTATAACGAACTGGAAGCTGCATTCCAAAAGTTCGAAGCCAAACAACAGGCTGTTCCTGAAGTTACAATAGAAATATTGAACAAGGTTAAGGATATGCTTCAGAAGCAGTATAAAACACGCTTTGTGATTAAAGTGGGCGAACACCTCAAATCCATTCCCGTAGAAGATATCCTGTTTTTTTATAGTCTCGATAAGGCCACATTCCTTTGTACTGCAGATTTCAAAACCTACCTGGTTGATTATTCACTCGACCGCATTTCTGAAATGGTTGAGGAAAGACGGTTTTTCCGTATTAACCGAAAATATATCCTGAACAATCAGTCCATAGCCGACATTGTTTTTTATTCGAACAGCCGGTTGAAAATTAAACTAAAGAAGCCTGATGAGGAAAGTATTATCGTCAGTCGTGATAAGGTTGCGGCATTCAAGGAATGGCTGGATATGTAAGGAATAAGAGCAATCGATTGTTATCTTGAATAAGTTGTTATTGGATATGTGATTTCATCTCATCCAAAAAATCTTTGACCTGGTCAATTAAAGGGGTTACAAGATCTTCATCGTAATCATATAAGTCGCCATAATCTCCTTTCTGTCTGAAGTCGAAAAGCTTAGAGAATAGTTTTCCATATTCAGGCTCAATTTTACCAGTCTTGATGAAATCTCATAATCTGATGCCTTCTTTGGAAACATTATTGTATAAAGGCGAATGCTTTAAACTATCTTCCCAGAAGCTTTTTGAATAAATGAAGGTTGAAATAATTTGTCCGGATTCCAATTCTAAAGAATATAGATCATTTCTGAAGTTATCCTCTATTTCATTAGTAACTCTATCACTGTCAATTAAAATAAGAATATCCCAATCTGAATCTTTTCGATTGTCTCCACGAGCTCGTGAACCAAATAAATAAGCTTCTGCTTTTGGATCTTTATCGCGAATTGATTTGCCTATTTTATATTGGATAAGATTCTTCCTCATAACCTCTTATTTACCTTATCAAAGATATAAAAAAATGTATCAGGAACGACTTAAAAAGTAATGCAAATTGGGCTTGGTGCATAGCTATAAATCCCATTATTTACAGCATCATCCAGAGTTGTTCAAAGCTTTTTACGATGGCATCTGCTTCTTTTTGCTCTTTTGGATCTGCTCCCGGACCCTGGTAGGCCACACAACTCATTCCAGCAGCATTTGCAGCTTTGATACCATTTGCCGAATCTTCAACGACCATACATTCTTTCGGACTGACTCCCAATTTCTGAGCGGCCAGTAAAAAAACATCCGGTTCAGGTTTGCTTTTCCCGGCTTCCTGTCCGCTGACCACTACCTGGAAGTATTTTCTAAGATTGGTTTTTTCAAGAATCAGGTCAATGATTTCAGGATAAGAAGATGAAGCTACAGCCAGGGGATAGTTTTTTGTCTGGAGTTTTTCCAATAGTTCTATGAGCCCCGGCATGACAGGGATTTCATCCAGTGCAGTGAAATATCGTATACTTTCAAGCCTGTTCTCCTTAATCAGTTCTTCAACAGTCAAATGCAGTTTATGGCGTTCCGCAATTTTGTTCCACATCACTACAGAAGTTGAACCCATGTAGGATTGGTGTTCTTCCTTTGAAATAGGAATCCCGTGCCGGGTGAATTGACGGTTTTCAATATCAATGTGAAAAGGTTCGCTGTCAACCAATACACCATCCATATCAAAGATGATGGCTTTTATCATGGCTGAATAGGTTTCTGAACTGACCAGAATGATGATCCATTTTCAATGTAGGTAATTGGAATATCCTGAATAAAAGTCTTCATCCATTTGGCGCAATAATCCATCCCGGCTTCTTCTGAGGCAATATGTCCGGTGAAGATGGCAGCCTTCTTCATACCTAGCATCGAGGCATCCAGCACATATTCGTAGGTTTCCCATTCTGATGCTTCACCGGCAACAAGTAATTCGGTAAAATCGCCTGAAAGCAGGTTAATATGGGTTTGTGATCCCGGTGCGCCAACAGCCAATGCTACATTGGTGAACCGCATCAACGGATCGCCAACAATACGTAACTGGCTTCCTTTTAATTTTTCCTGAAGCTTTTGGGCAAACGAGCCGACGGTTTGTTCCTCAAACTTGAAAAACAGCATCGACTTGTCAATCTGGTTGGACTTCCAACCCAGTTTATCGATGATTCCCATATAAATGCCGTCAGGTACAGTCCGGTGCCAGTGGTCGTGAAACCTGAAAATAATAAGCTTATGCTGGTTGATATATTCAATCTTCTTCTGATAAACAGGGTTATCCGTCAGAAAATCTGTCTTATCGGTATGATTATAAAAAGTTGGTTCATGAACAATGATCAGGTTGCAGTTACTGGCAACTGCCTTTCGGAGGGTTTCCATGTCTGCAAACATACTCACTGCAATTCCGGTTACCACATCATCGGGATTGCCTGTTTTAAAAGTATCTACTGTTTCTGAACTCCACGAACAGGTCAGGTGAGATTGCATTTCACTGATTACCTGCCGGGCTGTCAATGTTTTTATTGAAATAGCCTGTCCATGTAATTGGCGGGTTCCGGCGACTACCAGAATAATCAAACAAACTCCTATCAATTTCATTGTCTGCTTCTTTTTATTAATTGTTGGGAATATAATACCGATAATCTTCTCTTGTGCCGGTAATCAGTCATTTAACTGCATCAAATGTAACGAAATGAATTAAACAATATCCATTGAATTGCAATTATTTGGATTGTGCTAAATCCTAACACTTGATCTGAGTTAATTTATCAATTCTTTATTCCAATGGAATCAGGTTTTAAGTTAAGATTTTTACCTTTGTTTTAATTCTGACAACCAAACCAATTTCCTATGAAAAACTGCATTTCTATTCTGATCATTATCTTATGTGTTTTAATTCTGAGTTCATGCAAGAGCAAACAACCCGAATGGACCGAACTCTTTAACGGAAAAGATCTTACAGGCTGGACGGCCAACGAACATCCCGGATCGTTTAGAGTCGAAGAAGGTCTGTTGGTAGCCAATGGCCCGATCAGTCACCTTTTCTATTCAGGAGATTTTAACAAGGGGGTATTCCGTAACTTCGAACTAAAGGCGATGGTTAAAACAGAGCCGGGCAGTAACTCAGGAATTATTTTTCATACCCAGGAACAACCCTACGGACCTCTTTTAAGAGGGTATGAGATTCAGATCAATAATTCTTACGAACGGCCGGGCGAATTCCAGGAACTGAAAAAGACTGGTAGTATCTACGGGATCCGCAACGTTTATTACCCAACAGTAAAAGATAATGAGTGGTTTGAGTTGTCGTTTAAAGTCGTCGAAAACAGGTGCGAAGTGTTTGTAAATGGCACCAAAGTCGTTGATTATATTCAGCCTGATAATCCTTACCGTCCAAAAAACGATATTCTGAAAGTCTTCAGTATTGGTAGAATTGCACTTCAATGTCATGATGAAGGAAGTAAGGTTTATTTTAAGAGCATCCAGGTAAAACCACTGGAGAAAGCTAAGAAGTTTGACTTATTGGTTTCGAAGGAATGGGACGACAGGGTGACCAAAATGGAGTTGGAGAATTTTCCACTGATTGATTTCCATGTGCATTTGAAAGGCGGATTAACCATTGATCAGGCTTGCGAGAATTCGATGAAGCTGGGCATTAATTACGGCATCGCCCCCAATTGCGGACTGAAATTTCCGGTGACCGACGATAAATCACTGTACGCCTATATGGATACCGTTAAGGCTAAACCGATCTTTCGTGGCATGCAGGCCGAAGGACGGGAGTGGGTCACTTTATTCTCACCCGAAGCGACCTCTAAATTCGATTATGTGTTTACCGATGGAATGACCTGGACAGACCATAAGGGTCGCCGTATGCGTCTTTGGATTCCGGCAGAGGCTTTTGTAGATGATGAACAACAATTTATGGATGAACTAATCGGCAAAATAGAAAGTGTGGTATCAAAAGAACCTATTGACATCCATGTCAATCCGACTTACCTGCCTGCTGTGATTGCTGCCAAATATGACGAACTATGGACGGATGCCCGTATTGCACGTTTTGTAAAGGTTCTGGCTGATAATCATGTGGCCCTGGAAATCAATTCTCGGTTCAAAATACCATCCGAAAAGATCCTTCGTAAAGCCAAAGAAGCTGGTGTGAAGTTTACCTTTGGAACCAACAATTCGGGTCGCGATCTCGGAACTCTGGATTATTCTCTTGAAATGAAGGAGAAACTTGGACTGACTTATAAAGACATGTTCATGCCTAAAAAGCAAAACGAAAAGCCGGTGCTGGTAAAAGGGCTTCCTGCTAAGATTACTGGATAAGAAATATGGAAAGAGTCATAGTCATTGGGAAATAGGAAATAGTAAAAGGGAAAAAGGAAACTGGATGAAAGTCATTAGCTGCTATAAGCAGACGGGTCATTTGAATTGGGAATATGAAGACTTGGTGAAACTTGGTGTCCTTGTGTCTTGGTGGCAAATAGAAGTTGCTTTTGTAACCTTTTCCCAATGACTAATGACTTTTTTCTAATGACTTATGACCTGTTTATTAAGAGTCAAAAACTACTATAAATATGGAGCGTAAATTATTTGAGCAGCTTAAGCGGATACAGGCATTGTCTGAAATTGGGCTGGAGTATAGTAACAGCAATTATGACAAGGAACGTTACGAAGAGATTCAGGAGATTTGCCTGAAAATGTTGTCGCAAATTACTGATGTTCCTGTAGGGAAAATAATACCAGTGATACAGGAGAAGAATGGTTATAAAACCCCCAAGGTGGATGTCAGGGCTGTCGTTTTTAACACGGAAGGCAAGATACTGCTGGTTCAGGAGAATGCTGACGGATGCTGGTCATTGCCCGGAGGTTGGGCTGATATTGGTTACACTCCCCGACAAATTGCCGAAAAAGAATGTTTCGAAGAAGCCGGATTGACTGTAAAGGCCAGTCACCTGATGGCAGTGATGGACAAAACAGCACAGCAAATGCCGCCTGAATTTGAATATGTGTATAAACTGTTTATCCGCTGCAATCCAATAGGTAATCACATTTCCATTGGCGAAGAAACCAGCTCTGTCGGATGGTTCCCCGAGTATGATTTGCCTGAATTGTCAAAACCACGTATCCTTGAATCCCAGATTCACCTGATGTTTGAGTATTTCAGAGGTGAAAAGACTGAGGTTTATCTCGATTGAAATAGGTTTCAGTATCTTTATTTCAGGAATAGAAGTTATACAAATAAAATAATGCCATATTTTATAGAACTATATAATATGATTTCAAGCTTCATGTTTATTACACTTTGCCGATTGTAGTAGTTTAAACTTCTGTTGATAGCATAGTTCTTTTTTGTTAAGCAAAATAAGTTTATTTTCAAAAAGACTTTATTGCCTTTATGCCAATCCATTGTTTTTTATCTTCACAGGTTTGTTCTCCATCAGTGAAACTCACAGTCCAAGCAGTATTATTATAACTTTCTGTTGAACTCCAATAAATACCATTTACTTCATCACCTATTGGCTGACCAGATGCGTTATATCTCATTACACGCTTTAATACATTTTTGTTTAAACGCAATAAATTTAATTCATCCTTTGATGGCAATCGCCAGTTACCCTCTAAATGACTTATAGCACCGATCGCCTCGTACCAAGTGCCAATAGGTCCTCTTCCTGTGCCTACCCATATTGCTTTATCAAGAACAATTAACCCATGATTACCAGTTCCGTCAATATAAAAAATTGTTCCACCATTATAACTTTGTCCAATACTGAGTTTTGTTAGTTCTTTAAAGTCCTCTTCTGAAAAATTATATGAATCATTCCCTTTTAAAATAGTCAATGTATTTGATTGTAAATCTAATTGAATTGTGCCTAATTTACTTATTGCCGACTGTCCTAATAATAGAGGAGCTTGTAAATTTCTAACTATTGAAGCTTTTACGTTATATAGCTTTAATCCGGCAATCTCAACTTCTTTGAGAATAATATTTATTCCTTGGCTAATATTTCCATTAGCATCAAGATAATCTTGACTGCCAATAATATCGCTTACACTTAAATAATCATTTTTAAGCATAAATGTTGCTTCAGTCATTGAGATTGATACATCACTTGCCCCAGTATCAAAAATAAAACTTAAATTAAGTCCATTTACTTTACAGGGGATAACTGACACATTGCCCATCTTACGCATTTTTATTACTGTTTGAGTTTGTCCTAAAAATGCAAGGAACAATGCTAATGTTAATAAAAATGATTTTCTCATAATTAAGTTAATTTGGCAGCAATTAATCTATCTTTTTTAAATCTGATGAATCAATAGTTGCAATTAGCCCAGATTCAAATTTGACTGAATAAAACAGTCCTTTTGCTTCCGGTATAATTTTTTCGATAACTCCTTTATCATTTGGCTTTATTGCGATATTAAAAGTCCAATCATTAAGTTCACCCACATAAATAATTTCATCTCCATATTTAAACTCTATTTTGCTCATAATCATTAATTTTAATACTAAAAAAACAACAAACTGTGGATTTGCGTCGGTATTTCTACTTCAATTAGAAATTTATTAGTTTGTAAGATATTATTGTAAATTCTTATGCAAGTATATTTTTAATATTAGTCAATTTAGGATGTTTACTTACCATTTCTCATTACGTCATGGCATTGTAATCAATGTTTAACCGAAATTACATTAATTCAATAAGAAAACCTACTTGTTAAGCAGATATTTCAATTGAAAATAGAGGAAAATATTGAATACAACCAAGAAATGCTTTACTAAAAGAGATGAATGATATTCCGGTTAACAAACTGGGAGAACTTTATCAGCTTGTTCATTCGATGAGCTCATCCACGAAGCCAAAAGAAAATTTACGGAAGAAAATTCTTGCTTTTGGTGGTGCTTTTAGCGATATGAGTAATGAGGACTATGAGGATTTTCTTAATCATACAAAACAAACAAGAGTGAAACTTTTTGACCGAAGTATTGATTTATGAAACCATCAATTATAAATCAAACTTCAACTGGTTACAAATAACACAGATCACTTCTTTTCACTCAGCAGGTGACTCGCGGTCATCTGCTGAGTAACAATCCATTCGTGAAATCCGTCTTAATCCGTGAAATCCGTCTTAATCCGTGAAATCCTAATCCAAAACAAAGCAAACGCTTTCCGAATAATCCCTCCGGTCCTTTGATCCAAAGAACAGGTAAATGTGCGTGGCTGAAGCTGGAGGCTGTGGCAGCTCAAAGGATCCGCTATAGGCATATCTGATGATACCGGTACCCGTTATTTCAGAATATTTGCCATTTCCTGCACTGACTACCATCAATTCATCTTTCGACCGGATTCCGCCCAGCACGCTATTTTTCGACCAGCTCACATTAACGGTGTTCGAACCAGGCGCCGACCGTTCTGCCTTTAATTCCTCTACCATCGGCAGTTTCCCTGTCGATAAGATGATCAGCTTTGGGTCCGTCAGGCTGCCATCAGCTGCAAAGGCAGGCATGTTGGTTTTCAGGAAAAGGGCAAAGCCGCTCATCCTATTGGCAGCACCATTCCAAATCTGAGGGATCAGCAATTCCCTAAACGGTTTACAGAAAGCGATTACCGCTTTAAACCGTTTGCGGTGAGCCAGTTGCTGAGGCGACCACGAATTCTTCACTTTGCGCTTGGGAGCACTGCGCATGTAAGTTTGTCCCATCCACTCTGCAATTACGATTGGGCCAACCATCCCGGTAAGCGCCGAACCTGAATTTTGTTTTATTAAAGTCATAATCGAGTAAGTATAAGTTGCCCTTTTGTGTATACCTTGTGTATACGTTGAGTATACCTTCTGTATACCTTGTGTGTTCAGAAATAAATAAGGTACACTCAACGTAATCATATTATATACTAAATTTATACGCAAAATAAAGACCAATAGTTACCCGAAAGACAGGTAAATTAAAAGTTTTCTCTACTAAATATCAACGGTGTAGAAGTCAGTTTTAAATTGGTTCGCAAACCGGCATAGGTCTGGCCAAACAAAGGGTTACTTACTAATCCAGACCAGTCTGGCAGGATATAGTTCTTAAACAGAATAGAAATATTTATATAAGAAATGGAGGAGGAAAGCTAATTTTTCATTTGTAGTTTTCTATACATTTTGTAGCTTTGCAGACCAGACCAGACCAGTATAACTAAAATCACTATTTATGAAACACTATTTGTATCTTCTTTTATTACTTGCAAGCCCTTTCCTGGGCACTTCGCAAACCAAATTCCAGTTTCAAAACACCAGTCTCTCCACCCAGGAGCGGGTCGAAAATCTTCTGTCAGAAATGACGCTTCAGGAAAAGATCGACCAGATGCGTTATCAGGCGCCGGCCATCGAACGGCTGGGTATCCCTGAATACAACTGGTGGAATGAATGTTTGCACGGCGTTGCACGGGCTGGTTATGCCACGGTATTTCCACAGTCAATTACGATTGCAGCTTCATGGGATGCCGAATTGGTTCACCAGGTGGCTTCAGTCATTTCTGACGAAGCGCGTGCAAAGCATAATGAATTTGTACGCAAAGGACAGCGTCAAATCTATCAGGGCCTGACGTTCTGGTCGCCTAACATCAACATATTCCGAGATCCAAGATGGGGACGCGGCCATGAGACTTATGGCGAAGATCCTTACCTCACGGGACAATTAGGTCTTCAATTTGTTAAAGGCCTTCAGGGCGATGATCCGAATTATCTGAAAGTCGTTGCAACAGCCAAGCATTTTGCCGTTCATTCGGGTCCTGAACCCTCACGCCATGTATTTGATGCCAAGGTCAGTGAACGCGATTTACGCGAAACCTATTTGCCTGCCTTCCGCACTTTGGTGGTCGACGGCGGTGTATATTCGGTCATGGGTGCCTATAACCGCTTACACGAACAGGCTTGTTGCGCCAGTACCGAGCTTTCAGGAATACTACGCAACGAATGGGGTTTCAAAGGTTACGAAGTGAGCGATTGCTGGGCTATTGCCGATATCTGGCAGACCCATAAAATTGCAAAGGATGCCGCAGAAGCTTCAGCATTGGCAGTGAAACAAGGAACCGATCTGGAATGTGGTGATTCCTATAAAACGTTGCCTGAAGCCGTAAAACGCGGACTGCTTACCGAAAAGGATATTGACGTTTCGGTTGGAAGGTTGATGACTGCCCGCTTTAAACTGGGTATGTTCGATCCTGACGAGAAAGTTGCCTATGCACAGATTCCGTTTTCGGTGAATGACAATCCGGCGCATGATTATCTGGCCAGGGTTGCAGCACAAAAAAGTATAGTATTGCTGAAGAATGCCCAAAACACTTTACCCTTGAAAAAGACCCTTTCGCGGATTGCAGTGATTGGTCCAAATGCGGATGAAGTTGAATCGCTCTGGGGAAATTACAACGGTATTCCTTCGCACCCTGTAACCGTATTGCAGGGAATCAAGAACAAGGTGGAGCCTCAGACCGATGTCGTTTATGCGCAGGGAAGTGAACTTGCTGACGGGATATCGAAACTGGTACCTATTCCATCTATTTACCTGGAAACAGAAGATGGCAAACAAGGCGCATTTGGGGAGTATTTTGCCAACAATAAGCTGGAAGGTAGCCCATTGTTTACCCGCGTAGATGATAACATCAATTTTTACTGGGAAGCCGGCTCACCTGATCCCAGGATGCCTG
>TBL_comb47_HYPODRAFT_10002701_pt1 | contig 21687 bp, 20 predicted proteins | sample TroBogypolimnion_40_FD_10682 | JGI IMG/M metagenome (IMG submission 10682) | reverse complement strand
GTAGAAGTTACTGGCACTGCCTACAACTTCACGACCTTCAACACCTTCTCGGGAATCACGGCGTTTGGTCCCGCAGCACCAAACCAAAAAGACGGTGTCCTGATCACCTCAACGGGTGGCAGCTCCACCTTTCCTGACGTTATTCGAACCAGCATTATCTCAAGCAACGTCGGTAATGGCATAGAGCTCAGTGGCGGAGCGAATAACGTTCTCGTCGATCCCGACATCATTGGGATGAACTCAAACGGGAGCACAAGTGCGCCGGCCTATGGGACCATCGGCTTCGGCAATCTCGGCGACGGAATCTTGGTCACGGGCAGCGCTCACGACAACCAAATCGGTGGCACGCTTTGTTCTGTCATCCTGCAAAATGTGGTCTCCGGGAACCAAGGTTGGGGCATCGATCTCACGGGAAACTCGACCAGGACAACGATTGAGAACACCTATTCGGAATCGTCATTAACTCCCAGGGGAACGTCGTGGCGTACAACGTCATCGGCATGAACGCTGCGAACACCTTTCAGTTGCCAAACGGGTCGGGGAACATCGGAGGGACAGAAGCCTCGAGTCCAAACAACCTCGTGGGGCCAAACTATGTTTTCAATAACAACCAGCCATCGAAAGTACTTTGATAATAACCCGAGGCTGCGTTTTCCTCTACGATGACCAGATGAGGCCACTCACCACTTCGTCGCCCTTGCTCGGTGCAACCACATCTGCCGTTTCCATCATTGCCATTATTGGGGCGGTCATTGTACTTCTGGGCCTTCTTGCAATCGTCGTCTCTCGACGCCGTAAAGCGAAGCAAGACGCTGCCTACTTTGCCTCATTCGATCTTTCGACGCCGCTTGCTCCATCTGAACGTCCCGACATGGAGCGCATCGTCTTTGCTCCCCCCGTCGCAGAAGTCCTCGGTCAATCTGAAGAAAAGACGACCGTCCCAGTAATCGCCCCAACGCCACTGCTCACCCCGCCTGACTCATCTGCTGCAACGGCAACTGCGGAAGGGGTTGTTGCGCCACCGAGCGATGTTGATGAGGCCGCCAAGGCCTTAGCTGAGCTTGACCGGCTCCTTGGAACCTCAGAGACGCCCTAACGAAAACAAAGCTCCGGGGGAGAGACTCGAACTCTCAACCACACGATTAACAGTCGCGTGCTCTGCCATTGAGCTACCCCGGAAAATCCTTCAAGTGCCAAAGTTAGCAGGCGCTCACGGCGCTCCTGCTCCGGTACTCCCCCGGTTGCCTAGATCTGTGAATCGAGAAAGCCTCGCAGCGGCGTCGACTGCTCGGGCTGGCGGAGCTTGGCGATTGTTTTCATCTCAATTTGCCGCACCCGCTCCCTCGTGATCCCAAAAGCCTTGCCCACTTCTTCGAGTGTCGCTGGTTTCCCGTCATCAAGGCCAAAGCGCATTATCACCACGTGGCGTTCGCGCTCGTCAAGGTTCCTGAGTACTTCTCTTACTGCATCGTCGAGCATATGCTCTGACGCCACTTGATCAGGTGACAAAACTCCGTGGTCTTCAATTAAATCCGACAACACGAAGTCCCCTTGCTCTCCCATGGGCTGCTCAAGCGAAATGGTGTCTTGATTCAAGCGGATGAATTCTTCGACTTTTTCTGCGCTCAGCCCAACGTGTTCTGCCAGTTCTTCGATCGACACTTCACGCCCTAATTCTTGCGAGAGGCGGCGCTGGGTAGCAATCACTCGATTCATGGTCTCGACCATGTGGACCGGGATGCGAATCGTGCGGGCTTGGTCAGCAACGGCTCTCGTGATCGCTTGGCGAATCCACCAGGTGGCATAGGTCGAGAACTTGAAGCCTTTACTTGGATCAAACTTATCGACGGCACGCATCAATCCAAGATTTCCCTCTTGGATAAGATCCAAAAACGCCACGCCACGGTTTCGATAGCGCTTGGCGATTGAGACGACGAGGCGCAGATTTGCTTCAATCAGCTGGCCACGAGCTTTGTCACCTTGGCGCACGCTTTGGCGCAGTTGGCGAACGTAGCGAGGACTCACGAGGTCCCCCTCGGGACCATTGCCCAAAATCGCCGCGTCGTGCAGCGCTAAACGTCCCCGTGAGGTTTCACCGTCGTGGAAAAGATTGGCCAAGGTAACTTCCATCTCGCCGGTGAGAAGCTGCACGTTGCCGATCTCATTGAGATAGGTCTGGACCGTGTCATCATTCGTCTGCGACCCGTGCATACCTGAAGGGTGGCCCGCTCGTCGCTGATTTGTTCGTCGAGTCGAGAGCGAGACAATCTCATCAGCTCCAATCTCCCGATCGCTGTCATCAACGTAGAGAAATCCATCATTGTTCAGCCGCTCAATAATCAATTGAATCGTCATCGCGTCGAGCTCAACATGTCGAATCGCCTCGACGAGTTCACCTTGAGTAATTTCGCTTGCCTTCTGACGAGACTTCAACAGGCGGTTGAGTTCGCGCTCCACGTCAGCGCTGAGGCGGTCTGGAGCGGGATCCGAAACTCCAGGCATCCCCGACTCCGCCTCAAGTGTCATCGTGCTCCCCCTCGCTCACGTACCCAACTTACCAAGAGTGACTCGGCTGACAAATCGGCCTCTGCGTTCTCAAGTGCCTCGAGTGCACCATGGACAATGGCGACCTGGCGGGAGCCCTCAGCGACGTCGATCGTCCCTTGTCGTAACTCTCCCTGCAAGTCCATTAGCGCTCGTCGACACACCCCTCTCAGGAGTTGTGCCATCACCGGCGAAAGAGGGTCAAGACCAGAAGTTTCATCGATCAAGGGCTCCTCAACGGCCACGCGGCGCAACAGCGCTGAGGAGGGCGCTGGGGCCTGCTCGATGGCTTCCGCCAAACTGGGTGCGGCCAACAAGGCTTCAAAGGCCCCTCGTTGATCCGGGTCAAGAAACAAGAAGGGCTCGAGACGATCAATCGCCAGTTCAGGAACGTGAACCGCAATCCTCAGCGCCTCGAGACCCGGACGGTCAAGAGTGGCGCTTTGAGGGGCCATGAACTCGTCGTCTTCGACGGGAGGTTCTTCCGGCATCGGTGCTTCAGTCGTCCGGCGCTGTTGACGCTGGGCGGGGGTTGCTCGCTCTCCGGCGACGTGGGCTGTGAGGCGCTCTCGGACGAGCTGAGGGTCGAGACGGCAGCGATCAGCAATGGCAATCACATACTGATCGCGCACCAGGGCATCGGGGTGCTCTGCAACAGCAGCCAGTGCTCCTTCGGCGGCTTTTGCTCGTCCTTCTGGGCTTTCCAAGTCTCCCAAATCCAACGCACGATCAACGCGAAAGCGAAGAAAGGGTTTGGCCTGCGCGACCGCTGTGCGGAGGGCTTCAGGGTCACGACGGCAAAGTTCAGCCGGGTCGGTTCCTGGTGGCAACGTGCACACAGCGACATCAACTTCGTGTTTGCGTTCCCATTCGTAGACGCGATTCGTGGCGTTCTGACCAGCGGCATCTGCGTCGTAGGCCAACACGATGCGCTTGGCAAAGTTTCGCATGAGCGAGAAGTGCTCTTCTCCCAATGCCGTGCCACAGGTGGCCACGGCGCGGGGCATTTCGGCTTGGAAAAAAGCGATCACATCGGTGTAGCCCTCACAAACGATGATCTCACCGGTTTCGATAATGTTCTTCTTCGCCCAATTCAACCCATAGAGCGTGCGCCGCTTTGAATAGATCGCCGTTTCAGGTGAGTTCTTGTACTTCGCTTCAGGACGATCGGGCAAGGGCTGCCCTTCGATGTGCGGCAAGATTCGCCCGCCAATACCAATAGGCCGACCCGCTGGGTCACAGATAGGAAAGACCACCCGGGCTCGGAGAAAGTCTTGCTGGCGGTTGGCCTTGTTCACGAACCCAAGACCCGTTCCCTCAAGAACCTTCTCCGTCACGTTCAATTCTTGACACAAGCTATCCCACTCATCGGGGGCCCATCCGAGTTGGAAGGCTTTAATGATCTCGACGTCATAGCCGCGGGAACGTAAATAACCTCTCGCCCCACCCGCGTCAGCAGCCGTCATTAAGCGGTGGTGGTAAAACGCCACCGCTCGATCCATGGCCTCAAGCAAGGGCCCTCGGTCCTTGCGCTCAGAACTGTCTTGGTCTTCATGCAGGGTGATTCCTGCTCGGTCTGCGAGAAAGCGGACGGAATCGATGAAGTCCATACCTTGAACCTCGCGCACGAAGGAGATGGCATCTCCCGATTTTTGGCATCCGAAGCAGTAGAACAATCCCTCTTCGGCATTCACGGAAAACGACGGGGTCTTCTCAGAATGAAAGGGGCATAGCCCACTCCAGCGACGACCCTGCTTCTTGAGTGCGACGTGCTCGCCAATCAAACCGACGATGTCCGTGGCTGAGCGAACTTGCGCAATTTCTTCTGCCGGGATAGCCACACCTGGAACGGTAGCGCGAAGATTCCCTCCCTGTTGCGGCCGCCTCATCGAGAAGGTGGGCTCGCAAAACCGCTCTCGAGCACCCGTCGATCCGACTTCGTCGGGCCGTCGCTACCACCCTTGAGAAGTCGGTAACCTAGGACCATGTCAGAGATACTCGCCGTTGAAGCTCGAGGCCTGACCAAGACCTTCTCAAAAGGCGACGTCAAAGCACTCGATGGTTTCGATCTTGATGTCCCTGTTGGCCAGGTGGTTGGGCTCTTGGGGCCAAACGGGGCCGGCAAGACAACGGCAGTGCGGATCCTCTCGACCATCCTCGCCGCCGATGGAGGAACTGCCCGCATTATGGGCTTCGACGTCGCCAAACAGGCAGGCGATGTGCGCAAAACCATCGGCTTGGCGGGACAATTCGCCACGGTTGATGAATACCTCACGGGATTTGAAAATCTCGACATGGTGGGCCACCTCTGCCACCTCCCTTCAACGTCAATTCGTCCCCGAGCCACCGAACTCCTTGAACAGTTCGGCCTCGCCGACGCCGCAGATCGACCGGTCAGCACCTACTCAGGCGGCATGCGCCGACGCCTTGACTTGGCGGCCGCACTGGTAGCGCGGCCACCCGTGCTGTTTCTCGATGAGCCCACGACTGGCCTCGACCCACAAAGCCGTCTGGGACTCTGGGATGTGATTGAAGCTCTGGTGGCTGGTGGGACCACCGTCTTGTTGACCACGCAGTATCTCGAAGAAGCTGATCGACTGGCAAACCGTGTGGTTGTTATCAACGCCGGGAAAGTGATCGCCAATGGCACCCCTGCCGAGTTAAAAGCTGATCTTGGTGCCACCGTGTTAGAGGTGACCGTCGGCGACCACGACCAAGCCTTACGCTCTGCAGAACTTCTCAAAGATCTTTCGTCCAAGGTCGTTCATGTAGACGGTGATTCGGTCGAGATCACCGTTGAGGAGGGACCCTCTGTCGCCGCCGAAGCCATCCGCCGGCTCGACGCGCTCTCAATTCCCATCCTTGGTCTCTCGCTCCACGAACCCAGTCTTGATGATGTGTTCTTGGCCTTAACCGGGCAAAAGACGGAAGTTGACACTGAAGCGCTGACCGAAAGTACAAAACGCCGAGGTCGAAAAGCGAAGGAAACGCCATGAGTGACATCGCCTTGTCAGAACGGACGAGTTCCAACCATACGGTGCGCTATGCCCTCCAGGACATCAGAACCGTTACAAAGCGGAACCTGATTCGGACCCGACGCATCCCTGAAGCACTTTTTTTCTCGAGTCTCCAGCCCATCATGTTCGTCTTGCTCTTCCGCTATGTCTTTGGTGGAGCAATCCCTGTTCAAGGAACCACCTACGTCAACTACCTGATGCCCGGCATCTTCGTCCAAACGATGTGCTTCGGGGCGATCTCGACCTCGATCGGACTGGCCGAGGATCTCCAAACAGGCCTCTTGGAGCGCTTCAGAGCATTACCGATGAGTCGTTCTGCCGTCTTGGGCGGGCGCACGAGCGCCGACGTGGTGCGCAATATTTTTGTCATTCTCTTGATGACCTTGGTGGGCGTGTTGGTGGGGTTCCGCCCAGCGGGAACGATCGCCACGTACATCGCGGCCTGTCTCGTGATGCTGCTCTTTAGTTACGCACTCATGTGGGGCTTTGCTCTCATTGGCCTCTCAGCCCCCAATGCCGAAGTAGCGCAGTTGATGTCGTTCCCTCTTCTCTTTCCCTTGACCTTTGCCTCAACGGCCTTTGTCCCGGTCCAATCCATGCCTGGCTGGCTTCAGGTGTTTGCGAAGAACCAGCCCGTCTCAGTCACGGTTGATGCGGTGCGGTCTTTGATGGTGGGTGGGACCTACCATGATCCGAGTTCGATTTGGAAAGCCATTGTGTGGAGCGTGGGGATCTTTCTCGTCTTGGCGCCCTTGGCGATCCGCAAATACCGCAAGGTCTAACGCTGGGTTCGGTTGATCAGCTCACCGACGAGATGATCCAGGCCAACGCGCACCTGATCGGTTGAGTCCCGTTCTCTCACGGTGACGGCTCCATCTTCAAGCGAATCAAAGTCCACGGTGACACACCACGGGGTTCCCACTTCATCTTGACGGCGATAGCGCTTGCCGATCGATTGCGTCGCGTCATAGTCACAGTAAAAGTGCTGTTGAAGTTTGCCGAGCACTTCTCTGGCCAAGGGTTCAAGCTCAGGCTTCTTCGACAAGGGCAACACCGCCACTTGAATCGGGGCCAATCGCCAGTCCAGGCGCAGCACCGTGCGCAACTCGCCGCCGACTTCATCTTCGTCATAGGCAGCCAAGAGAAAGGCCATCATCGCTCGAGTAGCACCAGCGGCCGGTTCGATGACATAGGGGGTGTAGCGCTCATTGCTTGCCTGGTCGTAGTACTCAAGTGAACTCCCCGACGCCGAGCTGTGGGCTTTTAAGTCATAGTCCGTCCGATTGGCAACACCTTCGAGCTCTCCCCATCCCCAGGGAAACTGAAACTCAATATCTGTGGTCCCCGCTGAATAATGACTGAGCTCGTCAGCATCGTGAGGTCGCAGCTGCAGTTTCTCGGCCGGCATCCCGAGATCGAGATACCACTCGTAGCGTTGCGCCACCCAGTACTCAAACCACTCTTGTGCCTCAGCGGGCGGCACAAAGAACTCCATCTCCATCTGTTCAAACTCACGAGTACGAAACACAAAGTTTCCCGGTGTGATTTCGTTTCGAAAGGACTTGCCGATTTGGGCAATACCAAACGGTGGCTTTTTCCTTGACGTCGTTTGGACGTTGAGGAAGTTCGTAAACATTCCTTGAGCGGTCTCGGGGCGTAAGTAGGCCACCGACCCATCGTCTTCGACGGGTCCCGCGTGGGTCTTGAACATCAATTGGAAGTCCCGAGCATCAGTGAGATCTGTTGATCCGCAGCTCGGACAGGTGTCGCCGATGTGGTCCGCTCGGAAGCGCTCGTTACAGTTTCGACAGTCCACCATGGGATCCGAAAACGTCGTCAGGTGGCCGCTGGCCGCCCAAATGGCTGGCGGCGAAAGGATCGCCGCATCGAGACCGACGACGTCGTCACGGTTCTGCACCATCGAACGCCACCACGCGTTCTTGACATTCCGAAGCATCTGGACGCCCAAGGGCCCATAGTCATAGGTTGAGCGGAACCCTCCGTAGATCTCGGCCGAGGGAAAGATAAAGCCACGGCGCTTGGCCAGATTCACTATTTTTTCCATCAAGGTACTCTCAGGGGCTTCAGCCATAGCCCCCAAACTAGTGGTCGGAACCTGCCCGCTTCGTCGATGGCCCAACTAAGGCATCGAGTTGATGGGTAATTTCATTGGCGATCAGTCGTCCCGAGCGCGTCAACACGAGGCCATCTTCTGATTCGACCACATAGCCGGCGAGCGTGGTCAGATCGACCTCCTGGGGCCAGACAAGGCCGCCACGTCGGCGCAGGCCGAGCGCCAATTTTTCGAAGCTCCGGGTCGAGTCGTCGAGTACCTCCTCGCCGCCGAGAACGGACTCATTGTCTTCGATGCGCTCGAGATAGGTCGTCAAATTGGCGATATTCCACCAACGACGCGGTCCCTCAGCGCTATGCGCACCAACGCCGAGCCCCAGGTAGGGGGCCTGGGACCAGTACAGCTGGTTGTGACGCGATTCGTGGCCGGGTTGCGACCAATTCGACAGTTCGTACCAGGCGTAGCCGTGTTCAGCCAGATACCCATCAAGCAACTCGTAGCGATGGGCCAAGACATCATCGTCAGGATGGCGAGTGGGATCCGCACTCAGCGGTGTTCCCTTTTCGACGCTCAAGAGATAACAGCTCACGTGGGGTGGTTGGTGCTCATGACCCACGAGAGACTCCAGCGTGGCCAGAAGGTCCTCGTCGCGTTCACTCTTCGCGCCGATGATGAGATCCATGGACCATGACGCCACGCCACTGTCGTGAATCCGCTTGGCCAAGGTCGTGACGTCGTCACCCCGATGGACGCGGCCTAATTCTTTAAGAACATGCGCTGCTGTTGATTGAATGCCCATACTGAAACGATTTACCCCCATGGCGACAAGTCCAGCCAAGAACTCGTCGCTGGCGTCTTCGGGGTTAATCTCCACCGTGATCTCACAAGCAGGTGCTTGTGGCAGCGCACCGAGGATCGCTCCAAGCAGTTCGAGCGAAAGCCGTGAAGGGGTACCTCCTCCAAAATAGATCGACGAGGCAGGCCGAACGAGCCCTTTCTCCTGGTGGACGCCAAGTTCTCGCAGCACCGCGTTGACATAGCGCTCGTGCAGGTCGTCAACGCCGACGTAGGTCACGAACGCGCAGTAATCACAGCGTTGTGCGCAGAACGGAATGTGCACGTAAATGCCGAATGAGCCGGACGCTGCCCTCACTCGTGTTTGGCGTGGAAACGGTCACGGGCATCGCTGTAGCGACGCAGTGCTTCTTCTCGCTCTTGTTTCAAATCAATCATGGGTTGCGGGTAGTTCGCTTGGTGCAAAAGATCAACCCCTCCCCCGGGTTGGAGCACCCCAGGTGCTTCAATCCCGGCGAGTTCAGGGATCCACCGATGGATATAGACGCCTTGGGTATCAAAGCGTTCTGCTTGGGCGATGGGATTAAAGATTCGATAGAACGGGGCGGCATCAGTTCCTGTACCTGCCGCCCACTGCCAGCCATGTTGGTTCGACGCCACATCACCATCGATCAGGTGCCAAAGAAACCACTTCGCTCCCCATCGCCAATCCAAGTGAAGGTGTTTCACCAAGAAACTCGCCGCCACCATGCGCGCTCGGTTGTGCATCAAACCTTCGGCCTTCATCTGGCGCATGGCTGCATCGACCAAGGGGATACCAGTTTGACCAAGGGCCCACTGGCGAAATCGCTCCTTGGCTGCAGGACCGCTGTCCCATTCCATCTCGGCCATCTGGGGTTGAAGCGACGCATTGGCTGAGAGCGGGTTGTGGAACAACACATCGCCATAGAACTCTCGCCACCCAATCTCTGAGCGGAACGTTGTTCGCCCTTCACCGGGCCCTTGCGAGGCGGCCAAGACCGTGCGGGGGTGGATGCAGCCAAAGCGCAGATAGGGCGAGAGCCCCGAGGTCCCTTGAATGCTGAGAATATCCCGGCGCTCCTTGTAAAAATCAATGTCGTGGTCAACAAAGTCTCCCAAGCGATCAAGCGCAGCCCGTTCACCGCCAGGAGGCAACGACACGGGAGGGCCATCGAGAAGATCGTCAAAGAGTGCCGGTCTTCTGGACCCACCTAATCTCCGCAGCGTTTCGTAGTCGCCCGTTGACGGAGCACGAAGCCACTTCACATCGGGAGCATCGAGGATCACGTGAGGACCGATGATTTCCCACCGTCGACGAAACGCCGAAAAGACCTTGAGCGGAAGTCCCTTCTCGGAGAGCACGACGCCTGGATCAACAGCGTAAGGCGAGGACACTCGATGAAGGGTCACTCCTTTGAGGGCTAACGCTTCTTCAACCACGGCATCGCGTGCAATCCCCGAAGGAGCAAAATCTCCCGAGACGACAACATCGCGTACGCCGGTTTCGTCCACGATTTCACGCAGGACCTCAACGGGTTCACCAACCCGAACGACGAGTGGCGATCCCATCTCTTGTTCAAGTGCCTCAAGGCACGAGATCAAAAACTCAACACGAGCAGGTCCCGAGGAGCCGAGCACCTTCTCATCGATAATGAAAAGAGGAAGAACTCCGTCGGCACCACCACGCGCCACTGCTTCATGCAGGCCCGGATGATCACCCAGTCGTAAATCCCGGCGAAACCAAAACAGAGAAGGTGCCACTTCCTAAAGCCCCGTGAGTGCTCTCGGAGCTTTTAAGCGCCGATCAAGGTGGACTTCCATTGCCTCGGTGGCTAACGCATCGACTTCATGCGCCCCTTCAGGTGGCGTTCCGGTCAACACACTCCCTAAATCTCCGCCAAGGATTCGCTGGAGAAGGAGGAGCGCTTCAGGAGAGAGCGGTCGGCCGCGGCGGCACTGTTGACAAAGGGCACCCCCTTCGTTCAAATCAAAGGCAACGAGGGCTACGTCGTCATCGCCACAACTCACACATCGATCAACGACCGGGCCAGCTCCTTCGAGTTCCAAGATCCGCAAGAAAAATGCTGGCGCTACCAGCATCGGGTCACGTTCTGGGTCATCGAGAACTCGCAACGCCTTGGTGAGCGTCTCGAGAACGCGTTCATCTTGTTGGCCTTCTTGCGTGATCTGGTCAATCACTTCCAACATGATCTGTCCTGACGACATGCGGGTGTAGTCCTCACGAATGTTCCAGTAGCGCTNAATGACCTCGGCCTGATTCACAATGTCCAGGTCACTACGACCCCGCCATAACAACAGCGACACGTAGGTCAATGGCTCCAAGCGAGATCCAAACTTTGACGTGGTCTTGCGGACACCTTTGGCGACCGCTCGCACCTTGCCGTGGTGGCGAGTCATCGCCACCACGATACGGTCTGCTTCGCCGAGGCGATAGGTCCGCAAAATGACTCCATCATCTCGCAGTTGCGCCATTAAGAATCCTCCGGCTCTTCTTCGCGGCGCTGAAACTCTTGGGCTTTGCGTTGGATACCGAAGATGTGGTTCATCCAGTTGCCACCAGCCACCAAGAGCGCCAAGGCGATAACCCCAATCACTGGTGCTTTCAGCGCATGCACCGTCGTAAACGCCAGCACGACGAGGAGAACGCCCGCGACAATGCCCAGGCCAATCCCGAGACGGGTGTAGGTCACGATTCGAGACCTCCGTAGCGACGTTCTCGGCGTTGGTATTCAAGAACTGCTTCATAGAGATGCTCACGGCGAAAGTCGGGCCAGAGTACGTCGGGAAAAACCAACTCAGAGTATGCAATCTCCCACAAGAGAAAGTTCGAGATGCGATGTTCGCCGCTCGTGCGAACGACGAGGTCGGGATCGGGCATATCGGGCCAATAGAGGTGTTTGGCGATGGCCTTTTCATCAATCTTGTTTGCCCCGACTCCTTCGTCAATCAACGCTTTGACGGCATCGACGATTTCTGCTCGTCCCCCATAATTAAAGGCCATCGTCAACGTTAACTTCCGGTTGTTTTTTGTGAGTTCCGCTGATTCGTCCATTTGACGCAACACCCGACGCGGCACGCGCCAGTCACGTCGACCAGCAAAGCGGATTCGTACACCTTTTTCGTTGAGTTCGTCACGACGGCGTTGGAGAAGCGACTGGTTGAATCCCATCAGGTAGCGCACTTCATCGGCCGGCCGCCTCCAGTTCTCTGTTGAGAAGGCGTACATGGTCAGCCACTTCACCCCAAGTTCCAAGGCTCCATCGACCGCATCGACAAGTGCGACTTCGCCCGCGCCATGGCCTTCCGTCCGAGGCAGACCTCGCTGACTCGCCCATCGACCGTTGCCATCCATGACACATGCNACGTGGGCTGGGATCGAGGATCGATCAATGTCGCTGGGGACCTGAGCGGTACTGGGCTGCGGTTCGGGGTAGGACGATGACGTTGCCACGCCACCGAACCTACTTCGCCCATCGACCGGTGGCGCTCCACCGGGGTGTTCGCCCACTACGGTTCGATGAGTGCCCGTTGAATCCTCCACCCCCGATGGGACCCGTTCCCCGATCGTTCAAGCCCTTGTTGACGTCACCGATGCACTTCCCGGTGGGGGCGAGTTGCGTCCTGGCCAACTGGTCATGGCTGATGCGGTCGATGAGGCGTTCGCCGAATCCCGCCATTTAATTATCCAGGCAGGAACGGGGACCGGAAAGTCCTTGGCTTACCTCGTCCCCGCCGCCAAACGGGGGCGACCTGTCCTCATCGCCACCGCCACCAAAGCCCTCCAAGAGCAGCTCGCCGAACGAGATCTTCCTCTCGTCGCCTCCACGCTGGGTGACCTTTCGGTGGCCGTTTTAAAGGGCCGAGCCAACTATCTNTGTCGCCAGCGAACCGCCGAATTGGCGGAGCGTGGGTTTCAGTCAGCGCTCGCCGACGAGAGTGATGGCGACGATGGTCCTCGCCAAGAGCGCCTCGTCGCGTCGGTACAGCGAATCTTGGCCTGGGAGTCGACCACCCAAAGTGGTGACCGCTCAGAACTCGATGATGATGTCTCCGACAAGGCCTGGTCGATGGTTTCAGTCGGGCCGCGTGAGTGTCCGGGCGCCTTCGTCTGCCCACAAGGAAGCCGTTGCTTTGCCGAACAGGCTCGCAACAACGCCGCTGAAGCCGACTTGATCGTCGTAAACCTTCATCTCTTGGGTTCGCACATGGCCAGTGGAGGCATTGTCTTACCAGAAGTCGATGCCATCATCNTCGACGAGGCTCACGAGCTCGAGGGAGTCATGACCCAGTCGCTCGGCATCGAACTCTCCCCAGGACGCATACGCTCGCTCGGCACCCTGGCTCGCCAAGTTGTAAAAAGCTCAGGGACGTCTCAAGCGATGGAACTGACCAATCTTGCTGAGGCGCTCGCCATTGAACTTGGCTTCTTTGACGATGCTGCCCGCGTCGAATTGGTCGATGGAGCAGGGGTGAGCGAGACCTTGCGCCTCCTCGATGAGGCCACGAGAAGAATCTTAAGTGCCCTGCGTGATGTTCAAGAGAATGGAGATGCTCGAGTCGCCCGGGCCATCAGTGCAGCGACCCGGCTGTTGGAAGAAGTTGGCAAGCTCCGCACACCGGGAGACAACGATGTCTTGTGGATCACGGGCACTCGCAACGCCCACGCGTTAGTACTCTCCCCCATTGACGTGGGCCCCGCACTGGCCGCTGGTCTCTTTGCGCAAGCCACCGTCGTGATGACCAGTGCGACCATCCCCCCAATGTTCTCGCAGCGATTAGGGATTGATCCCGCTGAGTTCACTCAACTTGATGTGGGTTCGCCCTTCGACTTTGCTCAGCAAAGCATGTTGTATGTCGCCGAAGGAATCGGTGATCGTCGCGCTGATGATGCGGAAGAGCGCATCGCCGATGAGCTCAAGGCACTCATTGATGCAGCTGGCGGCAGAACCTTAGCGCTCTTCACGTCGCGTAGGGCAATGGAACACGTCGCCGATCTCGTGGCCGATCGCGTGGACTATCCGGTGTTAGTTCAAGGAGCAGCCACGAACCGCGCACTCATTGATCGATTCCGTGACGAAGAAGATGCCTGCCTCTTTGCCACGATGGGGATGTGGCAAGGCCTCGACGTGCCAGGACGCAGCCTGTCAGTCGTTGCCATCGATCGCTTGCCCTTTGGTCGACCCGATGACCCTCTCCTTGAAGCTCGACGTTCACTCGCTGGCTCCAAGGCCTTCTCTCTCGTCGATCTTCCTCGAGCGGCAACCTTGCTGGCTCAAGGGGTCGGGCGATTGATTCGCTCCACCAGTGATCGAGGCGTGGTCGCCGTCCTTGATGATCGCTTAGCAACGGCGAACTATCGCTCGGTGCTCTTGAACGCTCTGCCACCGATGAAGCGCACACGATCACGCGACGACGTTATTGCTTTTTTAGACGAATCCTTGAAATAACCCTCAGCGATACCCCCTGGGTTCATTGACAATCTACGGTGCGCCTCTTCGTTTGGCGATTCTTCTCGTGGAGGCCCTGTGGCTCTCGAGAGGTCACAGATTAAGGGAACGCTCCGGCGACCTGTTCGGCGTATCGCATGAGTTGGTCACGCACGTGAGGCAGATCTTTTGCTTGGGTAATCCGGGGATTGACAATCAGGCGCGATGCGCCGGCGTCAACATAAGCCCTCACGACACTCATCGTCTCTTCCGTTGAGGGATCAAAACTTCCCGGCCACGCCGTGATCGCCACGGCGTTGCCGTCTCGGCCAGCATGCTCTGCTGCGCTGCGCAGGAGGGCTGCTTGGCGGACAAATTCTTCAGGCGAAATCGTAAAGGGGAACCACCCGTCGGCCATCGCTCCCGCACGCTTGACGGCCGGATCACTGTGACCTCCGAGGACAATGGGTACCTTGCTCAGGCTTGGGGCAGGGACCATGAAGACACGATCGAAGTTTACGTACTGTCCGTGATAGGTCGCAGGCTGCGCACTCCACAGCTCACGCATGGCTTCAATACACTCGGTGAGTTGGTCACCTCGATGCTCGAATGATGCACCCACCGCCGCATACTCTTCACGCTGCCACCCGATGCCGAGGCCGATTTCCATGCGGCCGCCCGAGAGTCGATCGATGGTGGCGACACGTTTGGCCAGCACGGTCGGTGAATGGAGTGGGGCGATCACCATGGCCGTGCCCAAGGTCAAACTTTTGGAGATTCCTGCAATAAAGGCAAGCAACTCGAGCGGATCAGGCATTTCAACGCTACCGGGTTCACCAAACATTTTTCCGTTGTCGGAGTAAGGATATTTTGGATCGTACTCTTGGGCGATCACAACGTGTTCGACGGCCCAAATCGATTCAGCGCCGCACTCTTCAACGACCCCAATGAACTCCTCGAGGAACGTACCCGAACTTGCCAACCCGTTCGCATACGGAGCAATCACACCAAACTTCATACCCCTCACCCCCTTGTCGCTCACAGATTAGCGAATGGTGCCTTAGAGGCCGAAACGGTCCAGTACTTCGGGTCTACTTTGCCAGTGCTTCTCGACCCGCACATAGAGTTCGAGGAAGGTGCCTTCTGGAAGTTGTGATCGCACGTGCGTGCCGACCTCCTTTAAAAGGTCCCCGCCCTTGCCAATAACGATCGCTTTTTGAGACTCGCGCTCGACCAGGATCTCGACTTTCACATACTTGTCTTCCCACTCGGTCACCACACAGTGAATGGAGTGGGGCAATTCATCACGAGTTCGAGAGAGCAACTGCTCTCGCACCAGCTCTGCAATGTGCTCAGCCGCACCCTGGTCGCTCAACATTTCCGCTGGATAATACGCCGGGCCCTCATCAAGTGAGGCCACAACGGCCTTCACCAGGACATCAACACCCTTCCCCTTTTTGGCCGAGATAGGAAACATCTCTGCATTTTGAGCCACTCGAACCGCGGCGTCACCCAAGCCCGCTGCGATCTCTTCCAAGGTGGCTAATCCCTTTACGAGTTGCTCGGCGGTCTTCGCTGGTCCCGCTGCATCAACTTTATTGACGGCAACGAGTAATCTCGGCCCTCCGCGAGCTGCAACCTCAAGCGATCGTTTTAAAACCATCTTGTCACCGGGTCCGATTGCATTGTTTGCTTCAACGAGGGCAATGATGACGTCGACGTCATGGAACGAATCCATCGCTTGTTCATTGAGACGGTTCCCCAGCGCTGTTTTCGGACGATGAAGCCCAGGAGTGTCGACGAAGATCACTTGCGTCTCTTCGGTGGTTAAGACTCCTCGGATTTGATGACGCGTCGTGTTCGGGCGAGACGAGGTAATCGTTACTTTCTCACCGATGATGGCATTGAGCAACGTTGACTTTCCCACGTTCGGTCGACCCACAATGGTGGCGAATCCAGAGCGCACTAGCTGTCCTCGTCGTGGTCGACGTCACCAGTTGGCTCAATGCGGTGAATACGAATCCGGTCGATCCGGCGGCCGTCAACGTGTTCAGCGGTAAGGCGAAACCCGGCGATCTCTTCTCCTTCGCCCTGAGTCGGGACGCCGCCGACGACATCAAGGAGCAATCCGCTGATCGTGTCCCAGGTCCCCTTGGGCAGGGATGTGTCGAGCAAGTCATCGACATCGTCGATCGCCATTCGGCCGGGCACGATAACCGTATCGTCATCAATGCGCTCAATCGGATCTTCTTCAACATCAAATTCGTCGACGATTTCTCCCACCAGCTCTTCGATCACATCTTCCAGGGTCACGAGACCTGCCGTACCGCCGTACTCATCGACGACGATCACTTGGTGAACCTTGCGCTCTTGCATCTCGCGCAACAGTTCAGCGACAGGCTTCGTCTCAGGGACAAAGTAGGCCGTTCGCATGTGCCCGGCTACCAACTCGTCGCCACTTCCTCCTCGTTCGATTCGAACCAGGTCCTTCGTATAGGCAATCCCGACGACATCGTCAATGGTCTCGGCGTAGATGGGAAGGCGTGAGAATCCTGCTTCGAGCGCTTCGACGAGGGCGTCCGATACCGAAATCGTGTTCTCCATGGCCACCATGTCGGGGCGCGGCACCATGACTTCTCGAACAATCGTGTCGCCAAAGCCAATGATGGAGTGAATGAACTCACGCTCTTCGGCGTCGATCACCGCTTCATCGTGGGCCACATTGGCCATCGCAAGTAACTCGGCCTCTGTCACCATCGAGACGCTGACGTTCTCGCCTCGGCGCCCTAACACCAGGTTGGCAAGGCCAATCAAGACACGTGAGATGACTCGAATCGGTGGGAAACGAATGAGACCGTGAACGACCGGGGCGCTCGACAATGCAGCGCGCTCAGGATGATGGACTGCCCAGTTTTTTGGAACCGCCTCAAAGAAGACAAAGATGATCACCACTTCAAAGATCGTGGCAGCAAGAATTCCCCATCCCCCCAGCCAGGTGTCCGCCAAGACGCCGATCAGGGTGGCCGAAACCAGTTGACAGATCAACACGAGGAGAAGGAGGGGATTTAAAAATTGCTCGGGGTGTTGCACCAGTCGCACGAGCGACGTTGCTCCTCGTCGCTTCTCGTCGTCGAGGGCGCGGGCCTTAATCTTGGACGTTCGCACCAAGGCGGTCTCCGCCATGGCCAATGCTCCAGAAGCCACGAGCAGTATCAGCACCACCACACTCAGCACAATTTGAATTCCAACGCTCATCGTGGCCAGCATCATGCTGATTCTTTCGCGGCAAATATCCTAAGCAACTCTTGTTCGCGCTGTTCCATCTTCTCGGCTTCAGCATCGACTTGGTGATCCCAGCCCAAGAGGTGCAAGACACCGTGGACCACCAAGAGCGAGATCTCGCCATCGAGCGTGGTCTCGTGCTCCGCGGCATTCTTCTTCGCGACCGACGGACAGATCACGATGTCGCCAAGAAGTGTGACGGGTTCTTCGTCGTCGGACTCTTCGAAGCCTGGTCCAGTGCTGCCGGAATCGGGAAACCTCCCTGAAGGAATCGGCTCGTCATCGAGTGGGAAACTCAGCACATCAGTGGGGCCTTTTTTTCCGAGGAAGCGCTCGTTCAAGGTAGCAATGGCTGTCTCTTCGACAAAGAAGAGCGACACCTCGGCGTTGGATGGCACCCCCTGCGCCCCGAGGGCCACCGACGTCAACGCAATGTAACGCTCCAGGTCAATCTGTTCATCAGACTGCTCATCAGCCCCAAAGACCTCAATGGCCACTCGATGCCTTGCCCTCGTCATTGGCCCGATCGTAGGCATCGACGATATCCGCCACGATTTTGTGGCGGACCACGTCTTTTCGGGTCATGTGCACAAAGGAGATGCCGTTAATGCCCTTCAAAATCTCTTCAATCCCTACAAGACCTGACCGGCCACCGGGGACATCGACTTGGCTCATGTCGCCGGTAATCACACATTTTGAGCCAAAGCCGATACGGGTCAAAAACATCTTCATCTGCTCGGGACTCGTGTTTTGAGCTTCGTCCAAAATAATGAAGGAACTGTTCAAGGTTCGCCCACGCATGAACGCTAAGGGTGCGACCTCGATCGCTCCTTTGTCCATGAGCTTCTGTGCACCTTCGGGCTCAAGCATGTCAAAAAGCGCGTCGTACAACGGACGCAGATAGGGATCGACTTTGGCCATCAAGTCGCCGGGCAAGAAGCCCAGGCGCTCACCAGCTTCGACAGCAGGCCTCGTCAAGACGATCCGGCTGACTTGGCGAGACTGCAAGGCTTGGACCGCTAAGGCCACGGCCAGATAGCTCTTCCCAGTTCCAGCTGGGCCGAGACCAAAAGTAATGGTGTTCGTGGCCATCGCATCGCAGTAGAGCTTCTGTCCCCCGGTATGGGGACGAATCGTTCGACCCTTCGCGGCGCGCACCACGGTTGATCCCATGACTTCACTTGGTCGCATGTTGTCACGCGCCATGTCGATGGTTCGATCGATCTTGGCTTCATCGAGCCCTTGGCCACTCTCAAGGAGGAGCACCAGCTCATCGAAGAGGTGCGCCACCCGCACAGCTTCTGGACCTTGAACGGTGATTTCATTTCCTTGGACGACCACACGCTCAGTGGGAAAAGCTTTTTCGATTTGGCGCAAGCGCTCATCGCGCTCACCGAGCAAACTGGCCATCAGGTGGGTATTGGGAACCTTCGTGGTCACAGACGCTGTCTCGAGACTCTCTGCATTCGACAACGACGTACTCATCCTGGAGGCCACGTCAACGAACGTCCGCCAAGGACATGAATGTGAAGATGCGGCACCGAGTTTGCGGCATCCGGGCCAACGTTCATAATCAAACGATAGCCACGATCCTCACCATCGATTCCTTCGATCTGTGCCACTTGTTGCGTCGCCAGCATGAGCGACGCCACGACATCACGATGATCACCTTCAATGGTGCCCGCATTCTCGATATGGAGTTTGGGAATGACCAACACATGGGTTGGCGCTTGGGGAGCGATATCGCGAAACGCCAGCACCTCATCATTTTCATAGACCAGGTCGGCAGGAATTGCTCTCGCCACAATGTTGCAAAAGAGGCAGTCCGTTTCCGCGGTCATCAAGACGGAGTCTTTTCGGTTGATTGACGATTCTCCATTGATGAGACCGTACCCGCCCTCAGGCCCCCAAGGAGCGCACCGGCGGTGATGGCCGCGGTTTCTGTGCGAAGAATCTGTGACCCGAGCGTGACGTGCGTGAGTGGCAACGCCGATTCTTGGTCGCTCCACCCCCCTTCTGGCCCCACAAGAATCGTTGTGGTGGCTATTGAAAGCGGTGCTCCCCCAGCTGCGGCGAGAGCAACGTGGCTCCCTGTGAACGAATCGAGAGGAAGAGGGCCTTCGAGGGTGGGTAGGTAGACCCGCCGCGCTTGGGCGGCGGCCTCTTTGGCCAAGCGATGCCAACGCTTCAAGGCCTTTTCGCCAGCGTGACCGCTCCAGCGCACCACACTTCGTTCGCTCACGAGTGCCACAATTCGATCACAGCCAAGCTCGGTCAGTTTGCTCACCGCCATGTCGTTTCGATCACCTTTCACCAAAGAAAAGCAAACTGTTAGTTCAGGCACGGGCTTCTCCTCCGTTACGAGGTCACCAGATGGGAGGAGGGCTCCGTTGTGTGCAGTGGTCAATCGCCACGAACCATTCCCGTCAGCCGCCACGACCTGTTCACCATTGCCCACTCGGCGAACAGTGAAGAGATGATGGGAGTCATCGTCACTCAATGAAACGCTCGAGAGATCGTCGACGAATACCTGCGCGGTGGCACGTGCTCGTTCAAGAAGGCGTGCTGTCGTCGAAGTGTCACTCGTCATTGATGAAAGGCGTTACGAATCTTTGCCACGAAGCCTTCATGGGCTCCGTTTGGTTCTATGTGTTCGTTGCGAATCGAGGCTAACTCATGAAGAAGTTCCACTTCTCGTTCCGTGAGATCCTTCGGGGTGTCGATCTGGATATGGATGTAGAGATCTCCTCGACCGCGCCCTCGAAGGTGCGGGACACCTTGACTCTTCACTTTGATGATCTCTCCCGACTGCGTCCCTGACGGAATCGTCATGGCCTCAGTACCTTCCAGGGTTTCCACGGTCAATGCCGTTCCCAACGCAGCCTGCGCAATCCCCAAGTGGACCATGGTGTGCAGATCGTCGCCTTGGCGATCAAAACGAGCATCCGCTTCAACGTTGATGTGGACATAGAGCGATCCCGATGGACCACCTCGTGGCCCCGCCGCTCCTCGATCGGTGAGACGCAACGTGTTTCCTGACTCCACGCCGGAAGGGATTTCAACATTAAAGGTTCGCTCTTGCGTGACTCGTCCGTCGCCCCTGCACGAGCCACACGGCGTGGTGATGACCTGCCCCAGCCCAGAGCATCGCCCACACGGAGACGAGGTCACCATCTGGCCGAGCAGGGAATTTCTCACTCGGCGAACTTCCCCCATTCCCTGGCACTCTTGACACGTTGTCGGGGACGTCCCCGACGCTGCGCCACTGGCGTTGCAGTCAGGGCACCCTACGGGAAGGCGAAGCGTGACATCCTTTGTTGCTCCAAAGGCTGCATCGAGAAGCGAGATCGAAATTGCCGTCTCCATGTCTTGCCCTTGAATCGGTCCTCGAGATCGTCCTTGCTGGCCACCCATCTGTGAAAAGAAGACGTCGAAGAGGTCGCCGAGACCACCGGTGTCGAACACNGATCCACCCATGTTGCCCTGACGCGGGTCTCCGTAGGCGTCGTAGCGTGCTCGACGATCGCTGTCAGAGAGAATCTCATAGGCCGTCGAAACATCCTTGAACCGTGCTTCAGCTTCGGGGTCAGGGTTCGTGTCGGGATGAAGCTCTCGCGCTAATTTCCGATACGCCTTTTTGATTTCGTCTTGGCTGGCATTGCGCTCGACGCCCAGAAGGGCATAAAGATCAGTCTCTTGGTTAGCCATTATTCGATCCATCGCCGCGTGTGCGTTCGAGGGCTCCACGATCAGCTTCAATTCGTTCGCTCAGCTGTTGCCCCACCGCATCAGCTGCTGCCATCGCCGAGGGATAGTCCATGCGGGTTGGGCCCAACAGGCCAACCGCTCCGGCGTGTCGCCCGTCTACTTGGACTGGTGCGACAACCACGGCGCACGACGCCAACGGTTCATAGCCGTGCTCAGAGCCAATGGCCACTGACAGGCCGCGTTCCATCACGTCGCGCAAAAGTGAGACCACCACGAGCTGTTGTTCAAGAATGGTCAAGACACCTTGGACTGTTTCGATCGCATCGAATGATCCGGCTAAGCGAGAGGGGCCACCAACGTAAACCGCTTCATGATCTGGTGCATTCACCGCCATGGATAGCGCCGACACCACGGTCGAACAAATCGCGTCCACACTCCGTTCGCCACTTCCGGGAACTGTTGATAACCCTGCCAGTTTTGACCCCAACAGTGATCGTTGCAGATGCCCGCTTGCTAAGGCCAAGGTTTCATCGCCCACATCATCGCCCAGTTCGATTGGGAGATTTTCGACGCCACCGTCCGACAACACCACGACCACGAGTGCGCGATGCGCGGTGAGTCCCACCACCTGAACGGACCGAATACCTGCCTCTTCGTGAGAAGGGCCCACGACCACCGCTGCATACGAGGTCAAATCACTCAGCAACGATGACGTGCGTTCGAGCACGTCTTCAAGCCCACCTTGGACTTCGGTGAAAAAACTGGAAACTTGCTGTCGTTGTTGGGGACCAAGTTGGCC
>TBL_comb47_HYPODRAFT_10002700_pt1 | contig 21689 bp, 18 predicted proteins | sample TroBogypolimnion_40_FD_10682 | JGI IMG/M metagenome (IMG submission 10682) | reverse complement strand
ACATCCTGAAGTAATTCTGAAGGGTAATCGTTGCAAAGGTCTGTGTAGCTGCTTCAACTTTTACATGTTCCTTGGCTTCAATGGCCTGGTGCAATCCATCAGAATAACGACGACCCTCCATTATACGACCGGTTTGCTCATCCACAATCTTCACTTTATTGTCGATAACGACGTATTCCACATCATTCTCAAACATGGCGTAAGCTTTCAGCAACTGATTGATCGTATGAACACGTTCTGATTTGACTGCATAATCAGTCAACATATCATCCTTTTTCTTCAGAATTTGTTCTTTTGTAAGCTCTTTATTATTTTCAATTTCTGCAAGCTCAGAACCAACATCTGGTAAAATAAAGAATGAAGCATCATCCACATCATCCGAAATCAGGTCAACTCCCTTGTCCGTCAACTCAACAGAATTTTGTTTTTCCTCAATCACAAAGAACAAAGGATCAGTAATAATATACATGAGCTTGTTATGATCCGCCATGTGGTAATTCTCTGTCTTGGTCATCATAGCCTTCATTCCTTCTTCACTCAGGAATTTAATAAGCGGCTTGTTTTTAGGAAGACCTTTATGGGCACGAAGCAGAAGGATAGATCCTTCTTCCTTTTCTTCCTTCGTAGCATTCGGATTGTTCAGAATCCGCTTGGCATCCGATAAACACTGGTTACAGAGGTTTCTCTGAGCTGCATATAGTTTTTCAACCTTGGGTTTAAGTTCTTCAAACTTCTGGTTTTCGCCCTTGGGCACAGGACCTGATATGATCAAAGGGGTACGGGCATCATCAATCAAAACAGAATCAACCTCATCCACTATCGAGTAGTGATGTTTGCGCTGAACCAAATCCCGCTTGCTGATAGCCATGTTATCGCGCAAATAGTCGAAACCAAATTCATTATTCGTACCATAAGTCACATCAGCCAGATAGGCTTTGCGACGTCCATCCGAGTTAGGTTGATGTTTATCTATACAATCTACACTGAGTCCGTGGAATTCGAAGATAGGTCCCATCCATTCCGAGTCACGTTTCGACAAATAGTCATTTACAGTAACCAGATGAACCCCTCTGCCTGTTAAGGCATTGAGGAAGACTGCCAGTGTGGCAACAAGCGTTTTTCCTTCACCTGTTCCCATTTCAGCAACTTTCCCCTGATGAAGAACAATACCTCCAATCAGCTGAACGTCGTAATGAACCATGTCCCAGGTTATCTGGTTTCCACCAGCCATCCATTTATTCATCCAGATGGCATTATCGCCTTCAATCAGAATACTGCTTCTGATCGCAGCAAGGTCACGGTCAAAGTCACTTGCCTGAACAACAACACGCTCATTTTCAAAGAATAATCTGGCAGTGGCCTTAACAATTGAAAAAGCAATTGGGAGTATTTCATTTAGAACAGCCTCCAGTTTATCGTCAATCTTTTCTTCAAGCTTATCGATTTCAAGATAAATCTTTTCGCTTTCCTGAATTTCTACCGTATCAACCAGTTCTTTTAATTCAGCTATCCGATCCTCTTCCGGTTTTATCCGTTCCTGAATTACAGCCTTTAAGCGTGTAGATTCTGCTCTCAGCTCATTGTTGGACAATAAACTAATGCGTTCATATTCCTTTTTGATTAGTTCAAGCAAAGGAGCGATCTCTACCATATCTTTGTCGACTTTGGAGCCGAGAAACTTTCCCAGAATTTTGTTTATAAATGCCATTATTTGTATTTTAATTAATCAAAAATTAGAAGTCACAAATGTAGTTATAATGTTTAAATCACGAATTGGTTTTTACGATTATCATGCCAAGGGATAAAACGATAAAAGATCGGCCAGAATTACCTTTTTAAGCCGAATAACTGCCAATAAATCAGCAAAAGGCAACAAGGTACTCGCTGTTGAATGTCAGTTCTGGTTCAATGAGTGTTTTTGAAACCTAAATTATTGACTTACATTTGTCATGAGTTTCTGTTGTTTCAGGGTTTAAAGTGTTTCTGTTGTTACTATTGTTTCTGTTGAAGTAGGGTTTGAAGAGTTTCAATTGTTTCTATAGTTACTTTTGTTAATGGGTTCTTTGCACTATTTTCAATCATTCAATCAAAATTATTACACAATGGAATTTGACAATCTCATTCATCGAAGACATTCAGTCCGATCATTTATCAATCAGAAAGTGGAGCATAGTATCCTTCTTGAGATTTTGGAAGCTGCACGTATGGCACCTTCGGCAGCTAATTTCCAGCCCTGGCATTTTATTGTTATTACTGAACCTGATTATCTGGCAGAAATACAACAGGCCTATCCAAAAGCCTGGTTCAAGGAAGCGCCTGTTTGCATCGTTGTCTGTTCAGATCACTTGCATTCATGGAAACGCAAACCGGACGGGAAAGATTTTGCTGACGTCGATCTGGCTATTGCAATCGATCACCTGATGTTAAAAGCCATTGAACTGGGACTTGGTACTTGCTGGGTCTGTAATTTTAATCTCAAGGTTGCCCGTAAAATACTTCAATTACCCGATCACATTGAACCATTGGCCTTTATTCCAATCGGATATACCCAATCGCAGGCGCCGGCAAAAATAAGGAAAGCTCTTTCAGAGATTGTACATTGGGAGAAATTCACTTCAGAATAATATCTTTTATAGTTGTAAATCACACCTTTAGAATGGTTTAAGTCCCCATTTACAGATTCCTTCTTCTGTCTTTCCCGACTGTTCCAATTAAGGAATTGCCGGTATCTGATTTATACCATTGTCGTACCTCTATCGTACTACTTTCGTACCACTTTCGTAACAAATTCGTAACAAATTCGAATATAATTCGAAACAAATTCGAAGCAGCACGAATTTGTGTCGAATTTGTCTTGTATTTGTTTCGAATTTGTTACGAAAGTGGTACGACAGAGGTACGACAGAGCTACGACAATGGTACGACGATGATACAAAGCATTCCTATCGGGAAAGCAAGGGGATTAGGCGCAGATACCGAAGAAAACGGCATTATCCCAAGGACTTAGAGAAAGTTTACAAACCTTTAAATTCCTGAATGTATTTTTCCAGACGGTTCAATCCTTCAATAATGTTTCCGAGCGAATTGGCATATGAGAAACGCAGATATCCTTCCCCATTACCGCCAAAATCGATACCAGGAGTAACTCCTACATGTGCTTTTTCAAGAATATCAAAAGCAAGTTTATAGGAGTCTGAGGACAGATGCCGTGCATTTACAAAAACGTAGAAGGCCCCGGTTGGCTCAACGGTTAAATGGAAACCCAATTCGCGTAAACGCCTGATCATGTATATACGCCTTTCGTTGTAAATATTCTTCATACGTTCAACATCCTCGTCAGCTTCACGCAGGGCAGCAAGGCCTGCCCTTTGCGCTAACGATCCGGCACAAATAAACAGATTTTGCTGAAGCTTTTGCATGGGTCGGACAAATTCCTCCGGAGCAATGACATAGCCCAGGCGAATGCCGGTCATGGCATACAATTTCGAAAAGCCATTCAAAACAAAAGCTTTACGGGTATATTCCAATATGGAATGAGCCCTGCCTTCATACACCAGACCATGATAAATCTCGTCAGAAATAATGTATGGTGATAATTTAGCGATTGACTGAAGGGTTTCAGCAGAAAGAAGATTTCCGGTAGGATTCATCGGACTGTTGATCAGAATTGCTTTTGTTCGTTCAGTGATTGCAGAACAGATATTTTCAGGACGATACTGAAAACCGTCCGCTTCAAGAACAGGAACTTTAATCATTTTAGCCCCTGAGAGACTGATGAAATTCGGATAACAGGAATATCCCGGGTCTGAAAGGATGATTTCGTCATCGGGATTGCAAAGGGCATACAAAATCAGCAAAATTGCAGGCGAAGTGCCTGAAGTGACCAGTATTTGTTCAGGAGAAATCTTTACCCCATAATTCCTGAGGTAGTTTTTACAAATTTCCTGTCTCAGTTCAGGATCGCCCAGGCTGTGGGTATAGTGAGTCCGGCCTTCCTTCATAGCCATTTCGCTGGCCTTCAATACGCAGGAAGGAACATCAAAATCAGGTTCACCTACTTCGAGATGGATAATGTTCAACCCTTGTTTCTCAAGAACAGATGCCCGTTCAAGGACTTCCATAACAATGAATGGCGTAATATTTTGTGCTTTTACAGAAATCATTTTGGTTCTTTATTTGGTATACCGAAAGTAATCAAGAAATGGCAATTATGTCAATATTGTAAAAATAAAACAGCTTCATTTCAGTTTTAAAATTGAAATAAATTAATTTTACGGAAACTCAATGGATTATTAAGTTCCGTAGATATGAAGAAAACCTTTCTGATTTGCGTCTTTGCTATTGGCATTGCTCAGATTACTTATTCTCAGAAAAATGCGAAACCGCTTATTTCATCACACAATTTCAGCAACAAAACAGAATTGTGGGAATCGATCGGGAATGGCATTTTGAATTATCAGGCAGATGTGATGTATATTTACGGAAAACTTTATGTTACTTCTTCGATGCCTGACAGCGCCAATCACAAACTGCCTACCTTGACAGATGCATACCTCTACCCTCTTTACAATCAGTTTAAAAAAAATAAAGGTGAAATTCTTCCCGGTTTCTCCGGAGATGTATTTCTAATCCTGAATTTCACATTCCAACCGCTACAGGTATACAAACAACTGGCTACAGAAATGCGTCCTTTTACCGAAATGCTTACCTTCAAAACCAATGGAGTTGATCATCCCGGAAAATTGCGCATCCTAATTAAAGACAAGGCTCAACTGGATAAAATAAACAGTATTAAGCCAAGCTTTCTGGGACTGGTGGGCAATATGAGCGATATCGATAAGAATATTGATTCATATCAGATGCCATTGATAGAAGTTGATTTCAGTGAACTGACCAATTGGAAAGGAACAGGGAACATTCCTTTTGAGGATTTCATGAAAATCAAGGACCTGGTTTCCAAGGTTCATGCCCAGAAGAAGAAAATCAGCCTGATCAATTGTCCATCAAATAAGACAGTTGCCGACCTTATTTTGACATCAAAGGCTGATTTTATCAACTCACAGGAAGCTTTACGAATGGCAGGATTCTTCGAAGTATCAAAATAACCAAAACGCTTTGTGATTTATTAATATCAGGGAATATAGGCAATCTTCCCTACAACAGAGCGTCCACCTGCACTCAAATGAATAAAATATATGCCATTTCTCATACCTGAAAAGTTAAATCTTGCATTATTCAAATTGGGAAGGATTGTTTGTACCTCCTGTTTTTTTCCCAGCAGATCATAGACCTCTATTTCATCCGTACAATCAATGGCTTCATTGGTTTTTACATTCAAAACAGAATTGCCATAAAGAGGATTTGGAAAGAAACTGGCTTCAGGTGAAATAGTTTTCACTTCATCGATGATAAGCGGATCATCAACATCGCAGGCAGTAATTTCGGTAAGTAAGGCCGAGCCATTGCCATTTAGGTTTTGAGAATTGTATGTTGACCAGCCGGATGGATTTTTAAGAAAGAAACTGTTTGTAACATCAGCTTTGCGATTAGCCGTATAAACGACTAAGGTATCACCTGCTTGCAATTGGGAGATATCGTATGAAATGAAAAAATTTCCTTGTGTATTGACCGGGTTTTGAAATGGAATGTAGTTCATTGCATCGGTATAGAATCTGCTGATGTCAAACTGTTCGGAATAAAGCAATGTTTGTGGAAAATCTGTTCCACTGTAAACCTGCACATTAATCAATGAACTTGTACTCAATGGGTTGGTTTTCACCTTGGCAATTCCAAGCGATACTCCTTGAACAACACAGTTTTTTGAGAATTTGAACTGTTCAGCAAATTCAGTAAATCCATCCAGATTGGTTCCACTGTAGTAACCTTTAGTAGTTAATCCATTTGTGATTGGAATTGCTGTATGGGTATCATTATCCTTAAAATTTGTATACGGTTTACAAAGAGTTTTACCCGAGTTTATGTACATGCCACTCAAGCTTGTAACACCCGAATTCGAAGGATCAAGCCAGGCTTTCAGCTGTTTAGTGGCTTCTGAACGGTAATTCCATGACAAGGCAAATTTTTCAAAAAAGTCATTGGTTGGTAGTGAACAAGTTGCCGACCCACCGGTAAGCGTTCCAATGAGTTGATTGTTTTGGTCAAAAAGTGGTGAACCGGAAGACCCTGCTTCAGTAACTCCTACATCCCACTTCAGAATATTCCAAAATGCTTTTGGTCTGTAACTGCTGTTAAAGCTGTTAGATACTGCAGATAACCTGTCAAGTGAAACCTTTTTTATATCTCCTTGCGGATGATGAATACAACTTGAAGAGGTTGGTGGAGTATTATTTCGGTTCCAGCCTGCCAGGTATGGGTGATAATAGTATGGAGGAATATTATTTAATTGAAGCAGAGCAAAATCAAGACTATCAAATGAAGCTTTTAATGAGCTCCCTGAAAGTGAATGACTAACATCACCATCGGTTGATGGATTGCTTAACGAACAGTAGGGCATCTCATAATTAAAGAGAAATATAGATGCTTCAGCCTGTGTTTCACTGCCAATGCAATGGTATGCAGTAAGCATGTATGGAGTACCATTCATGGCCGTATTGTTAACCAGGCTTCCGCTACAGATTTCAGTGCCTTCAATAATAATCCTGCAAATTGCATCACGGTTATTTTCATCTCCATTAGCAAGATCACAATTCACATTTCTATTGCATGATCCGGATATACCAAGTGGACGATGGACACCATCGCCGGTAATACCAATAAAATCGTGAGCAACCTTAGTAATCAGGAATTCTCCACGAAAGGCTACGTTCACGGGTTCTTCATATTGCACAAGCAGTTCATCACCCGAAACAGGCTCAATGGCAAGTACCTTTCCGACTGTATTATTAAAAGAGGTATAAGCACCTTTTATTTCACCTGTGGTAGTGCTGATCAGAAACAATCTGGCACCTTCGGGTAATTTATATTGATTCAGAATAAGATTGAGGGAATAGGCACCGGTTGAACGAATCCTTAATTGCCATACATTTACCTTGCTGGTGTTATACCATTTACCACAATTATTTGGAGTAAGAGCTACATCAAAGGAATGAGCAAACCGGAAGGGTTTTAACATACTCTCATCCGTCCGGCTATATTTGTTACGCAACACCTGGTTGTCAACGGCAGGCATAACTACCAGATCAGTTGTAATGGAAGCAGATTTTTGTTGGTTAATTTGTATAGGGATACCTCCTTGCGAAATCTGTCCCATTGCTGCTAACGGCGAAAGAATTGCAAGAAAAAATGCTATCTGGTATATCCTTCTAATATTCATACTAAATAATCCAATCTGATTCAAAAATAGAATAAATTAATGAACACCTGTCTTTTCTGTTAAAAGCAATTAAATTTGTTGAAAATAAAATCTTATAACGTGAAAGTGCTAACGATGTTCGTAGATGAATTCAGTTATTTTCCTGCACAGAAAAACCTTGACAACTCAGTAGTGGTTATCGATGGAAGAAGTTTCACGAAATCAATTCTTGCCTTTATCCAGGTTGAGCAACAGGATGAAGAGAATGACCTTCGGTCACGTGAAAAAAAGCTGGTTAATCACTTGAAATGGGTTGCACGAAAGAATGAAACCAATTCAATCATACTACATTCATTTGCACATTTATCCGAATCTAAAGCCTCTGAGGGATTTACAAGGGAGTTATTTAATCAGGCGGAGTTAAGGCTTCAGAACGCTCAATACCTTACTGCACAAACACCGTTTGGCTATTTTCTGGATTTGAACATTAAAGCGCCAGGCTTTTCACTGGCACGTATCTGGGCTAGTTTATAAACCATGAAATTAATCAATTTACATACCCATCGGATTAAGAATAAAGGAGATATTCAGATATTGAATATTTTTGCAGAGGAATTGAATGATGCAGAACCTGATTTTCTTTTTTCTGCGGGACTTCATCCATGGCATATAAGCAAAGTAAATCCTGAGAAATGTTTTGAGGCTCTCGAATGGGCCACCAAACAGAAAAACATGCTTGCCGTTGGCGAATGCGGACTCGACCGTTCGATTTCGACAGACTTCGCACTGCAGGAATACTGTTTTATTGAACAGATTAATATTGCAAACAGATCCTGTAAACCATTGATTATCCATTGTGTGCGGGCATATTCCGATCTACAAAAACTGAAGAAAGAAATTCAATCCGATATTCCATGGATTATTCACGGTTACCAGGGAAATCTCGAAATGACCAAGAGCTTAATCAGAAATGGATTCTATTTTTCAGTTGGGGAACCAATACTGAAGAATGAGTCGAAACAAATAATCCTCCAATCAATACCTTTTGAACGTCTTTTTCTGGAAACTGATGATAAAGATATTTCAATTCTTGAAATTTATCAGCTGGCAATGAAACGACTTAATATGGATGAGCAAAGGTTCGCAGAGGCGATCTTCAATAATTTCAGAAATCTATTTGGGGAGGTTAACTGAACCATTATGTATTTAATAGCAATTAACCTCTCTTTTGTGCATTCAACTATACAGGCTGATAATAAGGTGTTTAATCAGAATCTCAGGCACTTAACAATTATTTAACTTCGTTTTATATAAACATTTTGCAATTAGCATTGTCTATTTTAAAAAACTATATATGTTTGTAGTCGATTGCATCAGATTAACAAATATGAATCATTCAGCAAAAAATACTATTTGTCATGTTTCCCAGACTATGGGTTGCGGTGATTCTATGATGTACGGTATGTCTATGATAATGCGCCAGCCTTCAGGCGGTGTGATTATTCATGTTGTTTGAAGGCTGAGACCAAGGCATTTTTTCCAATTCTTACTTTAAAATCTTATCATGTCAAATTGTGTCATACGATTTGGCGGGAGCAGTTTATCTAAATTTCCTGTTCTGGAAGCTTTTGCAAGCCTTTTATCAGAATCAGTTAATAATGATATTATAGTTGTATCCGCCATTCCAGAATTACAAAGAACTATTGAACAGGGCCTTGAATTGCTCACAAGTAATGCAGCCAATTCTGGTTTGATTATAAGTCAGATAAATAATATCATACTCCAAAAATTACAGGTATTTCATAAATCAGAGCCTGATGAAAATACTAAGAAAGAACTGAATACACTGCATAATTTACTGAAAGGCATTGAATTTACAGGAGATTTCTCACTTTCGTTAAAAGATCAGGTGATCAGTTATTCTGAACGAATCACAGCAGGCATTTTACATCAGTTTCTGAATAAAAGAGAAATTTCATCTAGCCTGATCTTTCCAGAGGATATAGGATTGATTGTAACTGAAGAATTCGGAAATGCCAGTATTATCTATGATGAATCAATCGATTTGAAGAATGCAATTACCAAAGGTATTTCACTTATCCCCGGATCATATGGAATCACTTCCGGCGGAAAGATTGCCAGGCTGGGAAAACAATCGGCCGATTATTCTGCAGCAGGAATTGCAAGGCTCTTCGGCTCTGACTTGCTTCAGCTCTGGGAACTGGACAAAGAATTCAGAACCTCTGATTCAGAATTTATTCCAGAGTCAAAACTGATTCCTCGTTTGACTTATGAAGAAGCATCCGAGTTATCCTATTTCAGTGAACTATCCATAAATCCGCGTATTGTGGAGCCATTAATCAGCCAGCATATCCCAATTCATGTATTCCGCCTTGTCAATAATGGGAAAGAACTTTCCACAATTATCAATTCGGAATCGGTTGTATCTCCAAACGTTGTAAAAAGTGTTGTTCACACTGAGGAAATTGCAATCCTGAAATTGAATGGTCCTGGAGTTGGATTTAAACCAGGAATTCTGGCCAAAGTAACAACGGCATTTCACCAGTCGGCAATCAATATCCGGTCGGTAATTACCTCCCAGGTGAGTATTAACATTATACTGAATAAAAACGAAATCGAAAAGGCGCTTCAAATATGTAAGCAACTATCACTCAGTTCTGTCAGTGAAATCGTCATAGAAGACCAGGTTTCGCTAATCGCAATTGTCGGACACGGGATGCAGCAATATCATGGTGTCTCAGCAAAACTATTTACAGCAGTTGCAATGCACAAGATCAATGTTTTATTGAGTGGATCAGGTGCTTCAGACCTGGTAAGCTATTTAATTGTTGATCAAAAAGACACAAGGAAAGCGATTACTGAAATTCATAACACATTTTTCAATTAGATTTTTAACCCTAAAAATAAAGTATCATGACTGAAAGAAAATTACATTTTGAAACACTGCAATTGCATGCAGGACAACAGGTTGATCCTACCACACAATCACGTGCAACACCGATCTACCAAACTTCATCGTATGTTTTTAAAAATGCTGAACACGCAGCAAATCTGTTTGCCCTTAAAGAATTCGGAAATATCTATACCCGAATCATGAATCCGACTACTGATGTTTTTGAGCAGCGAATTGCTGCGCTTGAAGGTGGTGTTGCTGCTTTGGGTGTGGCTTCAGGCCATTCTGCACAGTTTCTGACATTTACCAACATTATGGGTATTGGTGACAATTTTGTGAGCTCTCCATTTCTGTACGGCGGTTCGTACAATCAGTTTACGGTTACCTTCAAAAAACTAGGTATAGAAGCCCGTTTAGCCAAAGATCTGTCTATTGAAGCATTTGAAAAACTAATTGATGAGAATACCAAAGCCATTTACTTGGAAACCATTGGCAATCCTGGCTATGTGATTCCTGATTTTGATGCTTTTGGTGCTTTGGCCAAAAAATATGACATTCCGTTTATTGTTGATAACACCTTTGGAGCAGCAGGCTATTTAATCCGCCCTATCGAACATGGAGCAAATATTGTTGTCGAATCGGCAACCAAATGGATCGGAGGTCACGGTACATCGATTGGCGGAGTAATTGTTGATGCCGGAAATTTCAATTGGGGTAATGGTAAGTTTCCTGGATTCACTGAACCTTCTGAAGGTTACCATGGTCTTAAATACTGGGATATATTCAATTTCGACGGTCCTTTTGGCAACATTGCCTTTATCATCAAAGCACGTGTTGAAGGCTTACGTGACATTGGTGCATCTCAAAGCCCATTCAATTCGTTCTTGTTGCTACAGGGACTGGAAACACTTTCATTGCGCATGGAACGTCATATTCAGAACACTTTGGCTTTGGCCAAATGGTTTGAAAAAAATCCAAAAGTTGCAAGTGTAAATTATCCCGGACTGGAGAGTAGTCCTTCTTATGCATTGGCAAAGAAGTATTTGTTAAAAGGGGCTGGTGGTGTACTTTCATTCGATGTCAAAGGCGATAAGGATGCAGCCATAAAAGTGGTAGATAGTTTGAAACTTGTCAGTCATCTGGCCAATGTTGGGGATGCTAAAACACTGATCATACAACCATCGGCTACCACGCATCAGCAATTATCAGCCGAAGCTCAGATTTCTGCAGGAGTGTTTCCAAGCTCTTTGCGTGTATCAGTTGGCCTTGAGCATATTGATGACATTATTGCTGATTTTGAACAGGCCTTAAATCAAATTGTTTAATTTCACAACCTTTCTTCCTGAATTTCAATCGCTGGATTGAAATTCAGGATTTAATTCCAATAAATTACAGATGTTATGCCTATAAATGTTCCTGATCAATTACCTGCAATTGAACTTCTTCAGAAAGAAAATATATTTATCATGGATGAATCCCGTGCTTCGCATCAGGATATTCGTCCATTAAAGATTATTATTGTCAATCTAATGCCAGTTAAAATTACAACAGAAACCGATCTGATAAGGTTACTGTCGAATACACCTCTGCAGATTGAAATTGATTTTCTGAGAATGAAGGGTCATCAATCAAAAAATACCTCTGATGTCCACATGAAAGCCTTTTACAAGACCTTCGATCAGTTAAAATCAAAAAATTATGACGGAATGATCTTTACAGGCGCCCCGGTTGAAATGCTTCCTTTTGAGGAAGTTACCTATTGGAATGAACTGACTGAAATATTCGACTGGTCAAAGAAACATGTGACTTCATCCATGTTTATCTGCTGGGCTGCACAGGCCGGAATGCATCATTTCTATGGAGTGCCGAAATATCTGCTCAACAAAAAAATGTTTGGTGTATTTAAACATCGCAATACAAATGACACCTTGCCAATTTTCAGGGGTTTCGACGACGAATACTATGTTCCTCAATCACGCCACACAGAGGTTCTGGAAGATGATATCCAAAAAGTACCTGAATTAAAAATCGTTTCTAAATCAAATGAATCCGGCATAAATATGGTAATGACTCATGATGGTCACCAGTTCTTCGTCACAGGACATTCCGAATATTCAAGGTATACACTGGATACTGAATATAAAAGGGATCTAAAGAATAATCTACCCATTGAAATTCCTGCCAATTATTATCAGGACAATGATCCTGAAAAAGAACCAATTATGCGTTGGAGAGGACATGCCAACCTACTGATTTATAATTGGCTAAACTATTACGTGTATCAGGAAACACCTTATAATCTGGATGTTTTGGAATATGAAATATAAAAGATAAATCGTTGATATTAATCTATCAGAAATTCCTTTATTAAAGCCCTTACTTATTACCTCTTAATGATCTTAAATTCTGTTCTTCGGTTTAACGCCCTGCCTTCGTCAGTTTCATTAGAACTTATAGGCCTAGTGAGACCATAGCCACTGTATTTCATCCTTAGCTCATCAATTCCATGATCGATCAGATATTCATAAACTTCATTTGCTCTTGATTCTGAAAGCTTCTGATTCATTTCCTCACTTCCAACATTGTCGGTATGTCCTTCAATTTCAATAATGAGTGTTCTATTAAGGTTCAGAAAATCAATCAATTTTTGAAGTTCAACTTTTGATTCAGGTAATAATTCATACTTTCCGGTGTCAAAGAATATATTCCTAAGAATTACAGTTCCTCCCAGCTTGATCTTTTTCATCTTAATCTCAAGAATATAAGGATCGATAATATCCTTTTTTTCTTTTAACTGGAAATTATCAGAATAAAACAAATAGCCTTCCACCGATACATTAAAAGCATATTCCTTTCCTAATGGCAGACACATCAGGAATTCTCCATTTTCCCAGCACGATTCTCCTTTAATCACTGACTTCGAATTTTCCAAATCTGTCAACTCCACTTTGGCACAAATTGGTGCACCGGTATCTTCATCGACCACCTTACCCTTAATATAGGATACAGGAGAAGGACGCGCATCCTTGTAAAGTTCAAACGAATAGATATCCATGCCTTTCGAGCCAGGCCGATCCGATGAATAATAAGCATTTTTTCCTGAGGCATCAACTACAAGTCCTTGCTCATCCTTGTATGAATTGATTGGGTAACCAATATTTTGAGGTTTAGACCAAACTGAATCATTTTTTAGCCGAGAGTAAAAAATATCATAACCACCCAGACCTGGCCAGTAATCGGAAGCAAAGTAAAGTGTTTTGCCATCAGCATGGATGAAAGGGGACATTTCGTTACCCGGTGTATTAATAGAATCACCCAGATTTACAGGATTGCCCCAAATGGGCATCCCCCATTGAGAAAATCCCTTCAAATTACACTTCCAGATATCCATTCCGCCTTTTCCACCCTGGCGGTTACTCACAAAATATAAAGTTTCACCATTGGCTGAAATGGAAGGCTGCGATTCCCAAGCAGGAGAATTCACAGGTTCACCGGCATTTTGAGGAACTGACCAAACTCCATCTTTGTTTCTGGAAAAATAAATATCGCAACTGCCTCTTCCGTCACTTCTTGTACATGCAGTGAAAAACAACAATTTTCCATCGGTTGAAATAGTCTGTGCACCCTCGTTATATATAGTATTGATGGATGTTAATGGTTCGCTAGGTTGCCAGACATTATTTACTAGTTGTGAAGTATAGAAATCTTCCTGGGCAAGTGAGCGTTTTTGACCAGTTGCCGCCTTTGAACCAACCAGTCTGGTAAAAATAAGCGTTTTTCCGTCTACGGTGATACTTGGCCAATATTCGTCATCTTCGGAATTAATATTTGGACCCAGGTTTATGGACTTGAAAGGAACAGGATGTTTCAGCAGTTTAACTGCTCCCATGCATTTTTTTATGTTTTGGTTGGCCCTGCTTACAAATGGAGCAGTTTCGTCAACCCGTTTGATATAATTCTGATATGCATCATAGGCTTTCTGGTATATTCCCGAATGGTAATATGAGTTTCCTAATATGTAGTATAATTTCGGAGTTTTTTCGGGATCAAATCGAAGTGCAGCTTCAATCGATTTAATCTGTGGACGAATAGAATCCAATTCCTGGTAAATATCAGATTGTAATAAATAAGCATCAAGAAAACAGGAATCCAGCACCAATATGTTATCCAAAAGATGAAGAGATTTATCGAATTGTTTGCTTTCATAGGCTAATTTTGCCTGTTCGAACAATTTCATTGCTTTTTTTTCATCAGTAGAAGAACTCTGACCAAATACCAAACTGAATACCAACATGAATAAAAAAACAAGATATTTTTTCATGGCGCTTGTATTGCTTCAACGAAATTAATACTAATTCTAACTTTTCTGTTTAAATAAGTACTTTTAATTTAATTCTGTCATATCTATGACCACTTTTAAGTATATACCATAATAATCAGATTATCAGACAATCAAAATATATCTAAAATATTTTTTTCATGTAAATGTCTTGTTTATTTATTTTTTTTTATAGTTTAACAAACGAATACTAATGATATTTATTAACTTTTAAAAATTTAATTATCAAACTTTTAGATTTTTCGAGATGAAAACAAACAAGAATCTGAAAATTACAAAGAGAGGTATTGAACCTTTGAAGGCGGATGGTGATTCTATTAAAAACGCCAAATTGTTAAAGGATAAGAGCACTAAAAGAAGATTATCTATTTATGACGATTTTGCGGATGAAAATCTTGATGAACTTGACTATAAATACAGCGACGATATTTATGAAGAAGAATAAGTATTAAATACCAAATACAAATGCAACCCAAGGGGTTGACATTATCAAAAAACATTAGAGGACCTTATTTAGGTCCTTTTTTATTTGACTCATTTGCTCATTAATTCTAACTTTTCGATTGTACCATAATAACTGATCCACCTCCGGTTTCGAAAATTAATAGTCAGATCTGCAAATCCATCTAAACTGGCTGACAAATTAATTAAATAGGAATCCTGTGAATCGGCCAATTCAGTAGAAATCAAGAATAATTTCCGCCTTTCGTTCCACATTTTGTTGATACTCCTGGCTGTTAATTCAAATTTCACTCCTCCTGAACCTCCATATGGGACCATATATGCCCGTCCATAATAGGGTAAATAGGCCTTAACCTGAAGACTGTCAAAAATCAATTCATAATTAGATGAAAGATTATTAAAGTTACCCAACTCGGAATTTGCAGTTCGGGCTACAAACTTAAACCTACCACTCTGAATAAGTGCTGCCATTTCAAATTGTGCCCTGGCTTTTTTTTCATTTCTTCCATCCGAATTAAAACCCGTAATTATCAGAACAATGCCAAATAGAACCAGTAAGCCTATCCTTTTCATTTTTGACTTCGTTTATGAATTAAACCTCAATATAAATACGTTGATAAAACAAATAGGTTTACTTCAAACGTGCTGGAATTATATTTTTACTGTATTTTGAGTATTACCTGACAGCCATGATTTCAAATTATCGACTGTAATGTTCATTAATCGTTTGCGAGCCTCAATGGTTGCCCAGGCAATATGCGGAGTAATAAAGCAATTTCTAGCTGATATCAATGGATTATCAGGCAATGGTGGTTCTGTTGACAGGACATCTAGGCAAGCAGCGGCAATTTGACCTGAATTCAGTGCTTCAGCCAGATCATGCTCATTAATCAATCCTCCTCTGCCGGTATTAATCAATATAGTATTGGATTTCATAGTATGAAGGATCTCCCGATTCACGAATTCATTATTTTCTGCCGTAAGTGGACAATTCAAGCTTACAAAATCGCTTTCAGCAAATACTTCCCTGATACTTTTTTGTTTAATTTCTTCAGGAATATCAATCTTTTGAGAACGACTATGAAAAATAACTCTCATGCCAAACGCCAACCCAATTTCTCCAACTTTCCGTCCAATCTGCCCATAACCAACTATACCGATTGTCTTACCGCTTAATTCAACCTGTAACGTTTCCCTGAAAGTAAAATCCTTGCTATTGGTCCATTTCCCCTCTTTCACTGAATTGGCATGCAATTCAACACGATTGGCCACATTCAGAATATGCGAATATACCAATTGTGCAACTGAATCAGTACTGTATGCAGGAATATTTGTAACCACAACCTTACGTTGGTTCGCTGCCGATACATCGACTACGTTATAGCCTGTCGCAGTGACTCCAATATATTTCAATGCAGGCAACTGTCCGATCAGGGTACTGTTAATCAACACTTTGTTTGTAATGATCACTTCCGCATCAAATATTCTATCGTAAACATCTTCGGGACCGGTTCTGTCGTATATAACGCATTCTCCCAAATTAGTTAAACTTTCCCATGACAGATCTCCAGGGTTCAGGGCATATCCATCCAAAACAACTATCTTCAAAGCTTCTGATTTAATGTTGTGTAAAGAAAATTAAAAATCGCCGTTAATCAAGTCTCATCTATTCTTCCTTTTGCCGGTTTCGGTAAAAGCATTCGGTCAGACTGCACAAATCACAGGTATATTTTCTGTATTTTACCTTCTTGCCCATTCCAATAAATCCACTAACTGATTTAATGGGTTGCATCAGGGCCGAATCTGTCAGGCTTATTCCACAACACTTCTCAGGGAAAAATGAAAACAACTTGTGCTGTTCACCCACGCTCCACTGGCAATATCCCGGACTATAGCGATTCGTAATCAATTCATCTGACAAGACCGACATTTCCCTGACTTCCTGGTGAATCTTATCCGCAACGGCTTCTACGGTGAGTGATCCCAACACATTATAAACATAGCCCAAAACAGGATCATCTCCCAAAAGTAAATTCTTAGCAAGATCACTTATTTCCTTTCCAGCCGTGCATGCAAATAATACGATAGAATCTGAATTCCACAGTTCTTTGGCGACAATTCTGCCAACTTCAAAGTCAGCACCTTCAATACTTATTGTATCTTTCTTTTCAGAAAACCGGATATCGTTTGTCAAATAGATAACTCCCCGAAGATCACTCAGGGTATTCGCCTTTTTCATGGCTTCTGCCAAATAATCAGAGAATAGCTCAGGAAGAACATCATCGGCATATCCAAGAAGAACATTGATGTCTCTGGGATTTACATCGATTTCATTGAATGAATAGGAAAATTCTTTTATCATGATAAACAAAATGAGTCATAGATTTTTTGAATGGATTGTATCTCGCTAAAGTTGCCTATTGCCACAAATTCAGTTGGTGAGGGAAAGAAATCGACTTCATGAAGTGTTACCCGCTCAAAATTCCCCTGAAGCAATACTTTCCGGTTACCCTGAAGATTTATATAGCCTTTGCACCTTATACAACCTGGCTTAATTAGCATAAGAAATTCATCCAGCTTATCAGGGCAGATTATACGTGTACTCTTAATGACCTGTGATTCAAGATTAGGCCGTCCATCTTCAATTACCTCATGGATAGGCATGAACTTCATCGTTGGCTTCACCGGTTCAAATCCCACTCGCGCAAATGAAGTTATAAAGACACTTGCAAAAGGATTCAGCTTTCTGATCTGAAGTTCCAAATTGGTATCCTTTGTTACAATTAGGTCTGTTTTATTGATGATAACACAATCAGCTATCCGAACCTGATGATTAACCCGGGTTTGTAAACCTGAGATCTTTCTGAAATTGACTGCATCAACAAGGCACCAAACCCGATCGAGATATACCTTCTGCTTTAATTTCGGAGATTGCATAATCTGTCCAATACTTAACGGATCTGACATTCCTGAGGCTTCAAGGATTAATTCGTCAGGCTGTATCTGGTCAATAAATTCTGCGAGCGAATCGACAAAACTTCCTAATAAGCAAACACAAAAAACAGAACCATTATTCACCTCAAGTATTTCAAAACCTGAGTATTTCTGCTCAAGTTCAATAGTGTCAACATTAAGCTCTGAGAATTCATTCTGAATAATTCCAATCCTTCGTGAACCTGAAAATTCTTTCAGATAGTTTTTTAGGAAAGTCGTTTTCCCACTTCCCAAAAACCCAGTCACCAACTGTAAAGGTATTGCCGACATCCTTTTCTTTTTTCTTATTACCTTTTTTGCCACCCCAAAGCCCCCTCCCATCCTCCCCCACAAGGGGAGGAGAAAGAAATGCTTTGATCAATGTCTGTTTGCGAAACTTCTTTTCCACCTCCTGTGGAGGGGTTGGGGGAGGCTTTTCTTTTTTCCTCTTTCCTTTTTCCTACAAGCTTTTCACGACCTTCTGCACCTCACAGATATGTTCAGGCGTTGTTCCGCAACATCCTCCTATAATATTTGCCCCTGCCTCAATAATCTCCTTTACACGTCCGGCCATATCTGCGGGTGTTTCAGGAAAGGTAGTTTCACCGTCACAATAATGAGGCATTCCGGCGTTGGCATGGATCAATATTGGAATAACTGCATTAACCTGTCTGATTTCCTTTACAATTCCGATCATATCGGCCATTCCGTTTCCGCAATTTGCTCCAATTACCGATACACCTGCTTCTATAAGTGTTTCGGTCATTTCGGTTGGCGATATTCCCATCATGGTGCGGTATTCTCCACCGAGGATTTTGTCAAAAGTCATTGTGCAGATCACTTCACATCCGGTATTTTCTTTGGCAGCCTTCACTGCAATACGGGCTTCTTCCAGGTCGGTCATGGTTTCAATCACAATGGCATCGGCGCCACCAGCCTCAAGGGCCATTGACTGCTCTTTAAACGCATCATAAAGCTCATTTTCGGTGACTTCTTCCATCATGAGCAACTTACCGGTCGGACCGACAGAACCCAGTACAAAACGGTCCCCTCCAGCAGCTTTTCTGCTGATTTCAGCGGCAGCCTTATTGATTTCGTATACTTGGTCTTCCAACCCGTAATTCTTCAGTTTAAACCAGTTTCCGCCGAAGCTATTGGTTTCAACCACATCTGCTCCAGCATCCACATAGCTTTGGGCAATATTAAACACATCGTCAGGTCGCTGAATATTCCACATTTCTGGACATTCCCCGGGGGTAAGTCCTTTCTTCTGTAGAAATGTTCCCCAGGCTCCGTCCGAAACAAGTACCCTGCCCTTTTGTATTTCCTCAATGATCGTGCTCATGGCTATTGATGGTTTGAATATAACTAATGCTAAAGATAACTGTTTTGATATCAAAATAAATTAGTAACATCTAATTATAAGTGAACTTATTATATCTCCTTAATCCATTCCTTAATCACATCGAGTGAGGGTATGTTGACTTCCGATTTCAGTTTATAATTAACCATCACCACTGCTGGACCTTTCCTGATTCCGAATGAAGCCATCTGTTCCTTATCAGTGATTACCTTGATTGAAGTTGATTTACCCAATTCAGCAATGGCCCGTTTGACGCGTTTTGTGATTTCCTTACATTCCTGCTCCGTTTCGCCCATGATCAGGATTTCGCTATGTTTAGATTTAATTTTTAGCTTCAGCTTTTCATTTACACGTTTTTGAATAGCCTCAATCAACAGGTTTTGAGGTGGAATCTGCGACACAAATACAATCTTTCCATCGATGCAAATAGTCGGAATATTTTTTACCATAAGTGATGACATGAACGAAACTGATTCCATCTTTTTGATAGCATGCTCGCGCCATTCAACCACTCCTTCGAAATGTGGAGCTACCCGTTTCACTGCTTCAACCATATACTGACACGGAGCACAGGACTCTGAATCGAGGGTTATGATATCCACAATCACTTTGTCCGACTGTCCGTAATCTTTCATGTTCATGATGTCCAGCTTGCTATCTTTTTTTTCAAGGTTTCGGGCTACATCCTGAAGATACCGGCTAAAAACAAGTTCTGAAACAGCCTGTATATTTTCAATAGGGGTCTTCATAGGTAAATCACATCCGGGAGCGAGGATAAAGCCCTTATTTCCGCCAGAATCGAGACAGGCAAGAGCATCCTCTTTGGCATCGTCGGTATCGCCCATCAATAATACTACGGTCAGCTTTAGGTTCCCCCCAAAGCTTATTTTCTTCGAAAGAGCAATTTCTTTAACAAAATCCAGAGGAATATTCTCATCAATCGAAACATTATCTGGACGGCAATCGCACATCGCTTCTATGTTTTGCTGTGCATGTCCACATACAAAGAATGAACTCAGTTTCTCTTTTTTCCTGATAAGATCAAAAATGCGACTGACATATGGAGTTACATAAGTTTCAAATGAAAGAGGGTCAATCTGGCTGGTCATCGGGTCAACTACAGCAATGACATCACATCCGGCATTTATCAGCATTTCAGAATAACTGAGGGCTACCCGTGTACAGAAATCCATCACTTCCATTACATACTCCGGATCTTCAAACAATTTCATAAATATTTCCGTACCCAACAGGTGTAGGGCAAGCGTAAACGGACCGGTTATCAGTCCATATAGGGCTATTTCAGGATTCATTACCCGAAGTGCACGTGTGGTATCCAAAACTATTGGAATACGTCCATCTGTCATAGAAGGTACATTAAGCGAACTCAACAGAACTCCCTCGGATAGCGGATGAGAAACCACGGCAGGTGGATTTTCCTTCGCCCACTTAAGACGGCAACCCAGTATCTCCGCTTCAAGCTGCAAATCGAAACTCACTGGAATACCATCCGGTTTATACAGTTCAATCGCTTTGGTGAGTCCCGAAATCATGTTTTGCGACGATTTCAGATACTGCTCTGCATCCTTTTCGATTAAGAATCCACCATGAACACCTACAAATGGAACCCAGGGTACCCGTTCAACGGGTTCAAGCCTCATCGCCTTTTTGATTAATGAAAGTCCGTACATATCGTTTTTTTTTGTGAATCGGGAAAAGTCACCAGGAAAGAGGAAAGAGGAATAAGGAAAGGGGAAAACGCTTGCCAATGACTTTTCCTTTTTCCTCTTTCCTCTTTCCGATAGACATTCGTTCAGGCAAATTTCACATTTAAATATTCAACTATACCCTGTGGATCCGGTGAATAATTATCTGCTCCAATTTTACTGCAAAAGTCACTGTTTACGGGCGCACCACCAATCGTCACTATTGTTCCGGGAACAGCTTCCTTTATTTCCCGTGTGATTTTTTCCATATTTACCATCGTGGTGGTCAGCAAGGCTGATAAGCCAACGACTGAATCAGGATTTTCCTTAATAGCAGCAATAAACTTTTCAGAACTCACATCAGTACCTAAATCGACGACTTTGTATCCATTGCCTTCAACCATCATACCGACGAGGTTTTTGCCGATATCATGTAAATCACCCAGTACTGTACCAATAATGAATGTACCTTTCTGTTTGGCGGCACCCGATAAAAAATGTGGTTTCAGATGAAGCATGGCTGTGCTCATCGCTTTGGCTGACATCAGTACCTGGGGAACAAATACTTTATTCTCACGAAACTTCACCCCTATCCGTTCCATTCCCGGCATTAATCCTTT
>TBL_comb47_HYPODRAFT_10002698_pt1 | contig 21699 bp, 22 predicted proteins | sample TroBogypolimnion_40_FD_10682 | JGI IMG/M metagenome (IMG submission 10682) | reverse complement strand
TTACTGACCCTGCTCCTGCTACTACATTTGCCCACTTAGATGCAACAACAGTATTGAGTCGTAAGATTTCTGCCCTGGGTATTTATCCTGCTGTAGATCCTCTTGATTCAACTTCCCGGATTCTTACTCCCGAAGTTGTAGGCGAAGATCATTACAACACAGCACAACGTGTGAAGGAAATTCTTCAACGTTACAACGAGTTGCAGGATATCATCGCAATTTTAGGTATGGATGAGCTTTCTGATGAAGATAAACTGGTTGTTCACCGCGCACGTCGTGTTCAACGTTTCCTTTCACAGCCATTCCATGTTGCAGAGCAATTTACCGGAACACCCGGTGTCTTTGTTCCTATCGAAGAGACGATCAAAGGATTTAAAATGATTCTGGACGGCGAAGTTGATTATTTACCTGAATCAGCATTCAATATGGTTGGTACCATCGAAGATGCAATTGCCAAGGGTAAGAAAATGCTTGAAGAAGCCAAGTAATCTGACGACGCTATCAAAATATAATTTATGTTCGTAGAAATAATCACACCAGGTCAAACCCTTTATTCCGGAGAAGCTACATTGGTTCAGCTCCCCGGTTCTGAAGGCTCATTTGAAGTCATGCAAAACCATGCTCCCATTATTGCTTTACTCAAAGCAGGGAAGGTTAAAGTGAAAGATACTGAAAACAAGGATCTTTTCTTTGAAATCAATGGTGGCGTTATGGAAAACCTTAAAAACAAGCTGATTATTCTCGCTGAATAAACAGATGAAATGAAAACGGAAAGCGGCAAAGATTTAAGATCTCTGCCGCTTTTTTAATGGTGTAAAGTTGTTTTTAAATGCCGAAGGCATGAAATGATTATAGCAAAACAAATGATCTTAAATGAACCCCGAAGGGGTGAAATGATTATTGCATTAAATATATACTACAAACGAACCACGAAGAAGTGAAATAATTATAAACCATGACAATATTATTGATCAAATTATGATTATATTTACATAATAAAACCCTGGAATCATATGTCAGGAACTTATACACAGATATATATCCATGTTGTCTTTGCAGTAAAAGGCAGAGAAAATCTTTTCCATAAACCCTGGAGAGATGAAATATTTAAGTATATGTGCGGAATTATTAAAGAAAAGCACCAAAAACCAATTATTGTAAATGGTGTCGAAGATCATGTTCATCTCTTTATTGGCCTGAAACCCGCCATGTGTTTATCAGATTTAATCAGGGATATAAAGAATAACACTACAAAGTTTATCAATGATAAAAAGCTTGTAAAAGGAAGATTTTCATGGCAAGAGGGCTATGGCGCTTTTTCATATTCTCATTCTCAATTGGATAATGTTTATCAATATATTTTGAATCAGGAAGAGCATCATCACAAGAGCACATTTAAAGAAGAATATCTGGGTCTGCTAAAGAAATTTGAAATCGAACATGATGAAAAATATTTATTTGAATGGTTAGAATAAAAAATTCAATACTCTTTAGGTTTCATCATTATATAAAAAATCAAGTAACATGTTAAAATATTTCATTCTTTTAATATTGTTGATAAATAGTTACAAATCAAGTTGTCAATCTGTTAATGTTATAAGTTTTCATTGGGTAGAAACGAATGGTTATCGTTATGGCATACCTGTTAATAAAAACCCTAAACTCAAGAGTTGTCCTATTCTTAAAGTGATTACTACTCAAACCGGAATTGATTTTGGCTTTGGATTAACAGAGAAAGCATTGGCTAAAACACAAAGAAAAGGGGAAATATTGCTTTGGGTTCCATGCGGATCTGAAAAGATAACTATTAAAGACAAGAAATCAGGAGGAATTTATATTTATCATTTCGGAAAAGAATTAGATGATAAAGAAGTTTATGAAATAGTATTGAATGATAATAACAAGAAGCCTTCCGGGAAGATAGAGGTTGAAACAAAATGGATATTCTTACAGACTAAGTTTGGTGAATGGGCTAAAATATTTTTCGATGATAATTATATAGGCAAAACACCTTATATTGGTAGTTTTCCATTGGGTAAACACAAGCTGAGGATGGAATTCAATGGGGAAAAGAAAGAAAGTACGTTATTCATTACAAGGGAAACAAAAAGCCCCATTGTAATGGGTTTCAAACCTATTGTATATCCAGTAGATACACGAAAAGAAAGGCCTTTAGATGAAGGTAACTTTGAGCTTAACCCTGAATATCCGGGAGGTTATGAACAAATGTTTAAGTTCATACATGATAATTTGCGATACCCTGTTTCCTTTAGTAATAAAAATCTTCTGAGAACAGTTTTCGTTGCGTTTAATATAAGTGAAACTGGTAAAATATCGGATGTTCATATTTTACGAGGAATTAGTTTCGATTGTGATAAAGAGGCAATTCGGGTTGTGAAAATGATGCCAAAATGGATACCTGGTCGAGAATATGGATCGGCTGTTCCTGTTATGTACCAAATACCTGTTAGATTTCCACTACAGCAAAACTAATAGTTTGGTTTTTGGAGAGATTTCAATAGGAAATAGGATGAAAAACTGATAAAAAAATTATTGGAATAACTATTTCACCCCTTCGGGGTTCATCTTCAAATATATAAAATTTCTATAATCATTTCACCCCTTCGGGGTTCGATAGGGTTATACATTTATTGCTATAATCATTTCACCCCTTCGGGGTTCTTGTGATTTGTTCTTCATGCACAGCTATAATCATATCATGCCTTCGGCTTTTATATTAAAAACAAAAAATGCATACAATTTTAATAATTGTATGCATTTTTTAAGTAGACTTTGTAATTCGTTGGTATATAGTCTTGTTTGTGGTACCACCAGAAATGTAACCTCTGTATAATTAGAATATAATGGATATTTGAAAATCTGTAAAACTACAACAATAACAGACTATTAAATAAATTTAAATAAATTTAAATAAAATAGGAATAAATAAAAAATGCGTGTATATTTGCGTGTTGGTTAAAATTACACGCAAATATTAATTTAAATTACACGCAAAACCATGGATGAACTTTTCAAAATTAAAAGAAGTATCACTTTTGATTTAGAATATAGGATTAAAGGTGGTGTATTGAAAACCGTAAACGGAAAAAAAATAAAAGAAGGTGGTGAAAAAATAATTGAAAACGTCCCTATTCGTTTAATTATCACCTATAACAGAATGAGAATTATTCTTTTTAGTGGGTTTCGTGTTGATGTTTCCGATTGGAACACTCAAACTCATAGGGTAAATGATGGAGGCGCCAACAAACAGGGGTTACTAGCTAAAACATTAAATAGTAAACTATCAAAGATTGAAAGCACTATTGATGACTTTTTTACACGGTTTGAACTGATTGAAAAACGGATCCCTACAACTACAGAAGTAAAAGAATATTACAGGGATGCAATCGGTTTAAAAGGGAAAGCCAAAGAAAAAACATTTTATGATGTGTTTGATCTGTTTACTCAAACGATAGGCAAAGAAAGCGCCTGGACTTATGCAACCGCTCAAAAGTATGCTACCTTGAAAGCTCACTTGATGGACTTTGATGATAAGCTTACATTTGAATCTTTGACCGATAAGAAGTTTATGAAGTTTATTGATTTTCTTCAAGAGGATACTGATAATAAGATAGGGTTACGAAATACATCGACACAAAAGAGTCTGCTAATTTTCAAAAGTTTTTTAAAGTGGTCACTGGATAAGAAATTACACTCAAATTCTGAATGCTTACTATTTAAACCAAAATTGAAGGGATCAACAGAAAAAGACAGGCCCCGGAAAGTAATTTATTTGAACTGGACTGAATTGATGCACCTTACCAACCTAGATATAAAAGCGCACTTTCTTGCACAAGTCCGGGACGTGTTTTGTTTTTGTTGCTTCACTGGGTTAAGATACTCCGATGTTAAGAACTTAAAAAAGTCCGATATTAAAAGCAATGCTATTCAGTTAGTCACCATTAAAACAAGTGATCCATTGACTATTCAATTGAATAAATATAGTAGTGCCATACTCGACAAGTATAAAGATATTCACTTCAAAAATGATAAGGCGTTACCGGTTATCAGTAATCAAAAGATGAATGATTATCTTAAAGACCTCGGAGCCTTGGCTGGGTTTGATACAATTGAAACAGAAACATATTACAAGGGTAACAAACGAATTGAGGAACATTACAAGAAATATGATTTACTTTGTACCCATACCGGGAGACGTACCTTCGTCTGTAATGCCCTTTCGTTAGGCATACAGGCAGAAACTATAATGAAGTGGACTGGTCATTCAACTTATGAAGCAATGAAGCCATACATAGCCATTGCGGAGGAAACAAAGCGCACTGAAATGGATAAGTTTAATAAATAAACTGATCTTTACAAGTAAAGAATGAATTTGAAAGATATACCGTAGAAAAAAATATGCGCTGACGGCTCATCTTGTTATTGTTAATGCGATTGAAACAATTTAATGGTTAATACGTTTTAATGTTATTAAATAATTAATTTTAGCAGCTGAATCTTTTATTTTGATGTATTATGATGTTTTTAACACTATTTTTAACAACTTTTAAAACAATTAAAAAATCCAATTATGTCGAAACTATAATAAAGAATTCTACTTTTGTACACCAAGTGTTTTTTTATTCTGTAAAAAAATCAAAATACCCACTAATTTTTAAATCATGAATAATCTATTTTATTACTTCGCATCTGGTTTCTTTTATGTTTTTGGACTAAGCCCGAATCCGTTGGATAAAAAACGTTCAAATTATAGACCATCCAACGATACCAAAAATATAAATAATGATTGGCGAAAAGTAGGCCTTTCTATAAAAGAAGTTTATGAACGGGAAAAACCAGCCAGTACAGAAAAAGCCGGGGTCTGTTAGTGCTGTAAAAATTACTGCAGAACATCAATATAGTGGACCTATTCCTCCACCGGAAATGCTAAGTCAATATGAATTAATAGTTCCTGGATTTGCTGACCGTATTCTTAATATGGCAGAAAAGGAATCAGAGAATAGACATAGGAATGAATCACTGGTTACTAAAAATGCTGTAAGAACTACCTTTATGGGTATGATATTTGCGTTTTTGTCGGTAATAATCGTTGCAGGGCTTGTTTTTTATGCATTAAACAGAGGATTTGATACTGCTGCAGGAACTATTGCCGTTGGAACTATGGCGACTCTTGCCAGCGTTTTTGTATTTTTCAAAAGATCAAAAAGAGATATAGGAAAATAAAAAGATTTAAGTTTATTATAAGATCTTCTCTGCTTAAAAAACTGAGAGGATCTTTTGTTTTATAGTACAATGGTTTTGTCCTTTTTGAGGGAACAGGTTTTTTGTATTTGGAATACCAGAAGATGAGCAAGATTTTTCTACGGTCAATGTAAACAACCTATAAAATCATATATCGCAATTGCCGACGAATTTAAAAGCTCTGAAAAAGATAAATTTAATAAAATATAAAACATTAGTAGACAGTTAAATGCAAACAGAATAAAACGTTATTTATAACGATTAAAAATAAAATTGCTTTTTATGTCTATTTGTGCTACTTTTGTCATTGAGTTTTTGAATATAGATTGCTTGTAATAGGTAAACATTATTCAAAAATAACGTTACAACGTAACCCTTAATTCTTCCAAAAGAATTAACACTCACACCAATCCGGCATTCTGCACGCAGTTCCCTGATTGAGGTCATGAAAAGGAAGTTATTGTTGATAATGTAAGTTAACCTCCGGCGTGTCGGGCTTTTAATAACTTATATTATTAATACAATGGAAAATTTCAATGATGAGACCCCAATCGCTTTTTTGACAGTAGCGCAATTTAAGGCACTACTTACCCAGCAAAATGAAGGGATAACAATCTCCACAAAATCAGAATCAGATGACAAGCGGTATATTTATGGAATTGCCGGTTTAGCCAAACTTCTCAATTGTTCAAAGCCTACAGCGCAGAAGATCAAAGATTCAGGCAAGATTAGTTTTGTACAAGCTGGTCGAAAGATTGTGCTTGACGCCGATTTAGTTTTAACCGAATTGGGTAAAATTAAAAATAGAGTTTAAGCTATGGAAACAAACTTAAACTCCACCGTATCTTTGAATATCATGCAATACAAAGGTACAAATTATAATTTTGATAAGGAAATATTTTATCAAAATTTTAAAGAAGAAGTAGATCAACTCAGCAAACAAGATGAAGAGGTTAAAGAACGTAAAGGTCTGTTTTTAGTTAAACCCGCTAGTGTTTGGATGAAAGAAGCTAATACAAGACCAATCCCTAAAATGCTATTTTCTGAATTTTGGTTTCAGGGTGAACTTTGTATTTTGTTTGCTGATACTAACTTAGGGAAAAGTATTTTAGCTGTTCAGATAGGTAATAGTATTACTCGAGGCGAACAGATTAAATGTTTTAAACTTGAAGCTGCCAAACAATCAATTTTGTATTTTGATTTTGAACTTTCTGATAAACAGTTTGAAAATCGGTATTCAATAGACTATACTCAGCATTATATTTTTGAGAATGGATTTCAACGGATAGAAATTGATTCTGATGCTGAAGTTCCCGAAGGTAAAAATTTTGAAAATTACCTAAATGAATCATTAGAAAAATGTATCATCGAAACAGGGTCAAAGATTTTAATCATTGATAACCTTACGTATTTAAAGAATGATACCGAAAAAGCTAAAGATGCATTGCCCTTAATGAAACATCTGAAAAGACTGAAAAGTAAGTACGACCTTTCAATTTTAGCCCTCGCACATACCCCGAAAAGGGATCTATCAAAACCTATCACCCGTAATGATTTACAAGGTTCAAAAATGCTAATGAGTTTCTGTGATAGTGCGTTTACAATTGGAGAAAGTAGTTCAGATAAAAATTTGAGGTATATAAAACAAATTAAGTCACGAAATACAGAAATGATCTACGATTCAGAAAACGTAATTACATACCAAATTGATAAACCGGTTAACTTCTTACAATTTGAGTTTTTGAGTTTTAGCTCTGAATGGAAGCATTTAAAACAGTTATCTGAAAACGATAAAGAAAATTTAACTGAAAAGATACTCGAATTTAAGCAACAAGGGAAAAGCCTAAGGGAAATAGGTTTAGAACTAGGAATTTCACACATGAAAGTGAGTAGAGCAATAAAAAATGAATCAAAAATGTAACAACTGTAACAGGTGTAACATACCGTTACAGTTGTTACACCTGTTACATTAAGACTTAGAAAATGGATACGGAAAAATATAAATTTCAAAAATATATAGGCAAAAGCAGCCGGCATACTTGCCCAAAATGTGAACATGAACAAAGTTTTGTTTTGTATATCGACACTGAAACAGGGGAACCAGTCAATGAGAATGTAGGTAAATGCAACAGAGCGGATCATTGCGGATATCAATATACCCCTTTTCAATATTATAAGGATAATGATATTAATCCCGATCAAGAAGTAAATATTAAACACTCTAATCCAATTGGATCAAAACAAACAAAGAAGCCAATTTCATATATTAAACCGGATCTTTTTTTCTCCAGCCTAAAAGGTTATGATAATAACAAGTTCATACAATATCTTTCAACTCTTTTTGATCCTGATATAGTTAAGAATCTAATTGAAAAGTATTATTTAGGTACATCTAATCATTGGGACGGTGCTGTAATATTTTTTCAAATTGATGTTAATGGCAGAATCAGAACGGGTAAAATAATGGATTATAACCCTGTTACAGGTAAAAGAATCAAAGAACCGAACAATCGTATACACTGGGTGCATAAGCTCATTAAACAGCCTGATTTTAATCATAAGCAGTGTTTCTTTGGCGAACACCTACTCAGGGATAAAACAAAACCTGTTGCAATAGTTGAAAGTGAGAAAACGGCACTAATTGCCAGTGTTTATATGCCTCAATTTATTTGGATTGCAGCGGGAAGCATTCAGGGTTTAACAGTAGAAAAGTGTTCTATTCTCCTGGGTCGAACAGTTGTTTTATACCCTGATTTAAATAAAGGTTATCTAGTTTGGAGCAAAAAAGCTAAAGAGTTATCTTATATTACAAAATTCAAAGTTTCCAATTTACTTGAAAATATAGCTAGTGATGAAGAAAGAAGCAACGGTTTAGATTTAGCAGATTATTTACCACGATTTAATTATAAAGAATTTATTCAATCTGAAATAATACCGGCACCCGAAACAGTAGAAATGATACAATTTGATTCAAAGATTAAATCAGAACCATTTACAAGGATTGAGCATTATTCACAGTTTCAAGAAATGCCGAAAGAGCTGAAAAATAAATATAAACCAGATCAGGATAATTGGAATAATATAATAAACGAACTTGAAGCATTTTTTAAAACGGTATCAATACCAACTGCACCAGTAAAGATTAATGATTATGAAACGATTAGTAACGTACAAAAATTTGTGGAAACCAGTTTTGAGATCCTCAAAGCTCAAAACGGAAAACGAACATATTTACCATATTTAGGGAGATTGCAGGAATTGAAACAATGTTTAAACTAAATAAAAGATAAATACTAACTTGAAAGGAGTGAGGTCACTGAAGCTACATGTTTGTTAAGGTATTATAAACCATAGATATATGGCTATTTAACTGCCTTTAACCAGAATTGCAGAATGTTTTATTTGTTGAATATTTCTAAATATTTTTCACCCAAGATAAGTTTTAATACTTGTTCTTTTTTTTCAGCACCTAGTTCAATTTGAAGTGTTGTTTTAATTTCATTAGTATTTGGTTTTAATAAATCTATAACCGCAGGATCAATAAATACTTTGGGATAGGTAATAAGATCAATAATCCTAAAATTGATAGCCTCGCAAAATCTAAAAACGGTTTCTAAGTCTGTTTTCGTCGCTCCCCTTTCAAATCTTGCATATTGGGATTGGCTTATTTTCATCAAGTCAGCCATTTGCTCTTGGCTAATTGCTCTTGATTCTCTTATTGCTCTGATGTTTCTTAAAATTTCTTCCATATTTATAAAATTAAGTTATTGATTATAAATCAATAAGTCTTAATCGTTTTAAAATATTACATTAATAGACTTGTTGTTGTTTATTTAAGTCTATTTGTGCGCTATATTTGCATATCGACTTAAAAAACAGTGCGTACACATAAAAACCGTACATAGTCGAAGAGGTATTCTTTTTTAACCATTAAAATAACATATCATGAAACGATTATTACTCGGATTGACATTTCTTAGCACACTATCATTTTTAAGTTGCACGACGGTTCTTTACACACAAGATCAGGTTTTAGGTCAATTACATACCAAAAGCGATATAGTTAATAAATTTGGTTTACCCACAGAAAAAAGAACGGGAGAGGGTATTGAAGAATGGATTTATAATTATGGTACAGTATCAAGAGTTACAAATTATGGGAATTCAAATTCAAATGCTTCTATTTATGGTGGCTATAATTCAGTTAATGGCAATTTAAACACCAATACAATGAATGTTGCTCAATTTAGCCAGTTTACTAAATATTTAAAATTTACATTTGATCAGAATGGAAATGTTTTAAGGTGTCAAGGACACGGGGTTGATCTATCAGTGAAAAAGCAATCATCAAATAATACTTTAATCTATATTTTAGGAGTTGTTGGAGGCGGTGTAGCGTTGGGCTTGTTAATGTCTTCTACTCTCTGAGGTTAATATATAAACTTGCTTTTTGGAAATAAGCACTTTAACTTTAGAGGGTATTTAGTTATTTAAGAAATTGGTAATGAAAATTTAAGGTAATGAAAAAAATTCTATTATTCCTATTGATTTTGCTATTGTTCACAGCTAATGGTTGCAAGCAAACAGCAAGTGAGTACTTTGAAAAAGGTAACGTAAAATGTAAATTGGGAGATTATCAAGGAGCGTTAATAGATTATAATAATGCTTTAAAAATTAATTATAAATATGCTGATGCATACTACTATAGAGGGTTAGCAAAGATTCAAATTGGTGATTATAAAAGTGCGATTATAGATTTTAATAACGCTATAAGAATTAATCCAAATGATGCAGTATGTATTAGAAAAAAGGGAGGTGCAAAATATAAAATAGGAGCATTTCAAGTAGTCTATTTTACTAGTCAAGTACCTGATGAAACAAATAAAGAGGCTGATAGCTTAACAAAAATGGGGGATAAGAAATTAGACGCACAAGATTTGAAGGGTGCTTTGTCAGATTATACTGAAGCAATTAAATTAAATCCATTAAAAGAATTTTTTGCTTATTATAGTCGAGGTGTGATTAAATCCATATTAGGTGATTATCCAAGTTCAATAGAAGATTATAATTTAGCAATATATATTGATCCTCATACAAGTATTACCTATTGTAATAGGGGATATTCAAAAGCTAGATTAAATGATTTAAGAGGAGCAATTTCTGATTTTGATACAGCCATAGAACACGACCCCGGCGAGGGAACATCATATTACAATAGGGGGCTTGCAAAATACCTATTAGGTGATAAAAATTCAGCATGCTTAGATTTAAGTAAAGCAGGCGAATTAGGTGTAAAAGAGGCTTATGAAAGAATAAAAGAATTTTGTCAATAATTTTAAGGTAAAATTAAATGTTTTGAGTAAATATATAAACAACACAACAAATATTTAAGCTTATGAAAAAAATTGTATTATTATTGTTTATTCCTTTGTTGTTTATTGCTAAAAGTTACAGTCAATCAGAAATTGCAAAAGTAAAAGCTAATGAATATCTAAAAAAGGGAAACGAAGAAGCTAAATTAGATGATTTTTTAAGTGCGATATCTAGTTATAATTTGGCTATAGAATTTGATCATAATAATCCCGAGACTTATCACAATAGGGGATTTGCAAAATATCGTTTGAAAAATTATCAAGGAGCAATTGCTGATTACACGAAAGCAATTGAAATTTTACCTAATAATTCTATTTCATACAAGTGGAGAGGAATGGCAAAATATCTTTTAGATGATTATCGAGGAGCAATACCCGATTTCACAAAATCAATAGAACTTAATCCTAAAGACGGTGAATCTTATTTCAATAGGGGAATGGCTAAAATGATATTAAATGACACAAATTCTGGTTGTTTAGACTTTAGTAAGGCTGGTGAATTAGGTTTTGCGGAAGCCTATAATGCAATAAAAGAACTTTGTAAATAATTTTTTAAAACGTAACATGTTTTTTTGAGTTATTATAAATGATTAACCAATACTTAAAAATCATGAAAAATATTTTATTTTGTTTTTTGATTTCTTTCCTGTTTAACACTAATTGTTACAGTCAAACAGCAAGGTCATATTGTCTTAGTGGTAATGCAAAAAGCGAACTCAAAGACTATGTGGGAGCTATTGCCGATTATACTAAAGCTATAGTAATTGATCCACGGTTTGAATTGGCTTATTGTTTTAGAGGCAATGCAAAACGTAATCTGGAAGAATATTCTGGAGCAATCGCAGACTACTCCAAGGCTATTGAAATTAATTCCAAAAATGAAGGAGCTTATTCTTACAGAGGGATTGCAAAAGCTCAATTAGAGGATTATCGGGGGGCTATTTCTGATTTTAATAAAGTCCTAGAACTTAATCCTAATCATGCTAAAACTTATTTAAGCAGAGGTCTAGCAAAAATTATGTTAGGAGAAAAAGATTCTGGATGTTTAGATTTCAGTAAAGCAGGTGAACTTGGTGAAGCTGAAGCCTATGATTATATAAAAGAATATTGTAAATAATTTACTGGTATAAAACAAAAATCAACAAAATGAAAAACTTATTATTCTTAACGGTAATCCTAGCAATAACAACCCTTAGTGTTTTTGCTCAAACAAAGAAAGACGGAACGCCCGATATGCGTTATAAAGCAAATAAGCAATCGCAAGTCAATACTTACTCCGTTCCAACTAGTACTTACACGGTTCCAGCTAGTACCTACACCGTTCCGAGTACTACTAACACAAGTGTTCAGTATCAAAGTGGATACACAAAATCTAATGGAACAGTTGTGCAACCATATTACAAAACTACGCCGAACAGTACAAACACTGATAATTTTTCAACAAATCCTAATACCAATCCCTATACTGGTCAAACAGGAACACGTGCTCAAGATTACACTCCAGCAGCAAGTAATTACGGTAAAGGAAAAACTATTCAAACCGGTTCAAGAGGTGGTCAGTACTACATTAACAGCAAGGGCAACAAAACGTATGTTCCTAAAAGGTAGTTTTGATAACGTGAGTATCAATGAATCTAAAACAGGCAAGAAAATGAAAATAATTATATTTTTTCTTCTAATTATTTCAATAAAATCATTTGCTCAAACCATAGTTCCAACTGAAATAATAAATGATACTTTTTTGATTTTTTATGAAGGCAAATCAGGTACTTGCTTTAGGATTTCCATTGACAGCAATGATTATTTTATTACAGCAAAACATTTATTTGATTATACCGATGCACCTAATGAGCATAGAGATTCTTTGCTTTTCGAAAAACATGTTGAATTTGGAATTAACATAAACAAAAGATGGTTGAAATATAATGCAACCTTATTGATTGATAGAAATCCAAATATTGACATTGCTGTTCTTGATTTGAATGCAAATAAACAAAAAAAGAATTTATTTGACATTGGATTTGTTGATTGTAAATTAACCCAAGAATATTATTTTATTGGTTTCCCCTTGGAAACAAGGAAAGGAAAAGATGCGGAAATTCATTTTACGCTTCCCTACCAAATTATAAAAAGGGGAATTATATCTGCTTTTATACCAGACTCGGTAAATGGGAATAGAATTTATCTTGATGGATTTTGTAATCACGGTTTTTCAGGTGCCCCTGTATTTGTTAGAAACATCAAAAACAAGAGCAAGAACAGGTTTAGTATAATAGGGGTAATTAAAGGTTCTGAGGAAGAGGATAAAGTTGTAAAAACCCCAAGTGGTGATTTTAAATACACCGAAGATATGGGAATTAGTCAATGTGTTGATATAAGATACGTTTATGAAATAATTAAAAGAAAATCGTCTAACATAAAAAAATAGAATTAAAGGGTGTTCACATGTAAGTTCATTTATTACATTGCACACACCCCCACATTGAAACAAAAGATGCGAATCTGCAACCCCCCTCCCCTGACTTTTTACTTTTTTTCTTGTGTGTCTTTGTTTGCAAGGTTATTAAATACCTGTTGTGTAATTATATAGTTTTAACTATCTTTGTATTAATAAGATTAAATAATCTATTGTATAAGGTTATGTATTCAATCGAAGAGATAGGAGTAATTACAAGAGCAATCCGGGCAGCTACTCGAAAGTTCAGGATCAAAACTTATCTTTTGAATTGTGTTTACTTTTCCTATCTGTATAATGGAAAAGATAGCACAAGATACATTAATCGTTTTGTTTTGGGCTTCTCAGTCTCCCCGGTTTCAATCTACAATAATACAGCCCTATTAGTTAAATTTGGTTTAATAGATAAAGTAACGAATGATATTTATTTACTAACGGAACTCTCAAAAAACATTTGCACTTTTATAGAGGGTGAAATTAATTGATGGCTGTTTTGAGGAGTGTTATATGGATTATATTTGCAGTAAACCCGAAATATAAACAAACATTGAAAGGAAAAAGAGAATAAAAAAACACGCAAAAACAACCTTTATGAGTGTGTTTTTGCGTGTAATTCTTTTAACTTGTTGATTAACAACCTTGTTTGTGGTACCACCAGGAATCGAACCGGGGACACAAGGATTTTCAGTCCTTTGCTCTACCAACTGAGCTATGGTACCGCCTATTTTGGTGGTGCAAAAGTACAAGAATATTTCGTATTTCAAAAAAAATCAATCAATTATTTTTCGAATACACTCTTGTTGTAATTTTGCAATTCGTTTAGTGCTGAAAATAAACAGACTAAAAAACACCTTTTTCTTATGCGGCTCATTATCGATATTGGGAATACACTGGCAAAGGTTGCTTTGTTCGAAGACACAGATCCTCTTGCAGTTACTTATCTGCCTCAATTGACAATTGATGCGTTGGAATTGTTCCTGAAAGAAAGTGGTTTGACCAGGCCAGCAGACGCAATACTTTCAACAGTCCGGCAATCTGATGCGATAATGATAGAATATCTTGAATCAAATTTCAGGTTATTGTTGCTTTCTGCCAATACCCCAATGCCCATCAAAAATTCATATAACACCCCTGAAACACTGGGTTATGACAGGCTGGCTGCCGCTGTTGCCGCCACAACTTTATTCCCGAACTGCAATGTTTTAATAATAAATACCGGTACCGCCATAACATATGACCTTATAACCCGTTATAACGAATACCTGGGAGGAGCGATCTCACCCGGTTTAACAATGCGTTTAATGGCTTTACATAGTTTTACAGAAAAACTTCCTTTGGTAGTGCTTAAAGATGAAACACCGTTGCTGGGGAAAACAACAGATGAGAGTATTCTATCGGGTGTTCTCAATGCAACAAGAGCAGAAATAGACGGCATGATTGAAAGATTTAACAATCATTATGAGCAGTTAGCCGTTATTTTGAGCGGAGGCGATGTTAAATATTTTGATAAAAGTTTAAAAAATAGCATCTTTGCAATCCCAAATATTGTAATTTCAGGTCTGAACCAAATATTAGCTTATAACATTGGAAAGAAAATTAATTAGGCATCTACTCGCCACAGCACTCATAGTCACCTTTGCATTCAATTCTTTTGCTCAGGTAAGAATTGGATCTCCTTATTCACGTTACGGTCTAGGTGATATCAACAGTGGAAACTCTCCATTCTTTTTATCGATGGGGGGAACTGCTTTTGGTATTCGTTCTTCAGCTTTTGTAAACCATGCAAACCCGGCTTCATACACTGCATTTGATACAACCTCATTTGTTTTTGAAGGGGGTGTTTATTCGCAATCTTCGACAATAAAATCGGTTTCTGCGAGTCAAAGCTCTTCTTATTCTTCCATCGGGTCTATTTTAATTGGTTTCCCAATCTCGAAAAAAATTAAGGCCAGTTTTGGCCTGTTGCCTTATAGCAGTGTAGGATATAAAATTGCTGATAATAAGTCACTGGTGATTTCTGCTGACAGTTCTACTGCTGTGTCAAATATCTATGACGGTAGCGGGGGCATCAATAAAGCTTATTTTGGCTTTGGTTTTAATGTTTTTAAGAACCTTTCGTTCGGGGTAAATGCTGATTTTCTCTTTGGTACCATCAAGCGTAACAGTACTTCTAATTTGACGGATCTGTTGTATGCAAATAGTTACCGTCGAACTACTTTTGTAAAGGTGAATGACTTTAATTTTAATTTTGGATTACAATATGTTGCCAACATTAAGAAAGATGAGCATCTGACTATTGGATTTGTCTTTACACCGGCGATGAATATTAGCGCATCCAGCGATACAGTAGTGAATATGGTGAGCCCTTCCAATCCTGAAACGGTAATCTATTCGATCAGTTCATCTTCAACAAAAGATGGAAAAATCAGGATGCCAAAATCAATGGGTGGAGGTTTTGCACTCGAGAAAGACGAAAAATGGCTGGTTGCTGCGGATGTTTACTGGCAGAATTGGGCAAAAATAAATATGTTTGGCAGCCCTGACTCATTGAAAAACAGTCTTCGTGCCTCTCTTGGCGTTCAAATTACTCCCAATTCAATGGATTACAACAATTATTTCAAGAGAGTAAAGTATCGTTTAGGCGTGGCATATACCAATACTTATCTTCAATTGAACGGGAAACAACTTAGTGACTTTGGTCTGAGTTTTGGTGCCGGATTCCCCATCAGGAAATCACAGACAGACATATCAAAAGGAATGGTCAATGTAGGTATCGAGATTGGATCAAGAGGTACAACCGATATGAATCTTCTCAAAGAGAACTATTTCCGTTTCACACTGAACATGTCGATTTATGATTTCTGGTTCAGAAAACAAAAATATTATTAACCCAGGTTAGCTATTTCGTGTGAAGAACGAAATCAGACTGATCGGCCTTTTCGGGTTTGAATGTTTTGATCATATTGTTTAATATAGCTGGATGTAAAGCCAGTCAAGGAGGATTAATCTGTTCGTCCTTTAATAACCTAAATAATTGCAAATGAGTAGGAAGATTGCATCATTTGTATTTACAGCTTTGATTTCCTTGATAATCCTTGGAACGAATCGGGCAAATGCTCAATCGGTTGATTTCAAATATGGCAAGGATAGCACGAAATGTGTCACAAGTCTTGCTGTATATCGTGAGTATTATAAGCAGAAAAATTATAAAGATGCCATTTCTTCCTGGAGATATGTTTTTAACAACTGCCCCAGAGCCACCGAGAATATATTTATCAATGGTGCCAACATGTACAATAGTTTTATCGCAGCCGAAAAAGATTGCGAAACAAAACAAAAACTGATTGATACCCTGTTGCTGATTTATGACACCCGGATTAAATATTGGGGAAACGAAGGGAAACAAATTGCTAACAAAGCCAATGATCTGTTGAATGCAGATTCTTCCAGATCATTTGATGCTTATAAGATGTTGAAACATTCCATCGATCTATTGAAAAACAGTTCGGAAGAATCAACTTTACGAAATTATTGCAGTTCTGCTATTCGTTGTTTTAAATCAGGGACGATATCAGGAGATGCAGTTGTACAGGTATTCAATCAGTCAGACTCAATTATTGAAGACCATATTAACAACGTTGCCGATAAGACAGAAAATAAAAGGTGGCGTCAATTAAGGGATTTGATTGAAATAAACGTTCTACCGTTGCTCCAGTGTAAAGATATTTCGGCCATTTATACACAAAAGCTTAAGGCGAAACCGGATGATTTGGTATTGTTGAAGAAGATCTCAGAAATACTTTTTCACTGTGAATGTACAGATGACTCACTGTATCTGTCTACGCTGGAGAAAATAAATTCCATCGAACCTGATGCCGATATAGCATTCCTGATTTCAAGAGACTACCTGCGACATAAAAATATTACAAAGGCAGTATCAGTGTTGAGCAACGTTGTAGATAAACTTAAAGATGAAAAGTTAAAAGCCCGGTGCTTCTATTATCTTGGGGTGATATATGCTGATTCAAAAGATTTCATGTTGGCGGATCCTAAAGATTTTAGTAATGCCCGCTCGAATGCATTGAAGGCGTTACAAATCAAAGCTGATTATGGCGAGGCTTATTTGCTGATAGCAGATTGTTATGCACAAAGTGCGAAAGATTGTGGTAACGATAATGTCAGTATCCGTGCTGCATTCTGGTGTGCAGTGGATAAATTGAATCAAGCTAAGGCAGTGGATCCGAAACTTGAAAAGCGAGTTAATGAATTGATAAATAAGTATTCAATTAATTTTCCCACCCGGGAAATGCTGGCAGCAGCAAAAATTAAACCCGGGTCTAAATATTCGGTTGGTTGTTGGATCAATGAAACAACGATTGTTCGTTCAAAAACGGAGACAAAGAAATGAAGATGAATAAAAAAGGTAATTACATTTTATTGATTCATTTGGTTGCTGTTATGGTAATGTTACTGTCTTGTCGTGAAAACGATATCAAGCAGGTAAATAAAATCACCAAAGCAGATAACTCTCCCAGTCAGTCGGCACAAATTTTGAAAGTTGATTACACTGAAAACGGAAAGCTGGTTTATACCATGACGAGCGCCGAGATGAGAAAATTTGATCTGCCTGAAGCCAAAACAGAGTTTCCTAAAGGATTCAATGTCATATTTTATGATTCGCTTCAACATCAAAAAGGAACAGCAAGGGCTAATTATGGTCTCAGTCACGATGTTACACAAATTCTTGAATTGAAAGGCAATGTAATTATCGTGAATAACCAGGACAGAACAAGGATTGAAACCGAAAAAATGTTTTGGGATCGCAGGGCTAAAACAATTTATGGTGATCAGGCCGTAAGAATCATTACTCCCGACAAAGTGATGAATGCAGGCGGTTTTAAGGCGAATGAGGATCTGTCAAAAAGGGAAATTCTTCATCCTTCGGGCGATTTTTATGTGAAGGAGTTCTAAAGTGCGTATTTTTTATTTTGGTGATATAAGTTTTATTGTAAATTTGCTTACTTTTTAAAATATTGAGAAATGGCTATAATTGGCTCTATACAGAAACACTCCAAGATCGTTATTATTATAATCGGTTTTGCTCTACTCGCGTTTGTGGTTGGTAGTTTTACAGGAAAAAACCACTCAAACACAAATTATGTCGGTGAAATCAACGGCGATAAAATTCGGGGTACCGATTTCAATGCGAAGGTGGAAGAAGCAACCGACATGCGCAAGCAGATGTCGGGTAACACAAATATACCGGCTGCCGAAAGCTTCAGCATCCGTGAATCCGTCTGGAATCAGATGGTTTCTGAGTTGATCATGCAAAACCAATACGATAAACTAGGTATTGATATCAGCAAAGATGAAATGGATGATATGCTAACCGGCAAAAATCCTCATCAGTATATCGTTCAGAATTTTACGGATCCTAAAACCGGTAAATTTGACCCTAAATCGGTTAAACAGTTTATCGATAACCTGGACAAGGTAGAACCTGCAATGCGGACCCGCTTCCTACTGATCGAAAAACAGATCAAAGAATCACGGTTGGCAGAAAAATATCAAAACCTGATTGCGAATGCTTATTATGTGCCTAAGGCTTTTGCAAAGAAAGAATATCTTGCCCGTAATGAGCACGTCAGTCTGAGTACTATCGGTCTTCGCTACGAAACGATTTCTGATAAAAACATCACCCTTACCGATGCCGATTATCAGAAGTATTATGACGAAAACAAAAATCGTTTTGAACAGGAAGCTTCACGCGATATCGATTATGTCGTTTACGATGTTAAACCATCTGTAGAAGACATGAAGGCGATTACTACCGATGTTGAAAGAATCTATACTGAATTTCAGCAGGTCAAAGACATTCCTAACTTCGTGAATACCAATTCAGACGTCAGATATGACAGTAGCTGGATCAAGAAGGGATCATTACCTGCCCGTTTAGATACATTGGCTTTCTCTAAAACGCCCGGTACCTTTATCGCTCCATTCATTGAAAACAATATGTACACAATGGCCAAGTTGGTTGACGTACAGTCACGTCCCGACTCTTTAAAGGCCAGTCATATCCTGCTTACCTTCGAAGGCGCCCAGTCTGGTGGTAAACGTACCAAAGACGCAGCCAAGAAATTAGCCGACAGCTTGCTGACGGCAGTTAGGAAAGACCCAAAACTGATGCCAATGCTGGCCATGAAGTATTCTGATGATCCTTCTGCAAAGAGCAACCTTGGTGATTTGGGTTGGTTCCATGATGGCTCTATGGTTCCTTCATTCAACAATGCCTGTGTGAATGGTAAAGTTGGCGAATTCGTCATTGTCGAATCACAATTCGGTTATCATGTCATTAACATTACCGCCAAAACGACTCCTTCCAAAAAAGTTCGTATGGCTATAGTTGCCCGTAAAGTTGAAGCTGGAAATGAAACATTCGCTAAATCTTATAGTGAAGCCAGTGCTTTCGCAGGTGACAACGCAACTACTGAAGATTTTGAAAAAGCCGTTAAAGTAAAGGGTTTGAACAAACGCACCATGGAACGTATTCGTCCTAACGATGGTCAGCTACCCGGAATTGATAATGCCCGCGAAGTGATTCGTTGGTCATTTAATAAAAAATCTGAAAAGGGAATGGTTTCTCAGGTGTTCGATTGCACCGGAAAATATGTAGTTGCCACCTTAAAGATGATTCGTGAAAAAGGAATTGCTCCGCTGGAACAAATTAAAAACGACATTAAGTCGCTTGTAATGCGCGATAAGAAAGCAGAGTTATTACTGGCTAAATTGGATAAGGCTGCAACATCGAAAAACTTTGGTCAGATTGCTACTTCATTGGCTTCAAAGATTGACACCATTCAGAATATCACTTTTGCTTCTCCCAATCTTCCTTTCTATGGTCGTGAACCGGCTGTTGTAGGTACGGCATTTGGAATGAAGAAAGATCAGATTTCTAAACCCATCAAGGGTGAATCAGCTGTTTTCCTGATCAAGATTGACGAAGTAGCTCCTGCAGCTCCAACGGTTAGTTATGATAATGAAAAATCAGTGATCGCAAACACTTTCCGTTCACGTGTCTATCGTGAAGTTTATCAAACCATCATGGACAAAACCAAGATTGTTGATAACCGGATCATGTTCTACTAAACAAACCATTCAGGAAATATTTAAAAACCGTCCCGCAAGGACGGTTTTTTTGTTTAAAATAGTTAACCATTTTAACGAATGAGGGCTGTGCGATGATTATCTTTGTGCAGGATGTATATCTGGAGCGATTTCGGCCCCTCTGACGCTCTTTTTGGGTCAGGATGAAGTTGGATTCACCCTGTGAAAGAAAGTTTCTCTGAATACGCCCAATATGCTGTTCTATAACTGGGGTATATTTCCCTTTTCAGGAATAGTTATAGGAGAATTGAAGAATACTTCACCAATGGTTAATGGATACCTTTATGAGTATCCATTAAGTATCCTTCAACTATCCTTCAACTATCCATAAAGTATCCTTAAAAGGGGAGTTTTATCTTCCTTTTAGATTAGAAATCGGAGAGAAATCAGACTATTGTTTTTTCTAAATTAATTGTAAGCGGTTAGAATCCTGCTTGATGAAAATAAACAGCAGAATTGTAAATGCCCACAGCGAAGAGCCTCCATAACTGAGGAACGGCAAAGGGATCCCAATAACCGGCGCCAGTCCTATCGTCATGGCTATGTTGATTGCAAAATTCATAAAAAAGATAGCAGCGACGCCATAACCATATATTCGTGCGAAGGGCGATCGCTGTCGTTCTGCAACTTTGACAATGCGTGTAAGCAATAAAATATAAATTCCCATGAGGACTGAGGAACCCAGGAAGCCCCATTCTTCACCCACGGTGCAAAAAATAAAGTCAGTATCCTGAGCCGGAACGAATTTATATTTTGTCTGCGTGCCATTCAGGAACCCTTTTCCAATAAGTCCTCCCGAGCCAATGGCTATTTTTGACTGATTAACATTGTACTCTGCTCCTTTCGGATCCGAGTCTTTGCCAAGCAATACATTGATACGGGTTTTTTGATGTTGTTCAAGAAAATGCTCAAAAGAGTAATCTACCGTGAAGGCAAAAGCAGCGGTCAGCAGAAAGAGACCGATAAGTGAAAATATATTCTTCCGGTTCTTCCGGATCAGCAGGAATAAGGCAAGGGCAATGATAAACAAGATGGTTATCATGATAAGTTTACCAAACAACAAGGTCAGGATGAATAAAATAACCACACCTATTCCCAATAACAAATAGTTGCCCGAAAGTCCTTCGCGATAAAGTACCAGCAGAAAACCACCATAAACCAATGCCGAACCGGTCTCTTTCTGTAAACGGATGATAACGGCCGGCAGCAACATCAGGATGATCGGAATAACTTTGTTGTGCAATTCCTTCACATTGATATTGAGGGTACTCATGTATTTTGCCAAAGCCAGTGCCGTAGTGATTTTTGTAAACTCTGCAGGCTGAATGCGAAAAGAACCAATGGCTAGCCATGATTTTGATCCCGAAACTTCGGTACCTGCGAAGATGGTGACGATCAAAATAAATATGCCGATGATATAGATGGGGTAAGCGAAGGTGGTAA
>TBL_comb47_HYPODRAFT_10002697_pt1 | contig 21703 bp, 13 predicted proteins | sample TroBogypolimnion_40_FD_10682 | JGI IMG/M metagenome (IMG submission 10682) | reverse complement strand
GTAATAATATAAAGTGACATTGGAAGTAGTTATCCCAGTCCAATTCCACTTCAATGTGTATTTACTTCCATTATACCAATTCTCACCGCCAGATGGAGTCTGCCAAGTTATTGTACCTGTTTGCGAAAATAGCAAAATTGGAAAGACAAAAATAATTATTAGCAAAATACGAAGGGTCTTATATTTTAACATAAGAATTTCCCCCCAAAATTTTATCTTCAATTATTGATGTATTTTAACTTAAAATTTCTGAAATGTCAAGTAGTAACTTTTCCAAATAATGTTGTAAACAATAAATAACGATTGAAATCCCTTATTGATATATTGACCCGCCTCAAAAAAGTATGCCATTTATTATATTAGAATAAAAAAAGGAAAGTTATTAACAAACTGCATGAAGCCGAAGTTGGGGATTCAATTGGTTCAATATGCAACATCTTGGAATAAAGGGCTCAATATAAATCTTTACGGATAGAACCGGCATATTATATTACAAGCCTCACTCGGCTTATAACCTCAAAATGCAGTCCGATAAGAAGCTCAAAGATTAAAGAACGTTTTATTTCTATATATAAATTATGATACAAAATATTTTTTATCAAATTTATCAATTGCTATTGAGGGTCCTATATAAATAGCAGGTACTATCGGGTGGGATAATGCTGCAATAATATTTTTGGGGGATGGGGGATTTTTCGCATCTATTTAGCGATTCTTAAATTGAATTATAGTGCAATGCGTATCAACTAGTGTAAAACAATAAATAGGTATTTATAATTAAATCTTATTATATTTATTTATATAATCATTGATTATAGCAAAGCTGAATGAAATGCAAAGGGCTCTATTATTATTTATAATATTTGCGACATGTATAATCCAAGGGCAGATTAATTATGGTGGATTAGAATTTAATTCCAGAGATTATCCTCTTGAGAAACGATCCTCTCTTAGCTTGACTACCTCCGGAAAAATATCGTTGCATGAAAGTTTTTCAATTTCATTTGAAATATCATTTAGGGATTCAAAATATATTGGACCAATTATAAGTATAAAATCAAAAGGTTTTGAATCAGAGCTTTTGTTTAATCAGTATACCGACCAAGATAGCGCTAAACTTAAATTACTATTAAATTCCGGTCAAGATCAGATAAGTGTTTCTGTCCCTAAACAAATACTTACAACCTCAAATTGGTACAAAGTAAAAATAGATTATGATCTGATAAAGAAAACGGCTACACTAGTATTCGGTAATACTACATCATCAACTCAATTGCATACAGACTTATCAATGATCGATGCAGAAATGATATTTGGCAGAATACCACATTATGGCGCTGATACCCCACAAATGAATATAAGAGATATTAAAATTTCAGAAAAGGGTATTTTAATCCATGAATGGAAATTGAATGAGATATCTGGCAATCTAGCTCACGATTCTATAAACAATTTGACTGCGGTTTCTGAGAACCCCAACTGGTTGTTACCAAAGCATTTAAAATGGCAATTAGTAACTGAAATTGGACCTTTTCCACTACAACAAAACACAGATGAGAATGAAGTTAACATCATTCTAGTAGGAAAGGAGAATGAGATTTGGTTCATTTATAAAGATTATGCATATCGATATTCTCTACTCACTAAACAAATTATTAAAGAAAAATTTAATATATCACGTCCGCACTTACATTCAGTAGAGATTTATAATCCATACACAGACGAAATCTCTTCGATGTATTCCGGGCAAGGGAAAGTATCTTTTTACAATAAGATAACTAAAAAATGGTCGTTTGTGGATACAACTGGCGAACATGAACAACATTATTATGGTCATAATCTATTCATAAATCCTTTGAACGGTAATCTCATGATGATGAATGGCTATGGTTGGTATTTAACAAAAAACAATCTACAACGATACGATGTTAAAAATCATAGATGGATTAATGTATCTTTAGCCGGAGAATGTCTATTACCCCGTAGAGATGCAGCAATGATTCCCATTGGTAATACAGGCAAGTATTTGTTGTATGGCGGCGAGGGGAACCAAACTGGCATGCAGTCAGACGGCTACAAAGAATTACATGATCTATTCATAGTCGACTTAACAGACAGTACAGCAAAAAAAATATGGGAGTTAAAAGATTTTGGTGAGAACATTATTCCACTGGCTAGTGCATATTACGATAAAAATGGCGACTGTCTATATGTAGCCATGGTAAAAGTAACAACAGAGGGAAAATATAAAAAATTGTATAGATTCAATATAAATAAACCTGAATATGAAATTGTCAGTGATTCTATCGGCGGCGGCGATATTTGTTGGTATAATGGGGTTATGTATTCGGAATCGACTAACAAATTGTATATAGTATCTCGTGGCAAAAAGACCGGAAATGGATATTATTACAATTTATATGAATTAAATTATCCGCCTTTATCCGCTTCTGAATATGAAATAATATCATTTCATGAAATAAATTTACCCTTAGCAACAATTGGATTGCTGATTGTTTTATTTGCTCTTATAATTATTCTTGCGATTTATCTAATAAAGAGAAAATATAAGAGAAAACGTTTCGCTGGAAATATTATTATTGATAAAGATTTAGATACAACTCCAATCCTTCCAAATTCTATTTATCTATTTGGCGATTTTAGCATATATGATAAAAATAAAAATGATATAGCCAATGAACTCTCTCCTAAAATAAAACAATTATTTCTTCTGTTATTACTTAAATGCGAGATAGGAGTAAATCATCGAATTAGCATAGAATATCTCTCAACTCATATCTGGCCGGATTTAAGCGTTGACCAAATTAAGAACAATAGGAATGTCAGTATTGCTAAACTAAGAACAATATTATCAAAGTTGAATGCAATAGAGATTGTAAATGATCATAATTTTATTGAACTATCTACCAACAATGCAATTTATTGTGATTATTATGAATTTAAAAAATTGTTAAAATCAAATGAATTGATAATAAGTAATATAGATAAAATTATGTCTATTATGTTACGAGGAGAATTATTTCATGAAATCAGTTATGAATGGCTTGATGGACTGAAATATAATGTGATTGATGTGTCAATTAATAAACTTAATATAATATTATTTGATAAGAATATTAAAGATGATATAAAGATTAAAACAGCAGATTCAATATTGTTATTAGATTCAGTTAATGAATCTGCTATGATTGAAAAAGTTAATCTATTGACAAAAACAGGTCAGCAATCATTAGCGAAAAATAGCTATGAGCTATTCAGAAAAGAATATTTTAGAATTTATGCTGAGGAATATACAAGAAAGTTCATCGATTTGATAAAATAATCTATCGATTAACCCTCCTATTAATACCTTTATTAATACCTACTTTTTATATTGTTATTAAAAAATATATGATTTTCATAAAAAAAACGACTTTATGCCCTTATTGTAAAAATAAAATTATGAAGAAAGCAATTAAGTGTAAATGGTGTGGGAAATATATAAGTAAAAAATATCCAAAAATTAAGCGTGTTTCATAGGAATCCAATTTGTACTGAATAAATTAGTGAATTATGAAATAATTCTATGATATCTAAGAAATATATAAAATCATAATTAAAGGAGGTTGAAGTGAAAAGATTATTACTTGTTTTATTATTTTTTTCAACTATAGTCGTTTGCCGAGATTTTAAGTCTTTTATTCCCACTGAGAATATTTGGAAATCGAATATTAGGGCAATACAGGAAGAAGGAAATTACATTTGGATAGGAGCAGAACGTGGATTATTTAAGTTAAATAAAACCACAGGAGAATTGACTCTTTGCAACCAAACAAATGATCTTTCTATTGCCTACATGGCCATAGATGGTAGTGGCAATAAATGGTTAACCATTGAAGGTGGTCTTGCAAAATATGACGGAAGTATTTGGACATATTTTAATACATCTAATTCCGGATTACCTAGCAACAGAACAAATGCCTTATGCATAGATGGTAGTGGAAATAAATGGATTGGAACTGATGCAGGTCTAGTAAAATTTAACGATACAACATGGACGGTATTTAATACTTCAAATTCTAGTTTACCTAGCAATTATATTGCGACTTTAGCTATTGACAACAATGGTAATAAATGGATTGGTTTTAATGGTTTAGGTGTTGTAAAATTTGACGGTACTATGTCGACTCTTTATGATATGAAAAATTTCGGCTTTTCCAATGATTATATTTGTAAAATCACAATAGATAAAAATGGTAGTGTATGGGTTTCAACTTTTAATGGCCTTGCCAAATTAGACGGCTCTTCTGGAGTTTATTATAATTCTGGGAATTCTGGTTTAACTAGCTATTGGGTGTTTGGAGTAGCCATAGACTTAAATGGGAATAAGTGGATATGCCAATTTGGCGGGGGCCTAATTAAGTTTGACGATACAAACTGGACCCTTTATAATAAATACAATTCGGGCCTACTTACCGATTCTCTTACCAATGTTATCATAGATAACCATGGCAATAAATGGATTGGAACATTTCATCATGGCCTTATTAAATATGACGGTACAATCTGGACTGTCTATAATACTGGAGACTTCGGTTATATTTCTACGGCTGCAATGACACCGCAATATAAAAAGAATGAATTTATTTTAGATATTTCGATAGGCGATCCTACAACACTGATTGATCTATACGGCATCTCATTTACTCTTAGTTGTAATAATACTTTTTGCGCCATTGTTGATAGTGGGGCTATAAAAGGGGATTTTCTTGGCTCATCAATAATATTCTTCCCGAAAAAAATAAACAATCAGACTATTGATATCGGAATTACAAAAACATCTGCTCCGGGCGTTAATGGTTCAGGTGTTATAGCCAGAGTAAAATTCACTTCTTCAGATTCAATTAAAACAATTCAAAACGCAATATTCAAAATAACTAATGTCAAGGCTATTGATTCACAAGGCAATGATATCTATTTGAATCCAGCTGACTCGATTACCGTAATTATTCTTCCCGGTGTTAATGTATGGCCCGGAGATGCTAATAATGACGGCACTGCTAATACCACAGATGTACTAAATATAGGTCTTTATTATAACCAGACAAATGGAACTACTCCAACTTCCAACAACCCGGGTATTTTCTGGCAAACTTATATAAGAACACCTTGGCCGCAGGACGGAAATACTCCTCTAAGAATTTATTCTGATTGTAATGGGGATGGCATAATTAACGTAGCAGACATTTTGCCTTTGGGTTTAAATTATAATAAAACTCATTCCTTAAGTTCTTCTGCTTTCAAATTAAAAACAAATTCTCTAATCAACCGTATAACAACTAAAGACAAAGCGTCAATAAAAGTGTTAACTCCGACCCAGGTAAAAGGAGGAGAAACATTCACCGTTCAGATTAAGATCGGAGACCCGGTAACTATATCAGATTTGTATGGTATTTCATTTACATTGAAGAGCAAATCAACAAATTGTTCTTTTGTAGAAAGTAGTGCAACCAAAGGTGGATTTCTTGATTCATCTGTTATTTTTTTCCCATACAAAGTCAATAATCAAAGAGTTGATGTAGGCATTTCAAAAATAAATTTACCAGGCGCAAATGGCAGTGGAATTATTGCTTCATTCAAATTTATTTCCTCCGTAAACGAAACTGTAGTTTTCAGTTTATCTAATTTAACAGCAATAGACAGTCAAGGGAATATAATTCCAATTGATTCTACATCAACCAGTGTAGTGGTACCAATTGAAAAAGAGACACCGTTACCAACTCAATATAAGTTAGAACAGAACTACCCTAACCCATTTAATCCTACAACTATGATTTCTTTCTCGTTGCCTCAATCAGGTTTTGTAAATATAACAGTGACAGATATAATGGGTAAGAAGATCCAGACTTTAATAGATGAAGATATGAGTGTTGGTACTCATGTTGTCGGTTTTAATGCAAAAGGATTGTCTTCGGGTATATATTTTTATACTATTAGAACCAGTAGTTTTATTCAAACAAAGAAGATGTTATTATTAAAATAATCTTTGGCAACATATTCATTCAGAAATGAAAATTGGAGAAAAGCCCGGGTATAGTGCTGGGGCTTTTTGGTAGTTCTAGATCTTACAAATATAAGTCAAGGCATATACATTAAATCTGAATTGATGTTTATATCTACCCTTGATGAACTAAAAAAGTGGGCTACATTATCTAAATAGCTGAAATATTTTCACACAATGACTTTTTTGAGATTAAACTAAGTCAGCTGATATTGGACTTATTATAAATTTATCTTTTTATTGATTTCAGCTCTTTGTATTTAATATAGGGAGTAAAGGCATTATGCCTGTACTCCTTTGTTAACATATAAGTAAATATAATAAGAAATCATTCCGGAATAAGCCTTCTCCAAATACCATATCCAGAAGTACCGGCATAAAGAAATTTGCCGTAAACAATTAGTGTTTTAACATCTAAATGAGGAAGACCCTGGTTGATTAAAATCCATATTGCTCCATCATCAGAGGAATAGTAAATATAGCCGCCCGATGCAACAGCAAATAAATATTTACCGAAATTATAAATCCCGGTAATCTGCAAATTAGTAAGCCCTTTATTCATTTCTTTCCATGTTTTTGCATTGTCATCAGAAATAAAAATTCCCTTATTGTAAACGGAAACGTAAATTTTTGATTTAAAGATGCAAATAGACATTACACTGCCATCAGAAATTCCGGAATTAGCAGGGATCCAGTCGGCGCCATTATCTGTTGAAAGGTAAACTCCATTTTTAGCTGTTCCTGTTAATAGGTAATTCCCATTTGCAGCTACACACCATATATCTTTATCTGGTAATCCATTATTTGAAGAAGTCCAGTTTTTACCATAGTCGGAAGATATAAAAATTCCACGGCTTAATGTACTTACAAAAATATATCCGTTTGAAACATTTACATTTGATATGAGATAATTTTCATATTGGGATTTCATTCCCAGCAGATTCCATTGTTTTCCGCTATTGTTGGAAATGAACAGACCATCGCTGGTTGTTCCTGCATATATGTTTTTATTATAAATTATTATTGAGGAGACAGTAGCTTTTGCTAATGGCGGCGATGGTAGGCTCCATGTTGCTCCATTATCTGTCGTTATGACAAACCCTTGTGATGTTCCTGCATACAAATTCGATTCATCGGAAGCAAAAGATTTAACATCATAATTTATCAATCCTTTATTTGTTGGTGTCCAGCTTCTACCGTCATTTGATGATAAATATATACCGCCCCCCTCAGTTCCCGCTAAAAGATTGCTGCCAAGATTAGAAAGGACATTAATTTTTTTTACAGGCAGACCTGAATTTCTTTCTGCCCAGCTAGTTCCGTCCTTAATTGAAATATATGCTCCTTCATTAGCTGCTGCAAACATATTGTTTCCGTTGAATACCAAAGAAAGAACACTTGTAATTCTATTTTCCGAAGGAAGCAGTACCCATTCAAGGCCTCCATTAACTGAAGCATAAATTCCGGTATAGGTTAATGCAAGGATAGAATTCCCCATTTCAATAAAGGAATTTATATTATTTTGAAAAGATGCTAATCCTTTGTTTACGGAAGTCCATGTCGCACCATTATCAGTCGAACGGAAAACACCGAAGGCATAAGTTCCTACCAGAAGAAAATTGTCTTTTACATAAATTGCGCGTACACTATGGAAATCATTACCTGATGTCAAACCGTTGCTTATTTGAGTCCAACTAGCTCCCATATCATTGGAAAGAAAGATTCCGTTATCGGTACCTGCATAAATCTTAGATTTAAAAATTGCTAAGCTTAGCACTCCAATTTTGAATTTTAAGCCAGAATTAAATTTAGTCCAATTTTCCCCATTGTCTGTAGTTAAGAGTACTCCATCGGATGCGCCGGCATATACTTTCGGCCCGTCAACTAAAAAAGAATAAACAAAATCATATTTAATTGATGTCTGTGTCCAGCTTGCTCCATTATCCTTAGAAATAAAAACGCCGTTTCCATATGTGCCGGCATAAATTACTCCGACGTTTACAGCAATTGCTTTAATAGAAGCGAGGCCGGGTCCGTTAACTTGTTCCCACTGGGCAGACAAAGAAGTAGAAAATGCCAGCCAAAGCAGGATAACGCATAATCTGTTTAAAGTTCTATAAATCTTCATGTATAATTCCTCCTTTATATATTATTATTAAACATTTATATTCAAGGGACATACACTGTTGAATATTTTATTCCTATGAAAACAGATATGGTTTTAGGATTTTATTGAGAAAAACGTTCTATTACAAAATAATCTTCATTTGTTTTTTTAAACGCAATCTGAAGTATGTTGTCGTTTGTAAAATTGAATACAACCAACTCGAATGGCCCAAGTGTATTTTTATTATTCTGCAGGAAAAGCTTCTGGTCCTTAGTATAACTGAAACAAAAATTACTGCCATCCGGGGAAAACAGAAAATCGTTTTGATTATCATAAGTGTCTTTAAATTCATCATGTTCATCTTTTACAATATCATACGGTCCGAAAATATCATTATTTATTCGGATATATTTGTGATTGTTATTAGTATAAATTACGCAATATGAAGAATCAGAAGGGGAAAATTCAAAAAAAGTAAGTGAGCTAAAACCTCCTACCTTCTGGGATTTGTTAATTTGTATTGTAGAATAACTGCTTGTGCCAAAAATAATTCCGCAATTTACACCGCTCTGAGATAACTGCAACCTGATTAAACGATCAAATGATCCTATAACTTTACTATTAAATTGCACAAATTCACCGCTAGGAGCCGTGAGTTCTTCGGAATTCTCTGTATTAGCGCTGAATGAATAGCAATATGACCGACCATCATCTGATATTTGCCAGTGATAAAAAGGGAATGATAATGGACCAATTATTTTTTCATTAATCTGAAAATAATAAATTTTGTTTATTTTGTATTTGAATGCATATACTTCACCATCAGCAGAAAATGCCGGGCTTTCAGCTTCGCTGTAAGGCCCGAATATCTTGTTATTCAACCAGATATAATTAGAATCTTTAATATTATACCATAGCCCTATGCTCTTATGGTTTTTAGAAACTACAAGATTTCGTACACGGGTGAAGGGTCCATATGTATTTTCATTTGTCTTTATGAATCCTTCGTTTTTTGATAAATAATATGTAAAGCAATATTTCATTCCGTCAGACGAAATAAAAATATCGGGAACTCTTTCAAATGGTCCAAACATTCTATCATTCTGCTTCACAAAATGTTTTCCATCACTATAATATTCTATAATAAAGGAAGATCCATCGGATGAAAGGTGAAAATTATCCAGCTGGATAAATTCACCAATTGTCTTTTCGTTTATTTGCAGCACTTGTTTTCTTTTCCATAAATCTTCATTAAGCTGCTGGTAAACGAACCCGCATGAATTCCCATTTTCCGAAAAACGTATAAAATCAATGCGGGCAAACGGCCCGTAGGTTTTATCATTTAATTTAAGGTAGTGTTCATCCTTTTGATGGTATTTAACGGCAAGAAGATTACCATTTGCAGATAGATGAACGTAATCAACAGATACACCTGCAGGCAAGTTGAATTTATTTATCCCCTGAGCTTTGGATAATGAAAGAAATAAAAATGATAATAAAAGTATCATTAAATATTTCATAATAGCACCGATAAATATAATTATTATATTCTGTGATTAACTGATTCGGCAACATATAGATGTCAGGATAATCTTGTACAATAATATCGGTATAATTTGTTTGTTATTTTCCATCATTAAAATATAATTCAGGTCTAAGTATTTTTAATTTATTAAGAAAAACGGTAAAGGTATTCTTTGGGAAAGTTTGTTCGGATACCTTAATTATTCTCTTGTCTTGATGAATATTATCCCCTACAGAAGTAAAAAGATCTGACCCTGTGGAAATGTAAACAATCCGCTTATTAAATTCACTACGGATAGCTATTCCCACTATCTGTGTTTTATAAATTTGAATTGGTACCTGAGCGGCTCCCTTGAATATTGTCAGATCTGTTTGATTGATTGTTATTTTATGAATTCCTTTATTCATCCATCTTTTAAGTCTCGCATATATCCACGCAGAAAGAATTAATATGAATAGAATAAAGGGTGCGGGATTAATAATTATTCTATAATATAAAAGCATAAAGAATAGCATTATTCCTAGTATCATAGATAAAGCACCCTTAAATAAAAGTCCTGCTTTAGAGCCGTACATTGTAAAGATTCCGATATCGGAAGTTTCAAGATTGCGCTTTAGCTCATCCGTGCTCTCAGACTCTTCAAAGGTTATGATATAGTTTTCAGGGGAATATTTATCTTTGAACTTCTGTACTAGAGCGGCGGCAGCTTGAGCAATATTAGAATCAAAAACGCCAAGGGCAATCGACGCTTTATCAATAATTTTCCCGCTCGATATTTCCTTTACAATTACAAAGTACATCCTTGCCTCTGAGACATTTATCTTTATAAAATAAAATGCACAGTTTTACAAAGAATAATTTCACAAATTATTTAGGAATACTAGGAATCTATCTAACCGGAAATGCATATTTATGAATTATGAAAGGGAATTAATATATTTTTTAAGGAACATATTTGTTTTACTTACTTTTATAAAATAAGAGATATAATTTAATAAAGCAATACACACATTGATTATGAATGAAATTATCATAATATATTTATGGGGGAATAAGAATCTTATTGTAACAATGAATAAAAATTCATTATTGCTATACTTAATAAGTACAAAAGATAATACGATTTATGACTGTTACAATAACCTTAAAATTGGTCCTTGTATAAAAAATTGTTCGATTTTAGTGGGTAAGAGAGCAGATCAATAGAAGAATTTTACAAAATAAAAAGAAACAATACTTATCAGAAACCAGAGTGAAACACCAAGTACAAGAGGCCTTACTCCCACTTTTTTCAAATTATCTCTAGTTATTCCTGCGCCAATAAAAAACAGTGTAATTGTTAATAGTTTCTTTGACCATAATGAAATTTCAGAGCTCACTCCGGTTATACCGGGTATATAAGTGGCAATAGCCATTGCAAGTATATAACCTCCTATAAACCAGGGTAAAGTGATTTTACTATCTTTCTTTTTTCTGATCAGGATAATAGAAAAAACAAGGGGAATAATCCAAAGTGCGCGCGTAAGTTTAACATTTACTGCAATTGATAGTGCTTTATCGCCGTAGGATTGGGCCGCGCCTACAACTGAACTAGTATCATGAATGGCTATTGCAGACCACATTCCGAAATATTCCTGCGGCATATTAAGAAATCTGCCTATCAAAGGAAATATAAATAATCCTACTGCATTTAAAACAAATACCGTTCCCATCGCTAAAGCAGTCTCTTCATTTTTTGCATCAATTACGGGGCTTACTGCTGCAATTGCACTTCCTCCGCATATTGCAGTACCGCAGCTAATTAATGTGGCTATGTTTTTATTTACTTTTAAATAACGTCCTAGAAGAAACCCCGTTATCATGGTAACTACAATTATTGAAATTGTAAACAATAAACCTTCAGTCGATGATTTAATTGCGGCATTTATATTCATTCCAAAACCGAGACCTATAATTGATACCTGCAACAGTCCTTTAGCGATTTTTGAATTGTGTTTTTCGTAAGGATTGCCCATGGTCTGCGCAATAATCAAACCTAAAAACAGCGCAAGCGGTGGACTTGCCCACTGAGTTAAACAAAAAATTATTATTACAGCAAATAATAATTGTAATAATGTTCTATTCATTTGCCCTTAGCCTCATATAATTATGTTAGCTTGCCATGTTAAATATGAGGATTATATCATCCTTTTCAATGCAATTATTTCCTCACGACTATTTTAATGAAAAAATAATGTATGTGTCCAGAAAGTTTTGGACATGTTTGTATGCAAACTAAAAGATAGTTTTTGATAATTCCAAGTTATTAAATTATATTTTTATAGAATGTACGTTTTGTAATCGCTTACGAGATAATGTTTTTCTTTTTATTTCTTCTTTTTTGTCCAATATTTTTTAATACCTTCCATATTATACATCTGCATAACTAACATTTAGCCCGTCCCATGAATTACCTATTGATCCTTTATTTGAATAACTTGGAAGGACTTAATGCTTTGTGCTGTTTCCGTGGTGTTATTATTGGGTGCTTCACATCAGCAAGCAATGGAATCATATGTTATGATTGCTAAACCCCTAATACGAGTATCCTAAGTTAAAGGGATAAAAATAAATTACGCTGTAAGACAAAATATTCCTGGTGTCGGGATAGATAGAAAGAAAACCGAAACCGGATATTTCAATATTTCGAATCCTGAATTGACCGCTATAGATTTGATCGAATTTCAGAATAGGGTTGGCGGCTTAAACCGCGTTGCTACTGTACTTTATGAATTATCTGACGAAATGTCAGCAGAAAGAAAGAAAATATATTTTTTCTATTGTGAAACTAATGCATTGATATATTGATATGTAATACTTTGTATTATAATGAGTTTAATAGAAGGAATTTCAGCTAAAAGTTATCCGATTAAAAACAAACTCCGAATTCTGAAATCGCAACATCGCTTGTCATTTATACCCCCACGGGATTATTTTTCACAATTAATTTGCTTTTATACCCGAAAGGTTATAATATTACAGCCGTAAACGTAAAATACACCCCAAAGGGTATAAATATGAAAAAAACAAATGAAATTTCACACTTCATTAAAAAAATGAGGAAGAAAACGAATTTAACACAAATCCAATTAGCAGAACGGGCTGGAGTTGGATTGCGGTTTGTACGTGAAATGGAACAAGGAAAACAGTCCCTTCAAATGGATAAAGTTAACCAAGTGCTTTTTCTTTTCGGGCATAGGCTTGGTCCAGTAAAAATTGAAATAGGAGAGGAAGATGAATAGGGCTGGAAAAGTATATTATAAAAATTTCTTCGCAGGTATTTTGCACGAGGATGAAAATGGATATAGTTTTATCTATGATCCGGAATATATAAATAATCCTGAAGCAAGGCCAATCAGTTTAACAATGCCAATCAGGAAAGAGAAATACATTCACAAAACATTCTTCCCTTTTTTCGATGGACTGATTCCTGAGGGGTGGATTCTCAATATAGCAGAAAAGAACTGGAAAATAAATCCGCGAGATAGGATGGAATTGCTTCTTACTTTCTGTAAAGACACAATTGGCGCTGTCTCAATTGAAAGAATTGAAGAGGTGAAAGAATGAGATGTTTATATTGCTATGAAGAACTTGCTGAAAACCAAGTTGATTACCACAAAAAATGTAGTAAAAAAATTTTTGGAACCGAAACTGCGCCAGAACTTGATTTGTCCTTAACCGAAATTGAGAACTATGCTGTTGATGAACTTAAAAGAAGCATTTCAGTAACGGGAGTGCAACCAAAATTATCAATTGATTTGGTAAGGGAAAAGAAGGGGCCTGGAAGATTGACAATAGTTGGTTTGTGGGGGAAGTATATTCTTAAACCTCCTTTTACTACATATCCGGAAATGCCTGAAATTGAAGCGCTCACAATGAAAATAGCTCAAGAATCCGGCATAAAGGTAGCAGAACATTCGTTAATTAAAATGAAATCAGGCGAATTAGCATATATTAGTAAGAGATTTGACAGAACAGCTGATGACAAACTGCATATGGAGGATTTTGCTCAAATACTTGGAGTGCTAACAGAAAGAAAATATTCGGGTTCAGTTGAGCAAGTTGGAAAACATATTCTAAAATATTCTTCATTTCCCGGGAACGATCTGATACGTCTATTTGATTTAGCCCTATTTTGTTTTTTAACTGGCAATAGTGATATGCATCTTAAGAATTTTTCTCTTCTAAGAGATGAGTATGATGATATTCAGCTAAGTCCGGCATACGATTTGTTATCTACTAAGTTATTACTACCTGAAGATAAAGAAGAATTTGCAATCACAATAAACGGAAGGAAAGCAAACTTAAGGAAAGGAGATTTCAATAAATTAGCCAAATATCTAAAATTAAATAATAAAATATTAGAATCGATATATTCGAAATATGCCAGTATATTAACTATTGGGGAGCCGTTAATTACAAAAAGTTTCTTATCGCAGGGGATGAAAAAAAAATATGTTACATTAATTAAGAATCGTCTAAACCAAATAGAATTATAGTTTTCTAATTCAAAACTGTAGAAGTAGAATATAATTTAGTGTACTATAAAGAATCATAGGGAAGGACACTTGTTAAATATGTATCTGATAAATTAAGGAGTTAGAAAAGTAGCCATGGTTTGAAAATAATCCATGATAATAAAGTGGGGATTATATTCAATATAGAATTAAAGAGAGGGTATTAAAAGTATAGCCCCAAAACAACTCACCATATGAAGCAAATTCCCATCCTTTACAAATTTTCTAAGCGCTATATAAGACATAGCTAACAAAACAGCACTTTTCATTTTCTGCAGGCAGATATAAACAAAGTCAAATCCAATCTTTAGAGATTAAGGTGAGGCATTATATTTCAAAACTCACCTCCCTTGTCCCCTCAAAATGCGGTCTGGTTAGAAGCAAATATATATATGATTTTCTTTATTATATATCTTAAAATGAATAGCACAAAATATTTATTATGGATATTTTCAATTGCTTTTGTGGGCTCCCTATAAAGAAAGGGTACTATCAAATGGGAAAATGCTGTTGTAATATTTTTTTGGAGAGAAATTTCGAACATCTACTTGGCGATTTTCAAAATAAATTAAGGCGTAACAACCTATCTTTATACCCCCTTGGGTTATATTAATTATTGTATGTCGTAAATAAAATAATATGCTTGATTTAATTATAATAAATCAGTAATATAAAAAATATTATTATACTAATTTTGGGCCTAAATGTATTTCATATCAATCATTGTAACAATTTTGAAGCAATGTACAATCAAGAGTTACGAAATGTACTAAAGAATGACTTAATACAGATAGTCCATAAATTATAAATAACATCTTTAATTGCATTTAGAAAACACTGAAAGGAGGGTATATGTTTTTTATTTTTGGTTGGGGACATGGCACAAAAAAAATCATTAAAACAAAAATAGACCATAATTGCCAGAATTGTAATAACAACGTAAAACTTGTTGCTTATAAAATTACCAAATGGTTTACTTTGTTCTTTATTCCAATTATTCCTTACAACAATAAACATTATTTAGTGTGCCCTATTTGCAATCATGGTACCGTGATCAATGACGAATCATTTTCAAAATTAAGAAGAAATGAACATATTGTTTTTCCACTAATCGAAAATAAAGAACTGACAAAACCGAGTACTATTTATTGTCCATATTGCAAGGCTTCAATTGATAAAAACATTGCTACTTGCCCATCTTGCAATCACAAAATTAACGATGTTTTTAAAGTAACAGAATATTCATGCACAGAATGCGGGAAAGATGTTCCGGAAAATTCGCTTTATTGCTGGAATTGCGGAACAGCGTTAAACGAGGTCCCGGATAAAACATAAAGTCCTAAACTTTCTTATATCCTTTAAGGTGATATTTCTAATTTGAGATTTTTGAATTAGAAAGAATAACTCTAATAATAAAGATAATATTCCATTAAAAAAGAATTCTTACATGGTAGATCGAAGACATATTTTAAATGAAGGTATGTGATAATATGGATTAAATAATTGTTATTCTATATCAAAATCTTTATTTTGATATGTTAAGGAAATACAGATCGAATTTTTATAAATACGATAGTTAGTTAAAATATATATTATTAAATAACAATTAGGTGGTTTATGAAAAAGGGATTATTATATTTCCTATTATGTGTAATAATATGCACTCCTTATATTCATTCGCAGACCAAAAAAGACAATTTGGCAAACCCGTACTCGGAAAAAACCTTACTTTCACAAGTGGATAATGATATATATTTAAAAATTGCCGAGAAAGTTGAACATGGTAACGTAAGTATACATGACATATATAATATATTTTACAAATCTGATGCTTATAATAAAGTATTAAAAGCCTTTGTTGCAGAAAACAAAAGAATGCCCGATGCAATACTTTTTTTTAGTGGAATCAACGGTAAAAATGAATGGCAGTTATATGACAGCACCTCTCAAAAAATAAGTAAATTGATTTATGGCCAGTCAGTTGCAATTATCTGCATTGATAATTTGCCATATGTAGATTATCAGGTAGAGATAAAAATTGACAAACTTGAACCATACCTTGAAACTGAAGCCAAAGCTATTGTTTCGATCTTTACTACCCTCTTCTCGCCTGCAAAAAATAGGGATAAGCTTGCATTTGGTGAAGCATCTAAACCAATCGACTATTTTATTAAATGTGACTTTGCTGACAAAATCTCGACACCTGCTAATGTAAATGTTACAATTAAGCAGTTATCATCCTTTGACCTAAAAGATGGCAAAATTCCAAATTTTGGTAAGCTGGAGAGCATCATTGCAATAACAGATTCAAAAGTATATTTCTATTGCAAAACAGACATTACTATCAAAAATATTGAAAGGAGATGGATCGGTTTCTCAATTGGTGTTTCTTATGCTCAATCAAGCACAACCATAATTGCCCCAGATGCATCTTTGAATGATATAAATCTTTTAAAGGTTTCAAAAGGTTTGGGAAAAGAGTGGAAAGGGAATGCCATTTTTTTGATTTCATTTTACCCCGGAATTGAAACCGATTATGTCCCCAATAACAATATTTGGAGAATAAAAGATTTTATATATGATTTTCCAAAACGCTTAAGTCTGAGTTTCGGATTTAATATCAATGATAAGCCTTTTGATTGTTTATATGCGGGATTGGGAATTCGTTTGAATTCTGTAACTGACCTGGTCTTGGGTGTCAATTTTACCAGTTCGCCCCAAGATGGTTCAACTATCTCTTTGTTAAAAGTCTCTTCCTTTACTGATGTATCTAAAATATTCCCAACTAAATATGAATCAGGTATATTTTTTGGTTTAAGTGTAAGAATTTTAGATATGATATCACTTTTATAACAAAGTGAATTCATAGAATATTATTTAGGTGGGTTATGAAAACAAGCCCTATTGTTCATTATGGAATAATCACGATAGTTATGATAATAACTCTTCTTACACCATCAACTATCTTTATGCAGGTTAGTAAAACCCCAAAATTACTGCTGGAAATAATGAAAGTCTATAATAGTTCCGGTGAGAACGGATTAAAGCGGTATATAAAAACGCATAAAGAAATATTAAATAATGAATTAATAGTTAAAATTGCTGAAGACGGGTATAATGAATCTGAAAGCACATTGTTGGATGTTGCCATGATTTTAACAAATGAATATGATGATAAAAAAACCAAAGCTGATGTATATACCTATTATGCGAAAAATTTACTTTTAGAAAGCAGCGATCCGTCTGAATATATAAACAAAGCATTGTCAATTTACCTTGAGCTTAAAGATAATGATGGTCTTGGTGACATTTATCAGGCGCAGGGTGACGCATTTTCAAATACGGAAGACAATCAAAAGGCTCTGGAAATGTACTCAAAAGCCTTGCACTTTTATGAAATAGAAAAAGACTCAGATGAAATTGGAAATATATATTTTAGCCGGGGTGAGATATACTCCAAAATTGATGATAATCAAAAGGCACTTGAAATGTACTCAAAAGCATTGCCTATTTTTGAGAATGCCGATAATTCTATTGGCCAAGGAAATGTATATTTAAACCAGGGCGATATATTTTCAGAAATGGAGGACTATCAAAAGGCACTTGAGATGTATTCAAAAGCCCTGCCATTTTTCGAACAGGCAAATGAACCTCTGGGTCAGGGGAATGTATATTTAGGCCAAGGTGATGTATTTTCAGATTTGGGAGACTATCCACGGGCCCTTAAGATGTATTTAAAAGCTCTGCCATTTTTTGAAAAGGCAAATGACTCTGATGGGCGAGGGAATGTATATCTAAGCCGGGGAGATATATACTATGAAATTGGGGATAACCAAAAGGCACTTGAAATGTATTCAAAGGCATTGCCATTTTTTGAAAAAGCAAATGACTCTGATGGGCAAGGGAATGTATATCTAAGTCGGGGCGATATAAATGCTATAATAGGAGACAATCAAAAGGCTCTTGAAATATATTCAAAAGCCCTCCTCTTTTTTGAAAAAGCAAATGATTTTGACGGGCAAGGGAATGTATATCTAAGTCGAGGCAATATATATAGCGCAACGGGAGAAAATCAAAAAGCTTTTGATATGTATTTAAAAGCCTTGACTTTTTTTGAAAAAGCGAATTCATCTCTTGGCCTGGGGAATGTTTATGAAGGTCAAGGTTATATTTACTCGACTATCGGAGACAACCAGAAGGCGCTTGAGATGTATTCAAAGGCATTGCCCCTTTTTGAAAAAGAAAATGCATCAGTTGGTCAAGGGAATGTATATGAAGGGCAAGGTGATATTTACAGGACAGCGGGAGACAACCAGAAAGCCCTTGAGATGTATTCAAAAGCATTACCATTTTATAAAAAAGCGAACTCACCGATTGGGCAGGGAAATGTATATAAAGGCATAGGTGATATTTACATAACAACCGGAGAAAATCAGAAGGCGCGTGAAATGTATTCAAAAGCCTTTTCTGTTTTTGAAAAGGCAAACTCGCCGGTTGGTCGTGGAAATGTATATGAATGTCAAGGCTATGTATATTATATAACAGGAGACAATAAAAAAGCTTTGGAAATGTATTCAAAAGCGTTGTCATATTATGAAAAAGCAAATTCTCTGATTGGACAAGGGAGTGTTTATAGATGCCAAGGAAATGTGTACTCTATTATAGGAGATAATCAAAGAGCTCTAGAAATGTATTCAAAGGCATTGCCTTTTTTTGAAAAAGCAAATTCACTGATTGGCCAGGGAAATGTATATCAAAGCCAGGGCGATGTATTCTCAATAATGGGAGACAATCAAAAGGCTCTTGAGATGTACTCAGAAGCATTGCATTTATTCGAAAAAGTAAATTTTCTAGTTGGCCAGGGAGATGTGTATCTAAGCCAGGGTAATGTACATAAAATAATGGGAGACAATCAAAAGGCAATTGAAACATATTCAAAAGCATTGTTTTGTTTTGAAAAAGCAAATTCAACGATTGGGCAAGGTAATTTATATATATGTCAAGGTAATTTTTACTTTAATACCGGCAACAATAAGAAAGCATTAGAGATGTTTTCAAGGGCTTTAACTTTTTATGAAAAAGTAAATAACTCCCAAGGTCAAGGGTGTGTATTTATTAACCTAGGTAATTTATACTTATACACCGGGAATAATCAGAAAGCATTCGAAATGTACAATAAAGCCTTACCTCTTTTTGAAAAAGCAAATTCACTGATTGGCCAGGGGAATGTTTATGAAGGGCAAGGTTTTATTTACTCGACTATCGGAGACAACCAGAAGGCGCTTGAGATGTATTCAAAGGCATTGCCCCTTTTTGAAAAAGCAAATTCAACTATTTGTCAAGGGAGTGTATATGAAAGCCAGGGCAATGTATATTTTAGATCAGGAGACTATCGGAGGGCTTCAGAGCTATATTTAAAAGCTTTAACTCTTTATGAAAAAGCAAAATCAGCGATTGGCCAAGGGAATGTATATTGGGGTCAAGGGAATATATACTCAAAAACCGGTGATAATCAAAAAGCTCTCAATATGTATTCAAAAGCATTGGCATCTTATGAAAAAGCAAATTCGCCAATTGGAAAGGGGCTCGTAAATAAAAATCAAGGTAATATTTACTTTGCTTCCGGGAATACTCAAAAAGCGCTTGAGATGTATTCAAAAGCTTCCTCATTTTTCGAAAATGTAGATTCACCTATTGGCCAGGGAAATATATATCAATGTCTGGGGGATGTTTACACAAAATCTGGAGACTACCAAAAGGCTTTAGATGTGTATTTAAAAGCATTGACTTATTTCGAAAAAGCAAATGCAGTTGAAAATATTACTAATACTTTTTTAAAAGAAGCTAAAGTAAATGACAATATTAAGAATATTAAAAAAGCTTATGAGCTATATACCAAAGGGATTGATAAATTAGATAATTTAAGGACACAGATTGGTTTTAATGAAATGAAAATAAGTTTTCAGGAAAGCACAGAATCATCTTTTAGTGAAGCCATTCGGTTTATGATTAAAAATAATTATTATGAAAAAGCATTCGAGTATGTTGAAAAAACCAGGGCACGTGCTTTTATGGACCAATTGGCAGAGAAAAATGTTGCCGCAAAGGGATTAAGCAAAGAACTTAAAAATATGCAGGATTCTCTTGCAGCTCATTTGTCATATATACAATCCCGGCTTACGAAAGCAAATGATACAATAACCGTAAAGGCACTTAAAGAGGATTATAATAAAACAGATGAAGAATTTGATAAGGTAAAACAGCAAATCCGTTTTTCAAATTCCCTTTATGCATCGGTAAAATATCCTCAGTCTATAAGTATTAAAAGCCTTCAGCAGAAAGTACTAAAGCCGGAAGAAGCATTTATCCAATATTATGTCGGTGTAGATAGTGTGTTTGTTTTCGTAATAACCAACGATATTTATAAAGTAATAAAATTACCCGACAGCCGGAACGAGATCGAAGAGACAAAGGATGATTTCAATACAAGGGTGTTATCGGATCCTGAAAATCCTAATTTCTCAATCGATTTGTATGAAAAGATTATAGAGCCCCTTAATAATTATATTAAGGGGAAGAAGACATTAATAATAGCTCCGGATGGTTTTCTGGCAGCTATTCCCTTCGAAGCAATATACAGAAAGTCTGAAGATGATGTAAAATATATGATAGAAGATTATGATGTTAAATATATCCAGAGTGGAACAATGCTGTCTTTGCTTAGAAATGAGTTTAAACGTCAAAATAATAATGAAAGCCTGATAGCCTTTGGAGATCCTGTATATGACTATGATAATTACATAGCCAATAAACCGGAAGTAGGCTCCAAAAGCAGGGGAGATGACAAAGTAGAGGAAATATCCATAACCAGGTCGGCTTATATAAGAGGGGGCGGAACATTAAACCGTTTGGAGGGAACCAGTGAAGAGGTGAAAAAAGTATCAGAAATATTTGGTAAAAGAGGAAAGGAGTATTTAAGGCTTGAAGCAACAGAAGAAAATGCAAAGTCGGAAGAGATGAAGAATTATGGATATATACTTTTTTCATGCCACGGATTGTTATCGGATGAATTTCAAAGTTTAGTATTAAGCCAGAAGATACCCAATTCGAAAGAAGACGGATACTTAACGTTGGTAGAAATAATGAATCTGGATTGGAATGCAAATTTAGTGGTAATGTCAGCATGTAAGACAGGAACAGGAAAGATTAAAAAAGGGGAAGGCGTAGTAGGATTGACGAGGGCAGTAATGTATGCGGGAACACCGGCAGCAATTGCAAGTTTATGGAATGTTAACGATGAAAGTACAAAAGATTTAATGATTGGTTTTTTTAATAACCTGATAAAGAGAAAGTTGACAAAAGAAGAAGCGTTAAGGGAAGCAAAACTTGAGATGCTGAAAACAAAATATAAAAACCCATTTTACTGGAGTGCTTTTGTAATGTATGGTGAATAA
>TBL_comb47_HYPODRAFT_10002695_pt1 | contig 21727 bp, 17 predicted proteins | sample TroBogypolimnion_40_FD_10682 | JGI IMG/M metagenome (IMG submission 10682) | reverse complement strand
AATAACATACGAAGAATTTTCTATTGCTTTGTATTCACACTTAGCTTTACTATCAGAGAATGATTGGTTAAAAGAACGATTTATTCAATTAGCTTCAAAAGAAACTGAACATAAAGACAAATTAATTAATCTTAAAGACACAAAAAGGTTTATTATAACTGACGACTATTATTCTAAAATAGAAAAAATAGTTATTAAATTTAATATAATAGCTTATGAAGAATTAAGTTATAAAGATTCTTTGTTTTTGGCAATGCAAAATGAAAAGAATCTTTTTAAGCTTTATTTGGTTTTGTCTGAAGCTATTTCTGACAAAGAAGTTGTTAATATGTTTTCGTTATTGGCTCAGGATGAAGCACAGCATAAACTATTTTTTGAGTTGGAATACGAAATGAATTTTGAACATCCTTTTATTGAAATTGATAATTCAAAATGTAATCTTTGTGCTGATTGTGTAAAAGTTTGTTCTAATATTGTTGGAGCTGATGCTTTAAAGCTTGTTGAGTATGGCGTTACTCCATCAACCGGAAATAAATTGCAGGATACTTTATGTGAAAGTTGTGGCTTATGTATTGCTGTTTGTCCTACTCAAGCAATATCTGAAAGATCAATTATTAAATCAGATATGGATGAGTTTGATTCATTCGAAACTATTTGTAATTATTGTTCAGTTGGATGCACTATTAAAGTACATATTACCGAAAACGGTGAAGCAATTAAAGTTTCAGGTGTTGAAGGTACTGTTAATACTGATGGTAATATCTGCAAATATGCAAGATTTGGTTATCAATATATAAACAATAGCAAAAGGATTACCAAACCTTTATTAAAAGTTGATGGTGTTTTTGAAGAGATAAGTTTTAAGGAAGCTTATGATTTAATTGCAACTAAAATTAAAGGAGTAAAACCTGATGAAAATGCTTTCTTTGCAGGTGCTAGATTAACTAATGAAGAAATTTATTTAATTCAGAAATTAGCTCGTGCTGGTGCTAAAACTAACAATGTATTAAGCATGCATTATATTAAAAGAGGTGCTCATATTATAAATACTTCTTTTGATAATGTGCCTTTTGAAGAAATTTCAGGTGCTAGTAAGATCTTTTTAATAGGTTCAGAACTTAACGAAGAGCATCCGGTGGTTGGCTATATGGTGTATGATACTAAATATAAAAAACATATTGAGATTGACTCTGTGACTACTCTTGCTGAGACTTCAATGAAATCTAAATGCGATAATATCTTTAAAATAGATTCTTATTATCATTTTATAAAAGCTGTTAATCATTATATTGTTACTAATAAACTGTACAATATGATGTTTATAAAAGATAATTGTGATAATTTTGATTTGTATTGCAACACATTGCTTGCCGAAGATTATACTGAACTTGTTAAATTATCAGGTACAACTGAGGATATTATTTCAACGTTTGCCGAAGATTACAATCTTCAAATGAATGCGATTATCTTATTCACCGAGAAAGAGATTTCAGCACCTGCATCTACTGAATTATATAATCTTACTATGCTTACAGGTAAGCTTGGTAAGACTTCTAATGGATTGATTGCATTAAAAGCTAAAAATAACTCTCAAGGTGTGTTTGATATGGGAGCTTATCCAACTTTCGGTGTAGGTTATCAGGAGATAAAAGATGTAGAATTTATCAAAAAACTTCAGGATACCTGGAAAGTAAAGGATTTGCCTAAGCATTCAACTAGAGAACAAGAAGTATTATTACGTGAAGGTAAGATCAAAAATATCTTTGTTTTTGGTGAAGATCCTTTGGGTTGTTCTATTGATAAAGATTACATTAAAGAGGTAGGTGCTAAATTAGATTTTGGTGTAGTTCAGGATTATTATATGACTGAAACTGCAAAACAAGCTAATCTGGTATTACCGGCTTCTTTACCTTTTGAAATTGGCGGTCATTTTACCAATACACAGCGTTATATACAGAAAGTAAATAAAACAATGCCTTCGCAAGTATCAGATAATTCGTATCAACAGTTATTTTATCTACTTAAGAAGTTTGGAGTAGATTCTACAATTGATCCAGATCAGATTATGTTTGAAGCTATTTCATTGCTTCCTGATGTTGCCGAAGATTACGAAAGAAGTAAATACAAATTTGTAAATACTGAGGATAATAACTATAAGCGATTATTTGATTATGGTTGTGATAATTTAACTATGTATTTTGAAAAATATTTTGAAAACAAATTTAAGAATTAATCTAATTTAAAATAAAACAATGAAAGAATTTGAAAACATAGACGAGATTTTAGATTTCGCTATTAATGAAGAACAACAAGCTGTAGATTTTTATATTTCGTTAGCCGAGAATGCTAAGAATGAATATATGAAAACAACATTTTTTGATTTTGCCAAAGAAGAAGTTAACCATAAGAACCGTTTGATGGACATTAAGCAAAATGGATTGTTTACAATGAAACCCGAAATGGTAGCTGATCTTAAAATTAGTGATTATACTGTAAGTGTTCATCCAACACCAAATATGACATATAGTGATGCTTTGGTATTAGCTATGAAAAAAGAAAAGGCTGCTTTTAAACTTTATTCTAAATTAGCCGAAAGAGCTCCTGATGCAGGTATTAAAGATGTGTTTTTATCATTAGCTGCTGAAGAATCAAAACATAAACTTCGTTTTGAAATAGAATACGATGAATTTGTATTGAAAGAAAACTAGAATAAAGAGTATTCTGATATATAAAATAAGCTATGTTGCATTAAGTAACATAGCTTATTTTGTTTTAAATAGCTTCCTTTAAATGGGAATGATAAACTATTTGCACGATTGATTATTCTGAAATCTTTCTGCTATGGGTATATAGTATTTCAGGATCTAAGTCGGCTTCATTATCCCATTGTATAGTATCAAAACTTATTTTAACAGAATTGAAAACTGATAGATCTCTAAGTTCTTTAAATATTCCTTTATCTAAAAACGGATTCATATCGAATTGACGTTTCTCTCCATTCTCAAAAGTTAGGATTAAATTATAATTATCAATAGGTATAACATTTTTAACAGCTAAATACATATCCTTGTTTTTGTTTAATTGACCTAGCGTTTTCTTTTCCTTTATTGTTTTAAAATATCTTTTTTTAAAAAAGAACTATATTGTTTAGGAATTGTATTATCATACATAGATAAATGTTAAAAATCCAAATATGATGTAAATAAAAATTAACAGTACATAAGGTATATATGATTTTATTTTTGATACTAATCCCATAAATCCAATAATTGAACCAGCTAATCCAATTAATAAATTTAATATCACTAACCAATTAGATAACATAACAAAAAATAATATAGATGTGAAATGATATTCATAGAATAGATTAATAAAGAATATTGACCAACCAATGCTGAATAACATTACAAACAAGCTGAATAATCTGAAAACATTCCTTTTTTTCATCCCTTTTTATTTTGTTTTTATTTTATTTATGTACTTCTTTCAAACAGATCCTTCACTACGTTCAGGATGACAACTCTTTTTTTGAGGGAGTGGAGAATAGGGCGGCGAAGCCGCCCTATTCTCTAACCATCACCAAATGTCAATTGTCATTCCGAATGCAGCGAAGCGGAATGAGGAATCTGCAACTTTCTATACTGAATCATTCCTGTTTAATTACCCCACAAACTTACTCATTTTTATCACACCATAATATAAAACGCATATATTTATTAAATATTTCTTTTATGCAGGGCTTACTAGATTCTTTAATTTTGTTTTAATGATATTATGTTTTTTTGAAGGATAAATAAATGCGTATTTTAGTATATCCTTAAATATTAATGATATATACATTTGTATATGTCATTCCCCATGACTAGGAATGGATAATACGTTTGTATATGCCAATGTTTATAAAAAGGAATGGCTAATATTTTTGTATTTTCTAATATTTATAGCAAAAAGTGCCAAAAATCGGTGTATTTGTCATTCCTTGCTTCGCGGAATGAATTGTACAAATGTATTTGTCATTAATTTTTTCATGAAATGGACAGATATTTGTGTTTTTTCAATTATTTGCTAAAAATATTGAGAAATACAAAAATATTAGCCATTCCACAAGAAAAAGTAGGGATTATACAGATGTATATTTCATTCCAAATGTAAAGGAATGGATTGTACAGATTTTATTTAGAGGTAATTATCGAGTATATTAGATAATATTGTCATTTTTATCATTTTTATTTTTTATATAGTATAGATAATAAGAGATGTATCTGTGTTGAAAAAATATTAACATCTGTTAACAAATAGGCGGTTTTCACATTTTTACAAATAGGTAATATTTTGAATTATTAACAATGTTTTATACATTTATTATCCTGAACTTTGTTGAAAAATAAATGAGCTGTAATTCAAACTAATTTGGTCGGTTTATTTATAAATTTTTAAAAAAACAATCATGTTAACAGAAATTGAAATAGCAGATGGAATCAGAAAAATTGTTACAGCAATCTCAAATATGCATAATTTCCCGCTTAGCAAGGTAATTGAGTTTATAAATGCATGCGATGTAGCTAATAGGCGTATTCCTATATCAAGTGATATACAGGAAATTATTGATCGTTCGGTAGCTCCATTTGCCGCTATCAATGCTTCAGTATTAAGTTTAGATGCTGATAAATTAAGTGGCAGCTCGCAAGTAGTTATCTATAATGAAATGCGAAGTGGATTTATTTTACGATTGGAAGATATTAAGGATGCGGTACAAAAAATAATGGGGCGTAATAAAGCTATTTTTGTATTGTTGCAATTGGATAAAATAAGCGATTATTATCATTTTTCGCAAGGTACTCTTTTGGCTGTAATGAAAGCTATGGAAGTAAATGCAGCCAAAACTCCACTACTAGTTGCAGTAGTATTACCAATGATAACAGCTTTAAAAGATGATGTTGAAAATCCATCAAAAGCAAAGCAAAAACAGTTTGGGATTATAAATTCAGATCGTCTGAAAATGTCTCCAGTAATTATAGCTTTAAAAAGTTGTTTAAAAGCCAACCTTGGTTCTTATCTTATAATTTATTGTGATGACGACGAGCGTATATTAGAAAATTTCCCAATATCTGTATTATATAGTAATGTTCATGCACCGGAATATCTGAGTAAAAATCAGGATTTAATAGAAAGTCCAATAGAAAGTATTGTACATTTAAGTAAATTAAAAATCAGTAATAGTAGTTGGGTAAAAGTTGAAAACTTTGGGAGTAAGCCAATGAGATTGTGGCGTTCGATAAAAGTATCAACCGTTTGTCCTGAAGATGCTCCTACCATTAATGCAAATACTAATGATAGTATATTTGTAGGTAAAATGGGAGTAGATGATGCATTTTGTTTGATGGCAAGATTTACTGAACCTCTTGATATGGTTAAAGCTAAATTTAGTGTAAGAAAATCGAAATAAAAACAATTAACAATTAAGAATTAACAATTAAGGATTTAAGAAGCTCTCATCATGTATTTGGTGGGAGTTTTTTTTATTGACCTCACCCAACCTCTCCTATAAGGAGAGGAGAAAAACAATTCCGTCAGGAATTAAATATCGGTAGAAAAACTTTGAGGGGATTAGTTAAATGTGTATGGATAAAACAATGAATGTTAATGCGAAAAAATAAGAGCAAGGAAGGATTTATCTTTATTATTAGGGATAATTAAAATTGAAAACGTATTCCCCCGCCTGCTCTTATAATTTGCAAATATACGAAATATTTCTATTGTTATTACATTTAATGTAAATATATTTATCTTTTTAAATTTTCATTACTTTATAAAGAAGGTTAATTGCTTTATCGTAATAAACAGACACTAAATAAGTAAATAAAAGCGAAAGCATAACAATAAAAGGTTTTGGAATACTAATGCTTTTAACAAATATAAAGAGTATCAAAAAATGAAGAAGATATACTGAAAAAGCAAGTTCACCTGTAAAAATAAAGAACTTATTAATAGGCTTAATATTCAATTTAAATATTAAAATGGCAAAGCCCGAATAACCTATAAGGGCAGGAAGATCGTTTAATACTTTACCAACTTGTCCGAATTTTAAAGCCATGGCTGCATATAAAATAATACTTAAAACACTGATAGTAGCCAAAAGGTATAAATTTATGTTTATTTTGAGAATGTCTTTTTTTAATCGGTCAGCTATCAACATCCCTAGCATAAATTCCCAAAGATATTGAAACATGAAACTATTCCAACTTCTTAAATCATCTTTACCTATTAAAATTATAAAGACAGACCAGCTTATACTTACTATAAAGCCTAAAGTTAAGAACCATCCATCGTTTATCTTCTTTTTTAAATATATTAATAGGTAAAAAATAAAGTAGAATTGAATAATGGTTGAAATAAACCATAACTGATAGCCATAAGAACCTATAATAGTACTATCAAACATTTTATAAAACAACAGATGCCCAAACAAAGCATACCAGGAGTTTTCGAAAATAGGCAGAAAAAGACTAATCAAAGCAGAGATTAATACAATAGTTACATAAGGAAAATAAATTTTTCCGAATCTTCGCTTCAGAAAATCCATAAACTTTAAAGGTTTGTTAAGGTATGAATACCAAAGTCCGAAGCCCGAAAGAAGTAAGAACAAATGTATTCCGGTGCCTCCAAAGTTAATTGCTTTATTAACTATCGGTGATACATTAAGGTACTGAAAGTAATGAAAAATCACAATGGTAAAGATAGAGAATCCTCTTAAAAAAGTAATAATATCTAATCGTTTCATATTAAAAAAGTATTTATTGCTATTTATGAATTAAAAATATCTGTCTGAATTTGTATTGATTCATCATGTATTATCTTTAATATCTGTTCAAGAAAATCTTTATTTAAACTCATTTGATCGGCTTTTATCATACGATCATTAATAATTTCGCTCCATCTTTTAAGCTGAAGTATGGTAATACTATTTTCCTTTTTATAATTTCCAATTTCGCTTACTATTTGCATACGTCTCGAAAGTATTCTTACTAATTCGTCGTCAATACCATCAATTACAGCACGAAGTTCTTCCAGTTTACTTTCAAATTCATTACTGCCTTTTTCTTTTCTAATAATTAAATCAGACAATAATTTACTAAATACATCAGGAGTTATCTGTTGTTTAGCATCAGTTAATGCCTTATCGGGATCAGAATGAACTTCTATCATCAATCCTTCCATTTCTAAATCTAAAGCCTTTTGTGATATTAGAGAAAGTAATTCTCGATTACCTGCAATATGGCTAGGATCACAAATAACAGGTAGGTCAGGAACTATACGCTTAAGTTCGATAGGTAACTCCCACATAGGTGCATTACGATAAGGTTTAGCATCGTAAGCATAAAACCCTCTGTGTATAGCAACCAACTTTTTAATCCCAACCAGATTCATGCGTTCAAAAGCACCTATCCATAATTTAAGATCAGCATTTAATGGATTCTTAATCATAACAGGTATGTCAACACCTTTAAGAGCTTCGGCAAGTTCCTGCATCGAAAAGGGGTTGCCAACAGTACGCGCTCCAATCCACAATACATCTACATCATTAGCTAAGCATTGCTCAATATGTGATGGATTGGCAACTTCAACAGTAGTTTTTAAACCTGTTTGAGCTTTAATATCTTTAAGCCATTGCAAACCTATAGAACCTACACCTTCGAAGCCATCAGGACGTGTTCGGGGCTTCCAAATACCTGCTCTAAATATTTTTACATGAGGAATTGCAGTCACATCAGTTGCTACCTGAATTAAATCATTATAATTCTCAGCACTGCACGGACCACAGATTATCAGAGGGAAACCTTCGGTTTCTATCCAATTATTTATTGGGATTATGTCTAAATTTGTACTCATTTTTCAGTTTGTAAAATTAAGTAAATTTATTAACGCTATTTTATTAATTTTGCATCCTGAATACAAAAAGTTAATTGAGTTGTTAAATAACTTAATTTAAAGCTAAGAAAACAAAGGAAAAGGACATTTGTTAATACAGAAAAAATTAAATACTAATATGGATCAAATAAAAAGAAGAACGATAAAAGATTTACTAAAGTCTGCAAAAGCTGAAGATATAGGCACAATTGTAAACATTAAAGGATGGGTTAGAACCAAAAGAGGAAACAAAAATGTTGCCTTCGTTGCATTAAATGACGGTTCGATAGTACACAGTATTCAAATTGTGTTGGATCTTGCTAACTTTGATGAAGAAGTAATTAAATTAATTACTACCGGTGCATGTATTTCTGTTAATGGTAAATTAGTTGAATCAATGGGCCAGGGACAGAGTGTAGAAATACAGGCCGAAACTATAGAAATATATGGTAGCGCTGACGAAACTTATCCTTTGCAGAAGAAAGGTCATACTCTGGAGTTTTTAAGAGAGATAGCACATCTTCGCCCTCGTACTAATACTTTTGGCGCTGTTCTACGTGTTCGTCATGCTATGGCTTATGCTATCCATAAATATTTTAATGATAATGGCTTTTATTATTTACATACTCCAATTATCACAGGTTCTGATGCTGAAGGTGCAGGAGCAATGTTTAGAGTTACTACTTTAGATGCTATGAATCCTCCAATGAATGAAGAAAATCATATTGATTACAAACAAGATTTCTTTGGAAAAGAAACGAATCTTACNGTTTCAGGACAGTTGGAAGCAGAGTTAGGAGCAATGGCTTTATCTAATGTATATACTTTTGGACCTACATTTAGAGCTGAAAACTCTAATACACCAAGACATTTGGCAGAGTTCTGGATGATAGAACCTGAAGTTGCTTTCTGCGATATAGTAGGTGATATGGATTTAGCTGAAGACTTTTTGAAATATCTTATTACTTATGCTCTTAATAATTGTATTGATGATTTAGAGTTTTTAAATAAAATGTATGATGATGAATTAATTTCACGTCTTAATTTTATTGTTGAAAATGATTTTATAAGATTAGATTATACGGAAGCTATTGAGATATTACTTAAAGCTGAGCAGAAGTTTGAATTCCCTGTTTCATGGGGCGTTGATTTACAATCGGAACATGAAAGATATTTAGTTGAAAAACATTTTAAGAAACCTGTTATTCTTACTAATTATCCAAAAGACATCAAAGCATTTTATATGAAAATGAATGAGGATGGAAAAACAGTAAGGGCTATGGATGTATTGTTCCCAAAGATAGGAGAGATTATTGGCGGTTCGCAACGCGAAGAAAACTTAGAAAGACTACAAAAACGTATTGCAGAAATGGGTATTCCTGAAAAAGATATATGGTGGTATTTAGATACCCGTCGTTTTGGTACTGCACCTCATAGTGGTTTTGGTTTAGGTTTCGAAAGATTAGTATTGTTTGTAACAGGAATGTCAAATATTAGAGATGTCATTCCTTTCCCTAGAACACCAATGAACGCAGAATTTTAGAAGACAAAATTACGAATTACGAATTACGTTAATGAATAAAATATTCTCAATTAAAGAAAATATAATATGTATTCTAACATTTATTTTCTTATATTTGCACTATGATTATTATGATTTAAATTCTTAATTGTTAATTCTTAATTGATAAAAATATGTTAGGTCAAAGATTACAGCAGAAGCTACTTCAGAAATTAACTCCTCAGCAAATATTGTTGATGAAGTTATTGCAGGTGCCTACTGTAACCCTTGATCAACGTATAAAACAGGAGTTAGAAGAAAATCCTGCCTTAGAAGAGTTGTCAGATGGAGAAGATATAAAATCAGAAGATGAATTCGATGATACTTATAGCGAAAGTACTGCTGATAATTCAAGAGATACTGATGATTATGATTTTAATGATTATTTGGATGAAGATGATGTAAATTCTTATAAACTTCAAACAAATAATTATTCAGAAGATGATGAGAAAAAAGATGTGCCTTTATCTATTGAAACTACTTTTCAGGATAATTTAATAGAACAGTTCCAGATGTTAGGCTTGGAAGATAAGTTATTTCAAATTGGCTTGACATTGATTGGTAATCTTGATGATTCAGGTTACTTGATGCGTGATATTGATGCAATGGTTGATGATTTTGCATTTAGTTTGAATATCGAGACAACTAAAGAAGAAATAACTAGTGTTCTTTGCATGATACAGGAACTAGATCCACCGGGTATTGGTGCTCATACTTTGCAGGAATGTTTGTTATTACAATTAAAAAGAAAGACTGAAAAGACTACAGCAATTAAACTTGCTATTGAAATATTGGAGAATCATTTTGATAGATTCTCTAAAAGACATTACGATAAGATAATTGAAAAGTTAGATATTACAGAAGAAGATTTAAAAGATGCAATTAACGAAGTGCTTCGTTTAAATCCCAAGCCGGGGAACTCAATGGATACCAGTGGAAAATCCAGTCAGTATATAATGCCCGATTTCTTTATTAACAATAATAATGGAGTCCTTGAACTTACATTAAACAATCGCAATGTGCCCGATTTAAGGGTGAGCCAGACGTATGCTGATATGTTGCATACCTATTCTGAAACTAAAAATAAAAGCAGTCAGCAGAAAGATGCAGTGATGTTTATAAAGCAAAAGATAGATTCGGCAAGATGGTTTATTGATGCTATAAAGCAAAGGAATAATACTCTTTATGTAACTATGGAAGCTATTATGAACTATCAAAAAGAATATTTCCTTGAAGGTGATATTTCAAAACTAAAGCCAATGATCTTAAAAGATATTGCTGATGTTGTAGGTTTGGATTTATCAACAATTTCACGAGTTTCTAATTCTAAATATGCTCAAACTCATTTTGGTACTTTCTTATTAAAAGATTTCTTTGCAAAAACAATGTCAACGGATTCAGGTGAGGATGTTACCAATAACGAATTAAAAAACATTTTGACTGAATGTATTGAAAATGAAGATAAAACTTCGCCTTTAAATGATGATGAATTACAAAAAATACTTACCGAAAAAGGATATATTATCGCAAGACGAACAGTTGCTAAGTATAGAGAATTACTAGGAATACCACGCGCTCAATTCAGAAAAGAAATCTAATAATTAATGGAAAAAAGAATCGCTCAAGTTACAAGCTATCTGTTTCATCCTTTATTGATGCCAACATATATGATGGCAATTTTATTTAACTTACAAACATTTTTTTCTTCATTTATCAGATATGAATATAAGCTAACTATTATAGCTTATGTATTTTTGATAACTTTTGTATTTCCGGTAGTTATGTCTTTTGTGTTCTTAAAGATGAAAGTCATACAATCTTTACAAATGGAAGGTCGGCAAGAGCGGACACTACCTTATCTGTCGGTTATCATATTTTATTATTCTGTATATTATTTAATGAAGAGGGCTGAATTACCGGGAGTTTATCTCTTAATATTTCTTGCAATAGTTTTGCTTACAATAGTAGCTTTTTTTATTAATTTTAAGTTTAAGATAAGTATACATTCAATGGCAATTGGAGCTCTAACCGGTATTTTAATTGGTCTTTCCATTAGATTAAATATAAATTTGATTCCAATATTATTAACTACAATTATAGTTTCCGGTCTTGTATGTTTTGCCCGCTTGGCACTTAATGCCCATAAATCTTCCGAAGTTTATATTGGTTATTTACTTGGGATAGGGTATATGTTATTGGTGTTTTATATTTTGTAAAGCCTCGCATTTCATTCTTTATTATTTTTATTAAATTTGTTCTACGTTATCTAGGAACTATTTTTATTATATATTCGAGAATAAAACACTTATAACTATATAAATAAAATGCCCATCATAAAAATGACAGGCTTTTTATAAATTGAGAATATATTTAGTTTATTTGATTCCTTTTTTCTCTCTATCTAAATAATGTTGGAGGAAATCTTCAACCTGTTCTATTCCTAAGCGTTTTGCAATGACTTTAAAGTCCTTGTCAAGCAGGAATATTACAGGTGTACTATATATATCGTACACATCATGATAATCAATATTAGTTTTCATACCACTTACACTTATCCAGGTATGTTTATTTTCGCGTATGTATTTCTTCCATCTATCCAAATCATGATCAGTATCAATAGCATATACTTCTATATCAAATCGTTTTTTATTCTTATCATAAAATTCTTTAACCTTTGGGACTTCAATTTTGCAATGTCCACAATCAGTATCCCAGAATAAAATCATCGTGAAATGAGATTTATGTCCAAAACTCGAAACATAAGCATCAGTAGTATCAGGCATAATTAATTCGGGTGCTCTGGTACCAATCAAGGTAGGTTTTAAATGTTTTACTCTCTTCATAATACTTTCTAAAGTAGAAGGAGTAACCCAATATGCTTGATTAGTAGCGTAATATTTCTCTGATAAATATACAAATATTTCATCCTGTCCCATTATCTGAGATTTCTCATAGAAATTAGTAAGAAACCAAAGCGTATATTTAAACATTTCTTTATTAGGACGCGTACGCTCAATCATATCATCACAATTAGATTTGATAGAATCGTTAGATTGAATAATAATATTCTTAAAATAATTTTCTAAACGTCCATGAAATACCGGAGTTCGTAAAATACGATCGTCAGTTAGATCAAAATTATCCCAGTAATGTGCTTTGTAATATTTGTAAGCAAACATTGAATCAATACCACCTCCGGGCAATTTAGGAGCATCAGGAACATCAATATCTTTAGATGCTTTAAAAACTTTTGCCATCAAATGATTAGGATTATCTTTAATAAACTTAAGTTTATAATCACTAATCTCTGTATTTAATGCTTGTAATTTATCTTTAAGTATTTTAACAGAATCTTTTAAGTCTTTATTATCTTTTATTACTGCATATCTTTTCTGAATAGGATCTACAGCTTCATACTTAACTCTATTAAAATTCTGGAAGTTATAGAATACTTCATTATCGGGTGAATCTTTAATCTTCATGAATTTAGGGAGATCTTCATTTTTAGTTTCAACCGAAAAGAATTGTTCTTTGTCGATAATGAGTTCAAAATAACGCCTGTCATTAGTAATAACAAGATAAACTCCACCGGGAAGCGTTTCTTCACCACTAAATAAATAGATACCCTTTGAATTTAATATTGCAGTATCCTTAATATACTGCTTATCGCCGTAGTAATTGCCCAAAAATAAAGTATCATTCTTATAGTTTTCAACTTTGATCTTAATGTTATAACCTTTCTTTTGAGCAAATACAAAAAGATTAGAGAATAAAAGTGTTAAGATTAATAACTTTTTAAAATAATTTAGCATAGTTTTCTTTTGATTTTAAATAATTTATTTAACTGATTAATATTAATTTCACCATTACAAAGTAACAAATTTTAAAGCATATTATTATTATATATTTTTCAATTTAACATACTTTAAGAGTAAGTTTTTAATAAAACATGCTTTATAGACAATATTAATAGTACATTTGTTGCATCAATTCAATAAAAATGATGTTAAAAAAAGTTAACCAGAGATTTTATCTATACGCTATCAGTTGTTTAATAATAACTGTATTACTAGTTGTTTTTGCTTCTTCAAAATTCCCTAAGTATCATGGGATGCTTCAGTTTATGATATTAATGGTTATTATGGATTTCTATTTATGGAAATCATTAAGAACAAGTATTAATAAATTAAATATCATCTTAAAATCAATAAGTAAGATAGTATATTGGCTTCCATTAACTATTGTAATAACTTTTGTTTTATCCTCAATAATTATAAATATAAAAGATTGGGATCAAAATGTAAGGACTTATTTAACAGGTTTTATAATGGTATTTTTTACAGCTAAAACTATAGCTGTAATTTTTTTATTTATTGCAGATATCTTTAGATTCTTTCGATTTGTATGGTTTTTTCTGTTTAAAAGAAATGCATTTTACAGCAAGTTTAAGAATAGAAGACCTAAGGTTATCCTATATATTGGAAATACTTTAAGTTTTCTTATCTTTTTTACAATGTTGTATGGTATGATTTTTACAGAATTTAACTTTAAAGTAAGAAGAGTTGAGTTAAGTTTTCCTAATCTGCCTGTACAATTTAATGGATACAAGATTGTACAATTATCAGATATGCATCTTGGAAGCTGGTATTCTGAAAAGCCATTGCAAAAAGCTGTTAATATTATTAATGAATTACATCCGGATTTAATTTGCTTTACAGGAGATTTAGTTAATTTCTCTACGGATGAAGCTTTTCGTTTTGAAAACACATTAAAACAAATGCATTCCCCTAACGGTGTTTATTCAATATTAGGTAATCATGATTATGGTAATTATGTAAAATGGACGACAGATAAAGAAAAAGAAGATAATATGAAAGCTATGTACGATCTTCAGAAAAGGTTAGGTTGGCATTTATTATTAAACGCTAATGATTCTATTATTAGAGACAGTGCATCAATCATAATTGCCGGTGTTGAGAATTGGGGCTTTCATCCGCGATTTCCTAAATATGGAGATATAGATAAAGCTATTAATAATGTTGACACAAATAAGTTTATCATACTTTTGTCACATGATCCTACACATTGGCAATATATTATCAATCCCAAATATCCTTTTATAAATTTAACTTTATCAGGGCATACACATGGAATGCAAATGGGAATAACCTGGAATGAAAATGAATGGAGTCCTGCTAAATACATGTATAAGTATTGGGCAGGATTGTACATTTCAATTTTTGGAAACAAATCTCAATACTTATATGTTAATAGAGGTTTAGGAGTTATAGGATACCCGGGAAGATTGGGAATGCCTCCTGAAATAACAATAATAGAACTTAAAAGAAAATAAAAAGAAGTTACGAATATACGAATTGCGAAACATATAATTTACTATCTTTGCACTATTGAATCTTATACTATGAAAACACTTAAAGTAATCTCAGTTAACATATCCGAAAAGAAAGGAACGATTAAATCACCGGTTGATTTTATTGAATTAAACGAAAAAGGCGTTAATAATGATGCTCATGCAGGTAAATGGCATCGGCAGGTAAGTCTTCTAGGAATAGAAAGTATTACTAAATTTGAGCAACAAGCCGGAAGAAAGTTAGAGTTTGGTGAATTCGCTGAAAATATAACTTCTGAAGGAATAGAATTATTTAAAACTAAACCTTTGGATATCTTAAAGAATGATACAGTAGAACTTCAAATAACTCAAATAGGTAAACATTGTCACGGTGATTCTTGTGCAATCTATCGTGAAGTAGGTAATTGTGTTATGCCAAAGGAAGGTATCTTTGCCAGAGTAATTAAAGGCGGTAACTTAAAAGCAAATGATATCCTTAAATATTATCCCAAAGTATTTAACACAACCATTATTACATTAAGTGATAGAGCAAGTTCAGGAGAATATGAAGATAGGAGTGGTGTTAGGATTAAAGAGATTCTAACCGAACATTTTCAAAAGACAGGTAGAGAGCTTAAGTTTAATACTATTATTATTCCTGATGATGAATTTGAATTAAAAAAATATTTAATCGAAGCAAAAGAAGATAATGTTGATTTCATTTTTACTACCGGTGGAACTGGTATTGGGCTTAGAGATATCACGCCGGATGTTGTAAAACCTATGCTCGATAAAGAGATACCGGGTATAATGGAAATGATAAGAATGAAGTTTGGACAGGAAAAACCGAATGCATTATTGAGTAGGGGAGTTGCAGGATTAATGAAAAACTCTCTTGTTTATACTTTACCGGGAAGTGTGAAAGCAGTTAATGAGTATATGCCAGAGATCCTTAAAACTCTCGAACATTTGGTTTATATGCTTAATAATCTTGATACACATTAAAATAATTTTAATAATAAATCTTATGTTTTTAACTGAATTGTCATATAAATAAAAATATTATTTAAAATTAGTAATATTTATAACGTTTATCAGATAATTTATATAATTTTACACCTTTAAAAATCTAGTTTTAATTTTATCTAATAATACATACAAAAATGAAAATTACAATTGTTGGTACAGGTTATGTTGGCTTAGTTACAGGGACATGTTTTGCCGAAGTAGGTATTGATGTAACATGTGTAGATATTGATATTAATAAAATTGAAAACCTTAAGAAAGGTATTTCCCCAATTTACGAACCCGGTCTGGATGAAATGATAGAACGTAATGTAAAGAAAGGAAGATTACAATTTTCAACTGATCTTTCACAGTGTTTAAGTGATACTGAAGTTGTATTCAGTGCAGTTGGAACCCCACCTGATGAAGATGGTAGTGCAGATTTACAATATGTATTAGATGTAGCACGTACAGTTGGAAAAAACATTAAGAACCACGTTTTAATTGTTACAAAAAGTACTGTTCCAGTTGGTACTGCTAAAAGAGTTAGAGATGCCATTCAAGGTGAACTTGACAAAAGAGGTGAAAAGATTGAGTTTGATGTAGCATCTAATCCTGAGTTCTTAAAAGAAGGTGATGCAATCAATGATTTCTTAAAACCTGATAGAATTGTAGTTGGTGTTGAATCTGCAAAAGCAGAAGATATAATGAAGAGGTTGTATAAACCTTTTACATTAAATGGTCATCCAGTAATCTTTATGGATGTACCTTCAGCTGAAATGACAAAGTATGCTGCTAATTCAATGCTTGCTACAAAAATTAGTTTTATGAATGACATTGCTAATCTTTGTGAGATTATGGGAGCTGATGTTAACATGGTTCGTAAAGGTATAGGCAGTGATTCTCGTATTGGTAATAAATTTATTTATCCAGGTATTGGATATGGTGGTTCATGTTTTCCAAAAGATGTAAAAGCTTTGATAAAAACAGCTGATCAAAATGGTTATCCAATGAGAGTTTTAAAAGCTGTTGAAGAGGTTAATGATGATCAGAAATCTGTATTGTTTACTAAATTAGTTAATCATTTTAAAGGTGATCTTAAAGGAAGAACAATTGCAATGTGGGGATTGTCTTTTAAACCTCAAACAGACGATATGAGAGAAGCACCGGCTTTAGTTTTAATTAGTAAATTATTGGCAGAAGGTTGTAAAGTTAAAGCTTACGATCCTGTTTCAATGAAAGAAGCAAAACATAAATTAGGCGACACTATTGAATACTCAAAAGATCCTTATGATACATTAATAGATGCTGATGCAATGTTATTAGTTACTGAGTGGACTGAATTCCGTTTCCCTAATTGGGGCGTTGTTAAGAAATTATTAAAACAACCGGTTGTTTTTGATGGAAGAAATATATTTGATCAGGTTGAATTAAATAAAGAAGGCTTTACTTATTATTGTATAGGAGTTAAAACCAAATAATAAGTTTGGAGTACATATAGTTTGGAATGCCTAAAGTATTTTAAATATTTTAGGCATTCCAATCTTATAAATAAATGTTTTTGAAACAATATCATTATGAGAAAAAAAATATTAGTAACAGGTGGTGCAGGTTTTTTGGGTTCGCATTTATGCGAAAGATTATTAAATGATGGACATGAAGTTGTATGTCTTGACAATTATTTTACAGGACAAAAACAGAATGTAGTACATTTATTAGCTAATCCTTACTTCGAAATTATAAGACATGATGTAACCATGCCTTTCTTCATTGAAGTAGATGAAATATATAATCTTGCATGCCCTGCATCTCCTATACATTATCAATATAACGCTATTAAAACTGTAAAGACTTCTGTAATGGGAGCTATTAATATGCTTGGTCTTGCCAAAAGAATAAGAGCAAAGATTTTGCAGGCGTCAACAAGTGAAGTATATGGAGATCCTAATGTGCATCCACAGGATGAATCTTATTGGGGACATGTTAATCCTATTGGAATAAGAGCTTGTTATGATGAAGGAAAACGTTGTGCTGAAACTTTGTTTGTAAATTATCATCGTCAGAATAATGTTAAGATTAAAATCATAAGAATATTTAATACTTATGGTCCAAGGATGCATCCTAATGATGGTAGAGTTGTTTCAAACTTTATTGTTCAGGCTTTGCAAAATAAAGATATTACTATTTATGGTGATGGTTTACAGACCAGAAGTTTTCAATATGTAGATGATCTTATTAGTGGTATGATTAAAATGATGGGAACAGGTGATGATTTCACTGGTCCTGTAAATATAGGTAATCCTAATGAGTTTACGATGTTGGAACTTGCTGAGAAAGTTATTAAACTTACAGGAGCAAAGTCGAAGATTGTTTTTGAACCTTTACCTTCTGATGATCCAATGCAACGCCAACCTAATATTTCATTAGCTAAAAGTAAACTGGATTGGGAACCAAAAATTGAATTGGAAGAAGGCTTAACTAAAACTATTGAATTCTTTAGAACTATTGTAAAATAAAATATTCTTATCATGCCAAATATATTAGTTACAGGAAGCAATGGGCAATTAGGGAATGATCTCAGAATTATCTCAAATCAATATCCTGATTATAAATTTATATTTACTGATGTTGAAGAATTAAACATTACCGATTATCAGTTATTAGATAAGTTCTTTTCTGAAAACAAAATTGATTTTGTTATTAACTGTGCGGCTTATACTGCTGTTGATAAAGCCGAACAGGATGAAGTGATGGCTAGATTCATTAATGTAAATGCAGTAAAATATTTATCTCAGATGTGTAAGAAACATAATGTTTTTCTGATACATATCTCAACTGATTATGTTTTTGATGGACATAGTTACAAACCTTATATAGAGTCTGATTCTATTAATCCTGTTTCGATGTATGGGAAAACTAAAGCAGATGGAGAACAGGAAGTCATTCATCAGGCAGGTAATGCTATCATCATCAGAACTTCTTGGTTGTATTCTTCTTTCGGTAATAATTTTGTGAAAACTATATTAAAATATGGTAAAGAAAGAGGTAAATTAAATGTTGTGTTTGACCAGATTGGAACGCCAACCTACGCAGCCGATTTAGCAAAAGCAATACTTGATATTATTCCTAAGTTAAACAAAACTAGAGCTCATGCAATTTATCATTATTCAAATGAGGGTGTTACAAGTTGGTATGATTTTGCTAAAGAGATAATAGAGCTATCCGAAATAGATTGTATTATTAATGCAATTGAAACCAAAGATTATCCATTGCCTGCAATTCGTCCTCAGTATAGTATCTTAAATAAAACAAAGATAAAACAAGAATTCAATATAACTATTCCTTATTGGAAAGATAGTTTAAAACGTTGCCTCAAACTTATAAATGAACAGAATAGATAAGAACCGACTCCATACATTAATTTATGAATCAGCTATAGAGATAAACAAGACTTTAGGTCCCGGCTTTCTGCCTGCCGTTTATAGATTGTGTTTTCTTCAGGAGTTAAGAAATAGGGGGATATTCTTTAAAAAGGATTGTAGTTTCCCTGTTTATTATAAGGATATTAAGTTGGATGCTGAGATTAAAGTTGATCTTTTGATAGAAAACGAGGTAATTGTTGAAATAAAAGCTACTGATAAAATAACTTTGCATCACGAAGCTCACCTTTTATCTGCATTAAAGATGTGTAAGAAAAGCTCGGGCATTATCTTTAACTTCAACGAACCTAAGTTAGTTGACGGTTACAAAAAAATCATTAATAATATTTAATTCTATACAAAGATGATTGAAATAGACAATAACATTCTGGCGAAAGCCAATACTTGGTTAAATGGTAATTATGATGAAGATACCAAGCAACAAATAAAGCAACTTATCGAAAATGATCCTGCCGAACTTACCGAATCCTTTTATCGCGACCTGGAGTTTGGTACCGGTGGATTGCGTGGCATTATGGGAGTTGGCACTAACAGGATGAATAAATATACTGTTGGCATGGCTACTCAAGGNCTGGCTAATTATATACTTAAGATGTTTCCGGGCAAAACGGATTTAAAGATGGCTATTGCTTATGATTCTCGTAACAATAGTAAGTATTTTGCTCAGATTACTGCTGAAGTTATGGCTGCTAATGGCATCAAAGTCTTTTTGTTCAGTGAGCTGCGTCCTACGCCTGAGTTGTCGTTTGCAATTCGTTATTTGGGTTGTCAGAGTGGAGTTGTGATCACGGCTTCACACAATCCCAAAGAATATAACGGTTATAAAGCTTACTGGCAAGATGGTGGGCAGTTGATTAGTCCGCATGATACCAATGTTATTGATGAAGTTCAAAAGATTAAAAGTATTAATGATGTTAAGTTTACAGGCAACAGTCATCTTATTGAATTGATTGGTGAAGATGTTGATCGTGCATATCTTGACAAACTTAAATCACTTTCGCTTTCGCCTGAGTTAATTATCAAGCATAAAGATTTGAGTATTGTATATACTCCTTTGCATGGCACGGGGATTACGCTTGTTCCAAGGGCATTAAAGGAATTAGGCTTTGTTAATATACATATTGTAGAGGAGCAGGCAGTTTCTGATGGCAATTTTCCTACCATTAAGTCTCCAAATCCTGAAGAGAAAGCTGCTTTGGAAATGTCGATTGAATTGGCTAAGAAAGTTAATGCCAGCCTTGTTATGGCAACTGATCCTGACGCAGATAGAGTAGGTATAGCTGTTAAGAATGATAAAGATGAATATGTTTTATTTAATGGCAATCAAACTGCTTCGGTTCTTATTTATTATTTATTAAAGAAATGGAATGAGAAGGGTAAGATTACAGGTAAGGAGTTTATTGTTAAGACTATTGTGACTTCCGAAATCTTAAAAGATATTGCAATTAAAAATGGTGTCGAGAGTTATGATGTGCTTACAGGTTTTAAATATATTGCAGATATTATATTAAGATTAGAAGGTAAGAAAACTTTTATTGGTGGTGGAGAAGAAAGCTATGGTTATCTTGTCGGCGACTTTGTAAGAGACAAAGATGCAGTTATTTCCTGTTGCATAATTGCTGAAATGGCTGCCTGGGCTGCCGAAAATAACAAGACTTTTTATGATATTCTTATTGATCTTTATACTGAATATGGTTTTTATAAAGAAGATCTTTTATCTATAACTAAAAAAGGGAAATCAGGTGCTGAAGAAATTCAATTGATGATGGAAAACTATCGCAAGCAACCACCTGTTGAGATTAACAACTCTAAGGTTGTAATGATTAAAGATTATGAATTGTGTGTTGAAGAAGATATTCTTAATAATACCACTAAGAAAATAGATTTGCCGGTATCTAATGTATTGCAGTTTTTTACAGCAGATGGAAGCAAGATAACAGTTCGTCCTTCAGGAACTGAACCTAAGATTAAGTTTTATTTTGGTGTTAAAGAACATTTAAATTCTAAAGCAGAATTTGAAGTAGTAAATAAAAAACTAGAGCAAAAGATTAAAGACATTATTAGTTCTATGAAACTTTCGTAATGAATTAAAATATTTTTTTTAAAAAAATATTAAAGACTTCTTCATTTGCTTGAGGGAGTCTTTTTTGTGATGTATATATAATATTGTATGGGATTATTTTTTCAATTCTTTTTATCTTTGTATGATAAAATAGATGTACATTTGTATTCTATAAATTAAAACAATAATGATATGAAAAGAATACTTTTAACTTTAATTTCTCTCTTTTTATTAATGAAAGTATATTCGCAAAGAGAGAAGACACATTACTTTAAATTAACTGATAAGAAGTTTAAGATTGGTTCTATATATATTATTCCTGAATTAGGTTCTCAAATTCTTTTAAGACATTGTTGGGATATAGGTAAAGAAATAGAATTAGATACTGTTTCAGAGTTTCT
>TBL_comb47_HYPODRAFT_10002693_pt1 | contig 21738 bp, 15 predicted proteins | sample TroBogypolimnion_40_FD_10682 | JGI IMG/M metagenome (IMG submission 10682) | reverse complement strand
CCATCACGCCCATCGGCGGTGCCAGCTTGCTGGCCGGGTGGGCGTGGCTGTTTTTGGCGGCGGGTAAAAAGCCGGGTGAAAATTGACGGCGGCCGCGCGGAGCGCAATCGTCCGTCCGCAGCGATGCGCCTGACGCAACCGGGCGTTGAGCCAACGATTCGTTGGATTTCTCCGCCGAGGAAATCTTTTGGATGATTGGTCCATATGCCAATTTCCGCCCGGTGATGGAAAGCTGATTGAAAGTTGACGGCACGGGTGGAATTCAGCAGTCTGCCAGCCAGCGGGCCTGTAGCTCAATGGTTAGAGCAGAGCACTCATAATGCTTTGGTTCTCGGTTCAAGTCCGGGCAGGCCCACCAATTCACCCCCTCCAAGCCATTTGCCGCACACCGGCCGCGATTTCGTGGAGACATGGCCGGTGGTTTTGCTGCCGAGAACATGATCGAGCGGAAGAGAACGAAACCGGCAGCGAAAGTCTTCGGGTTGGCGATAGCGGGGTCGCACTGCGTTTTCCACCGCCACCCCAGACGAAGCGGATGTTCCAGTGACGCGAATGGGATGCGATGGGCGACGACTTTGGGCCTTTGTTGGTTCAATAATCCGTGTCCATCCGTGTCCATCTGCGGTTGAAATTATTTTGCTTAACTCAAAATTTAAGTTGCGCAACCGGCATCGCGCAGCTTAAGAGTTGGCTCATTGCATGGGTAAAATTCTTATCATCGCGGAAAAGCCGTCCGTCGCCGGGGACATCTCCAAGGCGCTCGGCAAGTTCGAAAAGCACGCGGATCACTACGAGAATGACCAGTATGTCATCTCGTCGGCGGTCGGCCATTTGCTGACCATCGCCGTGCCCGAGCAGTTTGAAGTCAAGCGCGGCAAGTGGACGTTCGCGCATCTGCCCGTGATTCCGCCGCATTTTGATTTGCTGCCCATCGAGAAGAACGAGGCGCGGCTCAAGGTCCTGGTCAAACTCATCAAACGCAAAGATATCACTGCGCTCGTCAATGCCTGCGACGCCGGGCGCGAAGGCGAATTGATTTTCCGTTACATCGTCCAGTATTCCAAAAGTGACAAACCGATTCAACGGCTCTGGTTGCAATCCATGACGCCCGCCGCGATCCGCGACGGCTTCGCGAATCTGCGCACGGATGCGGAAATGATTCCGCTCGCGGATGCCGCGACCTGCCGCAGCGAGAGCGACTGGCTCATCGGCATCAACGGCACGCGCGCGATGACGGCGTTCAATTCCAAGACCGGCGGCTTCCATCTCACGACGGTCGGCCGCGTGCAGACGCCGACGCTGGCGATCCTCGTCGAGCGCGAGGAGAAGATCAAAAAATTCATTCCGCGCAACTATTGGGAAATTCACGGGACATTCGGCGCGGAGGCGGGTGAATATGCCGGACGCTGGTTCGATGAAAAATTTTCCAAGAAGGAAGGTGACGACCAGCTCAAGCAGGAGCGCGTCTGGGATGTGGCTTTCGCCGAAGCCATCAAGGCCAAATGCCTGGGCAAGCCGGGCATCGTTACGGAAGAAAGCAAACCGACGACCTCGATGTCACCACAGCTTTACGATTTGACGACTTTGCAGCGCGAGGCGAACGGGCGCTTCGGCTTCTCCGCGAAAAATACTTTGGGGCTCGCGCAGGCGCTTTACGAAAAGCACAAGGTGTTGACGTATCCGAGAACGGATTCGCGCGCGCTGCCGGAGGATTATCTGGAGACCGTCAAGACGACGATGGCCATGCTGGCCGACACGAATTATCGCACGCCGGCGGAAACCATTTTGAAGAACGGCTGGGTGCGCCCGAACAAACGCATCTTCAATAATGCGAAAGTCTCGGATCACTTTGCAATCATTCCCACCCTCGTCGCACCGAAGCATTTGAGCGAGCCGGAGCAGAAACTTTACGACCTCGTCACGAAACGCTTTCTCGCGATCTTTTATCCGGCGGCGGAGTTTCTCGTGACCACGCGCATCACGCGCGTTGAGAACGAGCCGTTCAAGAGCGACGGCAAGGTGATGGTGAACGCCGGCTGGCTCGCGGTGTATGGCAAGGAAGCGGCGGAATCCGATGACACGCCCAGCTTGGTGCCGGTGAAGGCGGGCGAAATCGTCAAGACCGAGAAGATCGAAGTTGAGGCGAACGTCACCAAGCCGCCGGCGCGCTATTCGGAAGCGACGCTGCTCGGCGCGATGGAGGGCGCGGGCAAGTTGATTGACGATGAGGAACTGCGCGAGGCGATGTCGGACAAAGGCCTCGGCACACCGGCGACCCGCGCGACCATCATTGAAGGTCTGCTCTGGGAAAAATACATCCACCGCAACGGCCGCGAGCTGGTCCCCACGGCCAAGGCGTTTTCCATCATCACGCTGCTGCGCGGACTGGAGATTCCGCAACTGTCTTCGCCGGAACTGACCGGTGAGTGGGAGTTCAAATTGAACCTCATGGCGCGCGGGAAAATGCGGCGGGACGATTTCATGAAGGAAATCGCCGATGCGACGCGCGACATCGTGGCCAAGGCGAAGCTGCACGAGAGCGACACCGTGCCCGGCGATTACGGGAAGCTCAATGTGCCGTGCCCGAAATGCGGCGGCGAGATCCACGAGAACTACAAAAAATTCCAGTGCCAGAAATGCGATTTCGCGCTCTGGAAAATCGTGGCGAGCCGGCAGCTCGAGATTTTTGAAGTCGAGGAACTGATCAGCAAGGGCACGGTCGGGCCGCTGCAAGGGTTCCGCAGTAAGCAGGGTTTTCCGTTCGCGGCCATCATCAAGATGGGCGCAGAGTTCAAACCGGAGTTTGATTTCGGCAACGACCAGAACAAGGAGGGCGAGGCGAGCGCGCCCGTGGATTTCACGGGCAAGGAACCGCTCGGCAAATGTCCGGCGTGCGGCGGCAATGTCTATGACGCGGGGATGAATTACATTTGCGAAAAGGCCACCGGCCCGGACAAAACCTGCAAATTCCGCAGCGGCAAGATCATTTTGCAGCAGACGATCGAGCCGACGCAGATCCAGAAATTGCTCGCGACGGGCAAGACGGATTTGCTCAGGGGCTTTGTCTCGAAGAAAAACAACCGCAAGTTCGAGGCGTTCCTCGTGCTGAAGGACGGCAAGACCGCGTTCGAATTCGCGCCGCGTGAGAAAAAGGGCAAAGGCGGTGCTAGCAAGACCAATTCAGAACCGCTGCCGAAGATTGATTTCACCGGCATGGAACCGATCGGGAAATGCCCGAAGTGTGGCAGCAATGTCTTCGACACCGAGCAAGGTTACCTCTGCGAGAAATCCCAGTTGGACGCCAAGGCATGCAAATTCAAGATCGGCAAGACGATTTTGGAACAGCCGATTGAACTGCCGCAGGCGCAGAAAATTCTTGCCGAGGGTAAGAGCGACCTGCTCGACAAATTCATTTCCAAGGCGGGCAAGCCGTTCCCGGCGTTCCTCGTGATGGACGGCAAGGGCAAGGTCACTTTCGAATTTCCGCCGCGCGACGAGTGATTTTTTGCGCAAGGGCATAACGACGGCGAACAAGTTTTCTTTGGCGGGGACAATTTGACATTATCGTCGCTGGAGGTTTAGCATTTTGCCATGAAAAGTTTGTTTATTTACTTGGTCTGTTTAATTTTTACTAGTCAGGTTGCTATTCGTGCCGGAGACCTTCACAAAGCCTGTCGAGACGGTGACTTGGAAGCTGCAAAACGAGCTTTGGCTGCCAATCCCTCGGAACTTAACCAGATTGATTCCGCACTTACCCCATTGATGTATGCAGCGAGAACCAATGCTGCACTTGTAGAATTTCTTCTTTCAAAAGGAGCAGATCCAAAGATCAAGAACAAGTTGGGCGGAAACGCTCTGCATCAAGCAGCGGCAATGCAAAATCCAGAAGCCGTTGCGCTTTTAATCAAAAGCGGACTGGATGTTAACGAGCGCGAAGGAGGTGGGCTCACGCCAGCGATGCTCGCTGCAAATTCTTTTAAGCCCAAATGCAAGGAGACGCTCAAGATTTTGATTGATAACAAAGCTGATCTAACGCTTAAGGATCCAGAAGGAATTTATACAATCCGACAAATGGCGAAAGTTGACCGTGGCTTGGCAAAGATTTTAAAAGAGTTAAGCGCGAAGTATTGATTTGCCACGAGCGGCTGAATGGGAGGAGTGATGCAACTTCATTTCAAAGAATCCGGGCAGGGCAGGGCGGTGATCCTGTTGCACGGGCTGTTCGGTTCGTTGGACAACTGGCATCACATCGCGTTGCGGCTGGCGGAATCGTTTCATGTCTTCGCCGTGGACCAGCGCAACCACGGCCAGTCGCCCCACAGTGAGGCGATGAATTATCAACTCATGGCCGGAGACCTGGATCGATTTATGGCGGCGCGCGGGCTGGCAACGGGAATGGTCATCGGTCATTCGATGGGCGGCAAAACCGCGATGCAGTTCGCACTCCAATTTCCGGACCGGGTGGAGAAGCTCATCGTCGCCGACATGGCGCCGCGCGCCTACGCGCCGGTGCACGGGAAATTTTTTTCCGCGCAGCTCGCGTTGGATTTAAGATCCTTTTCCACCCGGCAGCAAATCGAGGACGCGCTGGCATCGGAAATCCCGGATCTGGTCCTGCGCCGGTTCCTCCTGAAGAATCTCGGGCGCAACGCCGCCGGTGAATTCTTCTGGAAGATCAACTTGCGCGGTCTGGCGGAAAGCTATCCGCAATTGCGCGCGCCGGCCACCCATCCCCGGCCGTTCGCGCGGCCGGCGCTGTTCATTCGCGGCGGAAAATCGGATTACCTCAAACCGGAAGACGAGCCGCTGGTCCGCGAACTGTTTCCGCTGTCGGAAATCCGGACCATTGCCGGGGCGGGCCACTGGATTCACGCGGACAAGCCGGAAGAGTTTTTGGCGCTGGTCGTGAATTTTCTACAGCCGGTTTGAGTTTGGCGCGGTTTGCGCTAAACTCCGCGCCGATGGATGAGCCGCCCAAACAACCGCCCGCCGGTTTTCCCGACGCCTGGATGGGGAAATTCCTCGCGCATCTGGCGACGGACCGCGGCGCGTCGGTCTACACCCAGCGGAATTACCGGCAGGCGCTGACGGAATTTTCGCGCTGGCACCAGGAGGAACGTAAGTCGCCGCCGGTGTGGGAAAAACTGCAGCGCGATGATTTTCGCGGCTTCGTCCGGTTCTTGGGTCGGAACCATTTGAGCCGCGCGGCGGTGCAGCTGCGGTTTTCCGCGCTGCGCACGTTCTACAAATTTCTCATCCGGCACGGCGGCGCCGAGACGTCGCCGATCAAAAACCTGTCGCTGCCGAAACTGGAGAAACGGCTGCCGAAATTTCTGACGCGCGAGCAGATGGAGGCATTGCTGATCGCGCCGCTGCAACCGCTGACCCTGCCGAAAAGCAAAAGCGCCGGCCGGCCGGTCTCGGCGAGCATTAGTCATCGCGATGTCGCGGTGCTGGAAACGATTTATTCCTGCGGCCTGCGCGTGAGCGAGCTGTGCGGCCTGCGCGCGGACGACATCAACTGGAGCGAGCGGATCGTGCGCGTGCGCGGCAAAGGCAAAAAGGAGCGGCTCCTGCCAATCGGCGAGCCGGCGTTGCGGGCCATCGAAAACTATTGGGGCACATTGAAGCAGCCGCCGGCGGGGCCGCTGCCGGTTTTTCTGGCGGCCACCAAAAAGCCCGCGCCGCTCCGGCCGCTGCAGCTTTCCCGCCGCCTGAAAAAATATCTCGCCATCGCCGGCTTGGATCCGGGGCTGACGCCGCACAAGCTGCGGCACAGTTACGCGACGCATCTGCTCGACGCGGGGGCGGATCTGCGGAGCGTGCAGGAACTGCTGGGCCACGCGCATCTGGTCACGACTCAGGTTTACACCCACGTCACGACGGAGCGGTTAAAAAAGGCCTACGACGCGGCCCATCCCCGCGCCTAAACCAAAAAATGGCTGGCGGCGGAGAACAATCTGCGGTTGGTTTCCAACAATTGCAGCAAATCAAAATGAGTTCAAATTGACTTTAATACCAATGCTAGGGGTGCAGAATCCATAGCTAGAAAAAATTTTTGATGCAAATATGAACTGGACCTTGTCATTTCGACCGAAGTTGGTGGACACGTTGAAAAACTATTCGACGCAGACGTTCTCCGCCGACCTCACCGCCGGGCTGATCGTCGGCATCGTGGCACTGCCGCTGTCCATGGCGCTGGCGATCGCGTCGGGGCTGAAACCGGAGATCGGCATTTTCACGGCGATCATCGGGGGCTTCCTGGTTTCGGCGCTGGGGGGGTCGCGCGTGCAGATCGGCGGGCCGGCGGGCGCGTTCGTGCCGCTGCTTGCCCCGATCGTCCTCCTGCACGGGCCGGAGGCGCTGGTCGCCAGCGCGTTGATGGCGGGCGTGATCTTGTTTGTGATGGGTGCGAGCAAGCTCGGCACGATGATCCGGTTCATTCCGTATCCGGTCGTGACCGGCTTCACGAGCGGCATTGCGATCATCATCATGAGCACGCAGATCAAGGATTTCTTCGGCCTGGAAACGAAATTGCCGGCGGACTTCATCGGCAAGCTGCGCATTTTGGCGGAAGGTTTTCAGCCGAATATTCCGACCGTGCTGCTGGCGGTGGTCGCGACCCTGGCGATTTGGTTCTGGCCGAAAAGACTGGGCCGGCGGCTACCGGGTTCGATGGCGGTCGTGGTGCTCGCTTCGCTGGCGTCCGTGGCTTTTGGGCTGCACGAAAAACTGGGGATCGCCACGCTCGGTTCGCAATTCGGCGCGATGCCGCGCAGTCTGCCCCTGCCGCACTGGCCGTCGCTGTCTTTGGAAGCCTGGCGCGCCCTGGTGCCGACGGCGATGACGGTGGCGGTGTTGGGCGCCATCGAGTCATTGCTCTCCGCAGTGGTGTCCGACGGCATGATTGACGACCGTCATGACTCCAACCAGGAATTGATGGGGCAGGGTGTGGCGAACATGGTGATGGGTGTCTTCGGCGGGATGCCGGTGACCGGCGTCATCGCGCGCACGGCAACGAACGTCCGCAGCGGCGGGCAGACGCCGGTGGCGGGAATGATTCACGCGGTGACGTTGCTGGTGATTTTGCTGGTGGCGGCCCCGCTGGCCAAGGACATTCCGATGGCCGCACTGAGCGCGGTGCTGGTGGTGGTGTCGCTGCGGATGGGCGAGTGGCATCAGTTTGTCCGACTGAAGCGCTGGCCGAAGAGTGACGTGGCAATTTTCCTGTGCGCGTTCACTCTGACGATTATCCTGGATTTGCCGACGGCGGTGGGCGCGTCGCTGATCCTGGCGTCGGCGTTGCTGGTGAAGCGGCTAGCGGAAACCACGCACGTCAGCGCGGACGAGGACGTGTCGCAGGGGAATGCGCCGGGGCAGACGACGGCCGGCCGGAAAATTCCGGAGGGGGTTTTGGTGTTCCGGATCTTCGGAGCGTTCTTTTTCGGCGCAGCGGACAAGCTGGAATCATCGCTGCGCCGGTCGGGCCAGCTGCCGGAGGTTCTGATCCTGCGGATGCGCGACGCGCTGGCGCTGGACGCGACGGGTCTGGACGCGCTGGAGGATTTGTTCGAAAAGTTGCAGAAGCAGAAGAAACAGCTCATTCTGTGCGCGCCGCATTCCCAGCCACTGTTTGCGCTGACGCGTGCCGGTTTCATCGACCGGCTCGGCATGGAAAACATCTGCGGCGACATGGATGCGTCGCTGGAGCGCGCCCGGAACATCATGGCGGAGAAACGCGGGAAACGGACGGGACGGGACAACCAAGAAAAAAATTAATTGTGTGTTGACATGAATGGGGGCCTTTCATATTTTGGACGGCGTAGCAAGTCAGTAAAAAGTCAAGCGACCGATTTCCCCTCGGATTTTCAGGAGAAAATAAATGAGGGGATTGGTTTTTTGTCGTTTTGCACATTGCTTCGGGTTTGACTAATGATTTTTGTGCGCCCATGTAGCTCAGTTGGTAGAGCACGTCCTTGGTAAGGACGAGGTCATCAGTTCAATCCTGATCATGGGCTCCATTAAAACCGTAACGAGCAACGAACGAAACATCAACGCAGGAGAATACAATGGCTAAAGAGCAATTTCAGAGAACGAAACCGCACGTCAACGTCGGCACGATTGGTCACGTCGACCATGGCAAGTCCACCTTGACCGCGGCAATTGTCCACACCCAAAGCAAAAAAGGTCTGGCTCAGCCGATCTCGTATGCGGACATCACCAAGGGCGGCACCGTGCGTGACGACACCAAGACCGTTACCATCGCCGTCTCGCACGTCGAATACGAAAGTGCGACGCGCCATTACGCCCACGTTGACTGTCCCGGCCACGCGGATTATGTAAAAAACATGATCACCGGCGCCGCGCAGATGGACGGTGCGATTCTTGTCGTCAGCGCCGCGGACGGCCCGATGCCGCAGACCCGCGAACATATTCTGCTCGCCCGCCAGGTTGGCGTGCCGGCCATCGTGGTGTTCCTGAACAAGGTTGACCTCGTGGACGACACCGAGCTGCTCGACCTCGTCGAAATGGAAATCCGCGACCTGCTCACGAAGTATCAGTTCCCCGGCGACAAGACACCCATCGTCCGCGGCAGCGCCACGGCAGCGATGGAAGACAAGCCGGAAGGCCAGAAAGCCATCCAGGAATTGATGGACGCGATTGACTCTTTCATCCCGCTGCCCCCGCGCGAAGTTGACAAGCCCTTCCTGATGTGCGTCGAAGACGTGTTCAACATCGAAGGTCGCGGCACGGTCGTGACCGGTCGCGTCGAACGCGGCGTGCTCAAGAAGATGGAGGAAGTTGAAATCGTCGGCTTGAAGGACACGGCCAAAACCACCGCGACGGACATCGAAATGTTCCGCAAGTTGCTGGACTCGGCGAGCGCGGGCGACAACGTCGGCGTTTTGCTGCGCGGCACCAAGAAGGACGACGTGGAGCGCGGCATGGTCCTGGCCAAGCCCGGGTCCATCAAGCCGCACACGAAGTTCAAGGCGGAAGTTTACGTCCTCTCGAAGGATGAGGGCGGCCGTCACACGCCGTTCTTCACGAACTACCGTCCGCAGTTTTATTTCCGCACCTCCGACGTCACTGGCACGCTCACGCTGCCGACCGGCGTGGAGATGGTCATGCCGGGCGACAACGTCTCGGTGGACATCGAAATGCAGAAGCCGGTCGCGATGGAAAAAGGTCAGCGCTTCGCGATTCGCGAAGGTGGCCGCACCATTGGTGCCGGTCGCGTGTCCGACGTCATCTCGTAACGCTTATTAAAATTCGGGAGGCGGAGATTTAATCTCTCCGTCTCCCTTTTTGTCCGAAGATTGGGCGGTTACGGCAGTAGCTCAATTGGTAGAGTAGCGGTCTCCAAAACCGTTGGTTGCAGGTTCAAGTCCTGCCTGCCGTGCCAGTCTGCGAGTGGAGAGGTGGCAGAGTGGTCTATTGCGGCGGTCTTGAAAACCGCTTTGGGCGAAAGCTCAACGGGGGTTCGAATCCCTCCCTCTCCGCCAGCCTGCGCTGGATAATGTGAGAGTGAAATCGCGGCACCGGAAACGGGCGCAGGGAATAAACGCCGGAAGCCACGGCTCGGCAAGCCAGAAGTCATTGTGAACGATTTATACAAAATTTTGATCTGGGTGGTCATCATCGGGGCGCTCTTCGGCCTGCTGTGGTGGCAGGGACAAATCCGCCGCCTTTCCGTTTATATTCAGGAAACGCGCGAGGAATTGCGCAAGTGTTCCTGGCCGACCCTGGAAGAACTGAAAGGTTCCACGGCCCTGGTCATCGTTTCCATCGCGTTGCTCGGTGGTTTCACCGTCGCGGTGGATTTCCTCATGAACCTGATTTTCATCAAGCTGTGACCATGCGCAATCAATGGTTCATAATCCAGACGCTGTCCGGCCAGGAAAACAAGGTCAAGGACAGCATCGAGAAACGCATCAAATCCGAGGAGATGCAGGACTACGTCAAGGAAGTCCTGGTGCCGATCGAGAAGGTCGTCGAAGTGCGCAATCAGAAGAAGACCGTGTCCAACCGCAAGTTGTGGCCGGGCTATGTGTTTGTGGACATGGTGCTGCTGGATGAGAACAACCGCATCATCGAGGCGCCGTGGTATTTCATCAAGGAAACGCAGGGCGTGATCGGGTTTGTCGGCGGCGAACCGCCGGTGCCGACGCCGGCCGTCGAGGTGGACGCCATCAAGTCGCAGATTTCCGCGTCGGAAGAGACGGAAAAACCGAAGGTCAATTTTGACGTCGGCGAGACGATCAAGATCAACAACGGACCGTTCCTGAATTTCAGCGGCGTGATCGAGGAGATTGATCCGGATCGCGGCAAGCTGAAGGTGACCGTGAACATTTTCGGACGGAACACGCCGGTCGAACTCGAATACTGGCAGATTGAAAAAGCTTAATTATTTTTATGGCAAAGAAAGTTACAGGACAAATTAAACTGCAGATCGCCGCCGGTCAGGCGAATCCCGCGCCGCCCGTCGGCCCGTCGCTCGGTCAGCACGGCGTCAACATCATGGCGTTCTGCAAAGAATTTAACGCGGTGACCAAAAATGACGCGGGGCTCGTGATTCCCGTGGTCATTACCGTTTACCAGGACAAATCGTTCACGTTCATCACCAAGTCGCCGCCGGCGTCCATTCTCCTGAAGAAGGCCGCAGGCATCACCGCCGGTTCGAAGGTCCCGAACAAGGACAAGGTCGGCAAGGTGACGCGCAAACAGATCCTGGACATCATCAAGATGAAGTCCAAGGACATGAATTATTCCACGGAAGACGCCGCTGTCCGGATCATCTCCGGCACCGCGCGCAGCATGGGAATTGAAGTTGTCGGTTAATCCATAAACAAAACCGCGGGAGAGCCCAAAGCTCGCTTGCACCGCACCAAAGAACATGGCCAGTAAACGATTCAAGAAAGCACTCGAAGTGGTGGACGCCAAGAAGGCGTATGCGCTGAAGGACGCCGTCGGCGTTCTCGCGAAATTCCCGAAAGCAAAATTCAACGAGACGATTGATCTCGCGTTCCGCCTCGGCGTGGACCCGAAGCAGTCCGACCAGATGGTTCGCGGCACGGTTCCGTTGCCCCACGGCAGCGGCAAGACGGTGCGCGTGCTCGTTTTCGCCCGTGGCGGCGCGGCGGCGGAAGCGGCCAAGGCGGCGGGCGCAGAAAACGTCGGCTTCGAAGACATGATCGCCAAGTGCGTGAGCGGCTGGACTGATTTCGACGTGGCGATCGCCACGCCGGACGCCATGATCGAAGTGCGCAAGCTGGGCAAGGTGCTCGGACCGCGCGGCCTGATGCCCAATCCGAAAACCGGCACGGTGACCGAAGACACGGCTAAGGCGGTGAAAGAAGTCAAGGCCGGTCGTGTTGAATTCAAGACGGACAAGGCGGGCAATGTTCACGTCATTGTGGGCAAGGCCTCGTTCAAGCCGGAACAGTTGGAAGACAATGCGCGCGCCGTGATCGAGGCGGTGGCCAAGGCGCGGCCGACGAGCGTCAAGGGCACCTACATCAGTTCCTGCACGTTGTCGGCGACGATGAGTCCGCCCGTGCGTGTGGACATCCGCGAGTTCTTGAACAATTAACCCAAATTTTCCCATGCGTGCTGAAAAACAATTATTGACGAAGGAATACGCCGCGCGGTTGAACGCCTCGCCGTTCTTCATCGTGGTCGGCTATCAAGGTCTGAAGGTCTCCCATCTGACCGAATTGCGGAAACGCCTCAAAGTGGCGGGCGCGGAAATTCACATCGTGAAGAATTCCGTGTTCCGGGTCGCGGCGAAGGAATCCGGTGTGGCTGATTTGAACGATTCGCTGGCCGGCCAGATGGCGGTGGTCACCGGGCAGAAGGATATTTCTGCCGCGGCGAAGGCCCTGAAAAATTTCGCGGCTGAATTCGACAAGCTGAAGCTCAAGTTCGGTTACTTGAATAATCAGCGGCTCGAAGAAAAATCAATCATCGCCTTGGCGGACTTGCCGAGCATTGACGTGCTGCGCGCGAAGATTCTCGGCCTGCTCGTCGCTCCGGCGACGAAGCTGGTGACCTTGATCAACACGCCGGCCGTCCAATTGGCGCAGGTCATCAAGGCCAAGTCGGAAAAAGCCGAATAACCATTTCCGGTTTGAGATTTCAAACCGGGGAGCAAACAAACAACAACAACGTAAATCGTCGGTTCACGGGCCGTGGACTGAAATTCGCTGAGGCTGAGGCGGACGACGAGACGACTGAAAGAAAATAATATGGCTGACCTCGCAAACATCGTGGAAGAACTGAGCAAGTTGACGGTTATCGAAGCCGCCGACCTGGTCAAACAACTTGAAACCAAATGGGGCGTTTCCGCCGCCGCGCCCGTCGCGGTGGCTGCTGCCGGCGGCGGTGCTGCTGCGGCTGCCCCGGCCGAAGCCAAGGACGCGTTTGACGTGATCCTCGTTTCCGTCCCGGCGGACAAGAAGATCGCCGCCATTAAGGCGGTTCGTGAAATCAAAGCCGGCCTCGGCTTGGCGGAAGCCAAGGCGCTGGTCGAAGGCGCTCCGAAGCCCGTGCTCGAAGGTGCGAACAAGGCTGACTCGGACGCGGCCAAGAAGAAGCTCGAAGAAGCCGGCGCGAAAGTGGAAGTCAAGTAATTGTCGGTTTACCGGGGCGACGGTTCCGCAGTGCGGGGCCGTCGCCCCTTTCCCGCTAAACTGCGGGCGCAGTTTTATTTTTGAATTTTGAGTCATCAATCCGGTTCGTAAAATCGGTTCAAGTTTTGGCAAGTTCGTCGTTGAACACGACGCGCTTGCCTTGTGTCGTTAAGTAGAAATTACCGGTCCGGCGCTGTTGCCGGACCAAAACCAGAAAGTCCAAATGCCATCGAGAGCCACAGAACGTATCAACTTCGGCAAAATCAAAGAGATTGTCGTGCCGCCGAACATGATCGAGTTGCAGACCAATTCCTACAAGGAATTCCTGCAAGCCGACGCATCGCCGAAAAAGCGCAACAAGCATAACGGCCTCGAATCCGTTTTCCGCGAGGTGTTTCCCATCGAGAGCTATGATGGCAAATGCGTCCTGGACTACGATTCCTACGAGATCGGCGAACCGAAGCTCGACTGGTTGGAATGTCTGCGCGAAGGCCTGACCTATGGCGCGCCGCTTTACGTCACCTTCCTGCTCAAGGAAGAAGCCAAGACCGCGAAGGAAGAAAAAGTCTTCATGGGCGAACTGCCCCTGATGACCCCGCAGGGCACCTTTGTCATTAATGGCGCCGAACGCGTCGTCGTTTCGCAGTTGCACCGCTCGCCGGGCATCGCGTTTGAAGCCACGCAGCATCCGAATGGCAAGTTGCTGCACAGCTTCCGCGTCATCCCGGATCGCGGCTCCTGGTATGAAGCGCAGTTCGACACGAGCGATTTGCTCTACGTTTATCTGGACCGCAAAAAACGCCGCCGGAAATTTTTGACCTCGACGCTGTTCCGCGCGCTGTCGTTCCTTGATGTTGAAGGCACCATCAACATGAAGAGCAAGGACAACGGCGAGAAGACCCGCGGCTCCGACGAGGAAATCCTCAAGTTGTTTTACGACATCGAAGAACTCACGGTCAAGGAAGCCGAGAAGCTCGAAGACCTCCCGAACCGCGTGCTGATCCATGATGCGACCGACGAGGAAAAAGGTCTCGTCGTGGCGCGTGCGTTTGAGCCGCTGTCCAAGGCGGTCGTCAAACAGATCGCCGAACTCGGCATCACAAAAATCAAGGTCGTGGATACTTCAGTGGACGAAGGCATCATGATCAAGTGCCTCAAGAAGGATCCGGCCAAAAACGAAGAAGAGGCGTTGAAAGATATTTATCGTCGCCTGCGCCCTGGAGATCCACCGACTGCGGCCAACGCCCGTGCGTTGCTCAAACGTTTGTTCTTCGATCCGAAGCGCTACGATTTGGGCCGTGTCGGTCGTTACAAAATCAACCAGAAGCTCGGGCTCAAGGACAAGCAGGAGTCCCGCATTCTGATGAAGGACGATCTCGTCGCCGCGACGAAGTATTTGCTCCGCCTCAAAAAGGGCGAGGGCAGCGTGGACGACATTGACCATCTCGGCAGCCGCCGCATCCGCACGGTGGGCGAATTGCTCGCCAACCAGTGCCGTGTCGGCCTGGCACGAACTGAACGCCTCGTCAAGGAACGCATGACGTTGTTTGACCAGAGCATCGAGCAGATGATGCCGCAGAAGCTCATCAACCCGAAGGCGCTGTCCGCCGTGATCCGCGATTTCTTTGGCCGGAGCCAGTTGTCGCAGTTCATGGATCAAATCAACCCGCTCGCCGAATTGACCCACAAACGCCGCTTGTCGGCGCTTGGACCGGGCGGTCTCTCCCGCGATCGTGCTGGATTTGAAGTCCGCGACGTTCATCCGTCGCACTACGGCCGCATTTGTCCGATTGAAACGCCCGAAGGCCCGAACATCGGCCTCATCGCGTCGCTTGCGACGTTTGCGCGCATCAATGATTTCGGCTTTCTCGAAACGCCCTATCGCAAGGTCGAGGACGGCCGTGTCACCAATCACATTGATTACCTGACCGCCGACCGGGAAGAACAATTCATCGTCGCGCAGGCGAACTCGTTGATTGACGACAAGGGTCACTTCCTGACCGAGCGCGTGGTCTGCCGTTCGCGCACGGACTTCATCGACGTGGAGCCGGACAAGGTGAACTACATGGACGTTTCGCCGAAGCAGCTCGTCTCGATCGCTGCCTCGTTGATTCCGTTCCTCGAACACGACGACGCGAACCGCGCGTTGATGGGTTCGAACATGCAACGCCAGGCCGTGCCGCTGCTCGTCACCGACGCGCCGTTGGTCTCGACCGGTCTCGAAGACCGCGTGGCGCGCGACTCGCGCGCCGTGGCTGTTGCCGATGAAGCGGGCAAAGTCGCTTCCGTCACCGGCAACCAAGTCATCATCACTTCCGACGGCAAGCTGCCGGAAACGAAGAAGAAAATTAAGCACGATCCGGAGAACGGCGTCTGGATTTATCCGATTCGTAAATTCATGCGGTCGAATGCCGCCACCTGCATCAACCAGAAAATTCTGGTTCACAAGGGCGACCATGTGAAGAAGGGCCAGGTCATTGCGGACGGTCCATGCACCGAAAACGGCGAGCTCGCGCTCGGCCGTAACGTGCTCGTGGCGTTCATGCCGTGGAATGGTTACAACTTCGAAGACGCGATTCTCATCAGCGAGAAGATCGTCAAAGAAGACATCTTCACCTCGATTCACATCGATGAGTTTGAAGTGGCCGCCCGCGACACCAAGCTCGGACCGGAAGAAATCACGCGCGACATCCCGAACCTCGGCGATGAAGCGTTGAAGAATCTCGCCGCTGACGGCGTCATCCGCATCGGTGCGGAAGTGAAGCCCGGCGACATTCTCGTCGGCAAGATCACGCCGAAGTCGGAAACCGAACTCGCGCCGGAAGAACGTTTGCTCCGCGCCATCTTCGGTGAAAAGGCCGCGGACGTGAAGGACACTTCGCTCAAGGTTCCCTCGGGCACCTACGGCATCGTCATGGACGTGAAAGTCTCGTCCAAGAAAGATGGCGAGCGCACGGTCAAATCGGCTTCCAGCGAGGAAAAACGCCACGCCAAGCAGATCGAGGAAGATCACAAGAAGAAGGTGGACGAGTTGAGCGACCAGTTGACGGAAGCGTTGAGCAACATTTTGCTCGGTGAAAAAATTCCGCTCGACGTTGTGAACTCCGAGACCGGTGAGATCATCATCCCGGCGAACCGCAAGATCACCAAGACGCTGTTGCGCAAGCTCGCGATGGTGTATGACCGCATCGAGATTGATCCGTCGCCGATCCGCAACAAGATCAGCGAAATCATCGGCCAGTTCAAAAAACGCTTCGACGATTTGCAGATGCAATACGACGAAGAAATGGAACGCGCCGAAGCGGGCGAAGGCGTCGAAGCCGGCATCGTCAAGTCGGTGAAGGTTTATGTCGCGTCGAAGCGCAAGCTCTCGGTCGGTGACAAGATGGCCGGTCGTCACGGTAACAAGGGCGTCGTCGCCAAGATCGTGAAGCAGGAAGACATGCCGTATCTTGCGGACGGAACACCGGTGGAGATCGTATTGAATCCGCTGGGCGTGCCGAGCCGTATGAACGTCGGCCAGGTTTTGGAAACACACTTGGGCTGGGCGGCGAAGATTCTCGGCTTGAAATTCGCGACGCCGGTATTTGACGGCATCAAGGAAAAGGACATTCGCGGCTATCTCAAGCAGGCGGGATTGCCGGAACACGCCAAGACGCATTTGTTCGACGGCCGCACTGGCGACATGTTCGACCAGGAAATCGTGGTCGGCTACATCTACATGATGAAGCTGGGTCACTTGGTCGCGGACAAGATTCACGCCCGTGCCGTCGGTCCGTATTCCCTCGTCACCCAGCAACCGCTGGGCGGCAAGGCGCAATACGGCGGCCAGCGCTTCGGCGAAATGGAAGTGTGGGCGATGGAAGCCTACGGCGCGGCTTACACGTTGCAGGAACTCCTGACCGTGAAATCCGACGACGTCCAGGGCCGCACGCGCATCTACGAGAGCATCGTCAAGGGCGACAACTCGCTCGAGGCGGGCATCCCGGAATCGTTCAACGTGCTCGTGAAGGAAATGCAGTCGCTTGGCCTCGATGTGAAGGTCGGTTACACCAACCCGGTGGACCAACCCGCTGAAGCCATCACCGATCTGTCCACCGTTAGCTAACTGAAAGAAATTTGCGTATGACCACAAGTAAAGAAAACGCCCGCGAATTGCTCGGCTTGGAAAAAGTCAACCAGGTGGATTACATCGGGATCACGCTCGCGTCGCCCGAAGCCATCCGTTCCTGGAGCAAAGGCGAAGTAAAGAATCCGGAAACCATCAACTACCGCACGTTCAAGCCGGAAAAGGGCGGCCTTTTCTGCGAACGCATCTTCGGTCCCGTCAAGGACTGGGAATGCTCCTGCGGCAAGTATAAGCGCATCAAGCATCGCGGCATCGTCTGCGACCGTTGCGGCGTGGAAGTGACCATGGCGCGCGTGCGCCGTGAGCGCATGGGCCACATCGAGCTGGCCGTGCCGACGTGTCATATCTGGTTCTTCAAGTGCATGCCCTCGCGCATCGGTCTGGCGCTGGACATGACGGCGCGCCATTTGGAACGCGTCATTTATTACGAAGACTATCTGGTCATTGATCCCGGCAATACGCCGTTGAAGCAGCATCAGTTGCTGAGCGAACTCGAATGCCGCGAGGCGCGCGAGACCTACGGCGCGGAAGCGTTCGTCGCCAAGATGGGCGCGGAAGCCGTGCGCGAAGCGATGGAACGCGTGGACTTGGTCAAGAAGACTGAGGAACTCGAACGCGCGATGACGGAAACCAAGAGCAAGCAGATCCGCAAGAAGCTCGCCAAGCGCATCAAGCTGTATCAGGGTTTGCATTCGTCCAAGAGCCGTCCGGAATGGATGATTCTCACGGTGCTTCCGGTGATTCCGCCGGACTTGCGCCCGCTCGTGCCGCTCGAAGGCGGACGTTTTGCGACGTCTGACTTGAACGATCTTTATCGCCGCGTTATCAACCGGAACAACCGTCTCAAGACGTTGCTCCAGCTCAAGACGCCCGAAGTCATCATCCGCAACGAAAAGCGCATGTTGCAAGAAGCCGTGGACGCGTTGTTCGACAACGGTCGCCATGGCCGCCCGGTCACCGGCGCGGGAAATCGGTCCTTGAAATCTTTGAGCGACATGCTCAAGGGCAAGGGCGGTCGTTTCCGTCAGAACCTGCTCGGCAAACGCGTGGACTATTCAGGCCGCTCGGTCATCGTGATCGGACCGGAACTGAAGTTGAACCAGTGCGGTCTGCCGAAGAAGATGGCGCTCGTTTTGTTCGAGCCGTTCATCATCCGTCGGTTGAAGGAGCTTGGTTATGTTCACACTGTCCGCAGTGCGAAGAAGATGATCGAGCGCCAGACACGCGAAGTGTGGGACGTTTTGGAAGAAGTGACCAAGGGTCATCCGGTGCTGCTCAACCGCGCGCCGACCTTGCACCGTTTGTCCGTGCAGGCGTTTGAACCGATGCTGATCGAAGGCGAAGCGATTCGCATTCATCCGCTGGTCTGCACCGCCTACAACGCCGACTTCGACGGTGACCAGATGGCCGTTCACGTTCCGTTGTCAGTGGAAGCGCAGATGGAAGCTCGTCTCCTCATGATGGCGACGAACAACATCTTCTCGCCCTCCTCCGGCAAGCCGATCATCACGCCGACGCAGGACATCACGCTCGGTTGCTATTATGTCACCGCCGAACCGCGCAAAGCCGCGCCGGCGAATTCCAACGACCTGCCGTTGTTCGGTTCGAAACTGGAAGTCCAGTTTGCCTACGACGACGGCGCGTATAAGACGCACGACCGCATTCGCATCGCAAATCCCGACCTCGGTCGCAAGACTGTCTTCGGCGATCCGACCAAGAAGATCATCGAGACCACCGTCGGCCGCGTGTTGTTCAGCGAAATCTGGCCGGACGAACTCGGTTTCTACAACCGCGCCGCCGGCAAGACCCAGCTGGGCGACCTGATCTGGAAATGCTACAAGTTCGCCGGTCACGAAAAAACCGTGATCATGCTCGACAAACTCAAGGAACTCGGCTTCCGCGAAGCGACGAAGTCCGGCGTGTCCATCGGCATTGATGACATGATCATCCCGAAGGAACGCGACCAGGAAATCGAAGCCGCGCACAAGCAGATCCGCGAAGTTGAGAAGCAGTATCGCAAGGGTGTCATCACCCCCGGCGAACGCTACAACAAGATCGTTGACGTCTGGACGCATTGCACCGACCAGATCTCCAGCGTCATGTTCAAGACCCTCGAACAGAACCAAGGGAAGAAGGAATACAACCCCGTCTTCTTGATGGTGGATTCCGGCGCCCGCGGTAACAAGCAGCAGGTTCGTCAGCTCGCCGGTTTGCGCGGCCTCATGGCCAAGCCCAGCGGCGACATCATCGAGAAGCCGATTCTTGCGAACTTCCGCGAAGGTCTGTCCGTTTTGGAATACTTCATCTCGACGCACGGCGCCCGCAAGGGTCTCGCCGATACCGCGCTCAAGACTGCCGACTCCGGTTACATGACCCGCAAGCTCGTGGACGTGTCGCAGGATGTCATCATCCAGGAAGAAGATTGCGGCACGACCAACGGCATCTGGGTCTCCGCCGTCTATGAAGGCGAAGACGAAGTGGTCAAGCTGGCGGATCGTATAGTCGGCCGTTTCTCCTGCGACGACATGGTCAATCCGACCAACCCGAAGGAATTCCTCATTCGTGCGAACGAAGAGATCGACGAAGAAAAGGCGAAGAAGCTGGAAGCCACGGCCATTGACCGGATGCGCATCCGTTCCGTGCTCACTTGCGAAAGCAAGCACGGCATCTGTATCCATTGTTACGGCCGCAGCCTCGCGACCGGCGCGCTGGTCAAACTCGGCGAAGCCACCGGCATCGTCGCCGCGCAATCCATCGGCGAACCTGGCACGCAGCTCACGATGCGGACATTCCACATCGGCGGCACGGCGGCGCAGGTGTTCAAGATTCCGCAGATCAAGTCCAAGCACGACGGCACGATCAAGTTCAACGAACTGCGCGTCGTTCAATTGGAAGACGGCAACAACATCGTCCTGAACAAAAACGGCACGATCTCCATCCACGACGAAACCGGGCGTGAACTCGAGACGCACACCATCGTTATCGGCGCGGTCATCTCCTTCAAGGACGGCTCGCAGATCAAGAAGGGCGACACATTCGTCCAGTGGGATCCGTATAACGTTCCGATTTTGTCGGAAAAGGCCGGTAAGGTTAAGTTCCATGACATCATCGAAGGTGTGACGATGAAACAGGAAATGGACGAGACGACCAGCCAGGAAGCCATGGTCATCATCGACCACAAGGAAGATTTGCATCCGCAGATCATCATCAGCGACGACCACGGCGAAGTCGTGGCCAACTATCCGATTCCTTCCGGCGCGCACATCGTGCTCCATGAAGGCGACAAGATCGTGGCCGGCACCTTGATGGCGAAGACGCCCCGCAAGAGCGCCAAGACGAAGGACATCACCGGCGGTCTGCCGCGTGTGGCCGAGTTGTTTGAAGCGCGTCGTCCGAAAGACGCGGCGGAAATCTCCAAGATCGACGGCCTCGTGGACTTCGGTGCGAGCGTGCGCGGCAAGCGCTGCATCCTCATCAAGGACATGCAGACCAACATGGAAGAGGAGCATCTCATCCCGATCGGCCGCCACGTCATCGTCTTCAAGGGCGACATGGTCAAGAAAGGCCAGCAGCTCACCGAAGGCCCGATGGACCCGCACGAAATCCTCGACGTCTGCGGACCGCAGGAATTGCAGGAGCATCTGGTCGGCGAAGTGCAGGAAGTTTATCGTCTCCAAGGCGTGACGATCAACGACAAGCACATCGAGATCATCGTGCGCCAGATGCTGCGCAAGGTGCGCATCACCGAGGCGGGTGACACCGGGTTCCTCTGGGGCGAACAGGTGGACAAGCTCGAATTCGAAGCCGAGAACGAACGCGTGGACAAGATGGGCGGCAAGCCGGCCGAAGCGTCACCCGTGCTGCTCGGCATCACCAAGGCGTCGCTCGAAACCGACAGCTTCCTCAGCGCCGCGTCCTTCCAGGACACGACCCGCGTGTTGACCGAAGCCGCGACCCGTTCCAAGATCGACAACCTGCGCGGCTTCAAGGAAAACGTGATCATGGGTCACATCATTCCCGCCGGCAGCGGGTTTGATTATCACCGCAAGGTGCAGATCAAGGCGCTCGTCGATATTCCGGACGAACCGGAAGTCGAAGAATCCGCCGAACCGGCCGAAAGCGAGAATCCGTTGCTCGCATAAACCGAAACAAGTATTCAAAGGCGTCTGGGCAACCAGACGCCTTTTTTATTTGCGATTCAGGCTGTGCCATCCCACACCGGTTGTTAACCGCCCGCGGCGACACGTTTTGAGAAAGCTGTTAAAAAATACTTTACAACGATTTGAGACGATGTTTTAACTGTCCCCATCCAAGAGATGAATTCATCTGGCTTTGTAGCCGGTGAATTCGTTTTCTTTCCCGGTCCTGAAAAACAAACAACAAAACAAACCAAGTTATGAAAACACAACTGTTCAAACACGGGCTGGCCGCGTTGACCGCCACGACGGCGCTGATGTGCACCGCCGTTCCGTCACCGGCCGCCGACAAGAAGCCCAACATCGTTTTCATTATGGGCGATGATATTGGGATTTGGAATATCGGCGCCTACAGCCGCGGCATGATGGCCGGCCGGACGCCCAACCTCGACCGCATCGCCAAGGAAGGCATGCTGTTCACCGACTATTACGCCGAGGCGAGCTGCACGGCGGGCCGCGCGAATTTCATCACCGGCGACTGCCCATCCGCACCGGCATGACCACCGTCGGCCAGGCAGGCGCGCCCACCGGTCTGCCGGCGGAAGCCTGCACGCTGGCCACCGCGCTCAAAGCCCAGGGCTATGCCACCGGCCAGTTCGGCAAGAACCATCTGGGCGACAAGAATGAATTCCTGCCCACCGTCCACGGCTTCGATGAATTTTTCGGCTATCTGTATCATCTGGACGCCATGGAAGATCCGTTCCACCCCAACTACCCACAGAATCTCCTCAATGTCGTCGGCCCGCGCAACCTGGTTCATAGCTGGGCCACGGACACGGAC
>TBL_comb47_HYPODRAFT_10002692_pt1 | contig 21741 bp, 13 predicted proteins | sample TroBogypolimnion_40_FD_10682 | JGI IMG/M metagenome (IMG submission 10682) | reverse complement strand
AAGAAGAGCACTCGATATAATTCTCGAATTGGCAAAGGGCTATCCCTTTATTGCCATCACAGGTCCTCGCCAGGCAGGAAAGACAACTCTCAGCCGGATGGCGTTTCCAGACAAGCCGTTTGTCTCCGGGGGCGATAAAGGAAGCCAAAGTCAAGACATCAAACAAGCAAAGGCCTATTGGCGGGAGTATTTGACCCATGACAACGGCACTTTGAGTGGAACATAACTGTAAAGGTCGTATTTATGACCGTGGTCGATAAAGGACTTCATACACAGTCTTTGGCATGGGGGGAGAAAGCCGCCAAACCAGAAAGATTGAAAATGTGCCATAGATGATGCTCCTAGTATTAAAGGCCGCACACATAATTGCATATTTATATCTGCAAATTGAGATACACGATATTAATGATTTTATCTAGTGTTCATCCGAAAAGGCTAACAGACCGAAATTAATTGAGAGTCAAGAATAGATAAGCTGTATTTTTTCTGCGAACTGACAAGATGTGTGAGTCAACATATATGATATAACAGTTTATTTCAAAATTCTTCGGTAATTTCATGCGCAAAAAACGTAATCCTCAATGATTATTTTTGAAGTTCTCGGCAAACATCACGGATGGATACTAAATATTCGACAGATTCCCAGAGAAGTGGCAGTATCTTGATATTTACTATTAAGGAGGTTTAAGGGCGCATTATTTTCCGTCTCTATGCGATAACCGGTTTTTGGAAATATATCAGCCCAATAATACACAACTATTCAGGTGGAAAATGAGTGAAACAAACTCAGAGAGGTATTGGGACAGATGCTTTCTTGATAACCGGCAGGCTCTTGCGGGGCCTGAACAGTCGCGTTTTTTTTCACAGATGGCAATCGAGAATCTCCCTGGTTGGCTGGTGCAGCAAGTAACGACGGACTGTTTAACATTTGTTGAATGGGGCTGCGCACAAGGAGACAGTACAGAGGTTTGGACAAAATACATTGAAGCAACACGATTGACCGGGGTTGATTTTTCATCAGCAGCAATAGATCAAGCAGTGAAAAGGTATCCCGCCATCAGATTTATAAACGAGGACTGGCTGGCTGAAAATTACGGACATGGCCTTTTGTTCGATATCGTGTTTTCCTCCAATATAGGAGGACATCTCCGCTCCCCTTATGATGTGCTGAATATGATTTGCTTTCGGGCAAAAAAAGCGCTCATCATGGTTTTGCCGTACCGTGAACTGAAAAGAACCGATGAGGACTTTTACTCTTTTCAACCTGATACCATTCCGTTGCTACTCGCCAATGGATTCAGGCTGATCTGGTGGAAGGTTGTGGATTGCTGTGGAATAGCCAATGCGCACTGGTCAAAAGAGGAAATTATTGTGGTGTTTGCCGATTCCAATTGGGTGGATGGCCTGAACCTTTTTTTAGTTGATATGAAAGTTGAGCAAAGTCCGGTCACTGACTCAAATTATCTGGAATCGATAGCAGGTGCACGAGATGCGGCTGTCGCTGAGCGTGATGCGGCAAATGCGATGCTGCGCAGGGTAATAGATAGTTCGTCCTGGCGGCTTACTCGTCCTTTGCGCCTGGCGGCTCGTTTTGCCCGATATGGAATTACCCGCGAAGACGGAAAAAGGGTAAAACAAATTTTACGGCGTTATTATCACAGCCTGCCACTTCCCGTGCCGGTAAAAAAAATAGCAGGACGCCTTTACCGCAGCTTCGGTAAGAAAATGGCCGATACAGCATGCAAGGCAACGCACCCTCAGCTTAAATTTAAATCGCCTGAACTGAAACCTGCTCCGAAAAATATAAATTTTCCGGATTATATAGTGTTTGGAGTTATAGATTGGCATTTTCGGCATCAACGTCCCCAGCAAATTTCGCTTGCCTTGATACAGACACATCGGCGCGTCTTTTATGTGTCACCAACTCTGATATCCAACGAACGAAGGGGCTTTGAGGTTGAAGCGCTTGATGGCGGGGGATTGCTGTTTCAGGTGCGATTGTTTGTTGAAGAGGTGCATGATATTTACTCTTCGGCTGCAGATTCCGAAACGATTTTCCAATTACGGCATAGTCTGGGCGAGATGCTGGACTGGGCAAATTGCGAGCAAGTCGTTTCGTTGGTTGACCATCCGTTCTGGTTTGATATCGCGAGAGTAATACCAAACAGCCGTCTTGTTTACGACTGCATGGACTATCATGAGGGATTTGGTGATAACAACAGCTCGTTATTGCAGATGGAAAAGTGCCTCTTACAAGAGGCGGAGCTTACAATTACCACTTCTTCCTGGTTGAACGAGGCCGTTGCTCCCGAGGTTAATCGGCAGGTATTGATACGCAATGCTGTGGATTACGATCATTTTTCAAAAGCTTTGGATTCGGTTTATCGTGACCGTCAAGGCCGCAAGGTTATTGGTTATTACGGCGCTATTGCTGAATGGTTTGATATTGATTTGATCGAGGGAATTGCCAGGAATCACCCCAATTGCTGCATTCTCTTGATTGGTGCGGATACTGTCAACGCCAAAGGAAGACTGGGTAAGCTTCCTAATATCGTATTTACCGGTGAAGTGCCATACGGCACGTTGCCTTACTACCTCCATGGATTTGATATCTGCCTGCTTCCTTTTAAGGTTATTCCGTTGACATTGGCGACGAATCCTGTGAAAGCGTATGAGTACCTGAGTGCAGGAAAACCGATAGTCGCGGTAGATTTACCGGAGATGTCTCAGTTCGAAGGGTTAGTGTATAATGCATCTAAGCCTTATTTCTTAGATGCTGTCAGCCGGGTTCTGGCGCAATCCGAGCCTGCGGATTTAATACAGCGCCGTAAAGCATTTGCTGCAGGGCAAACTTGGAAGCATCGCTGTGATGAACTGATCCTGCAGGCTGAATCGGTTGCTGGCGACCCTCTGGTGAGCATTGTCGTTGTTACCTACAATAATCTCGACCTGACGCAAATATGCCTTTCCAGTCTCGATGCGTACAGTCAATATGAAAACCTGGAAATCATTGTAGTCGATAATGCCTCTGGGGATGGTTCGCGGGAGTTTCTGAATGCGTGGGCGGACAATCATGACAATAGGAGGCTTATTCTCAACAATGACAATAGAGGTTTTGCAGCCGCGAACAACCAAGGCTTAGCTATCGCTAATGGCAAGTATATGGTATTGCTTAACAACGATACACATGTTACTGCCGGTTGGATCAGAACATTGATGAAACATCTCCAATTCGATACGACAATAGGCCTCATTGGACCGGTAACAAATAACATTGGCAACGAGGCCAGAATAGACATCCAGTATAATGATATGCAGGAGATGCATTGCAAGTCTGCCGTGTTCACGCGTCAACATATCGGGCAGCTTTTCCCGCTGCGGACCGCAGCATTTTTTTGTGTTATGCTGGCAAGAGAAATGTATGAACGTATAGGTCCGCTTGACGAGGTCTTTGGCAGAGGCTTTTTTGAAGATGATGACTACTGCCGCCGCATCGAACAAGTCGGCATGCGAATTATGTGCGCTCAGGACGTATTCGTTCATCACAACCTTTCCTCATCCTTTGATAAAATCAACCAGGAAGAGCGGCGGGAACTTTTTGAAGAAAATAAGAAAATTTATGAGGGGAAATGGGGGAGATGGATTCCTCATGAATATAGAAAGTCATTGTATGAGTGAACCGAAGGGTCATGAAATGGACTTTTACAAAAACATTTTTCGAACAAACACTGCTCTCGCAAATTTATTATTAGTAATGGTTTTTCTGTTGACGTATTGGATCGGTATTTTCAGGCATATCGAATTGCCTGGCTTATATATGGATGCAATTAATCCGGAATATTTAGCTGCACGAATTCTAAATCCCGGTTTGAGTAATCCCATCTGGGTGTACCCCACAAAATGGTTTCCAATTCTTGGAAATTTATATCATGGGTTGCAAAATCTTTATCTCGGTATTCCGATATTCTGGTTGCTTGGGACAAATATTGTGGCTGCAAGAATAGAGCAGGCTATTTTTGGTGGAGTTCTTATTTTTCTCGTTTTTCTCATTGTTTCAGGTATTACAAAGAGTCGGGCGCTTGCTTTCGGATCTGCTCTTTGCCTAGCTACGGATATTGCGTTTCTTGCTTCATTTCGTACCCAAAACTACATTATTCTCGGCGGAATGGTTTGGTTGCTGGCTGCTGTCCTTCCACTTTTGAGAAATTCGGACCTTCACTTTTCTAGAAAGAAATTACTCGTGTCTGGTGTGTTTTTCGGGTTGGCAATATATGGGTACTTTGTTTTTAGTTTCTTTTTTCCGGTTTTTATCTATGGAGTAGCAAAAGGGTCTAAGAAAGGAGATAGACTTTCGGGAATTTCAGTTTGGTGTGGAGGCGCTGCCATTGGCTTATTTCCGTATATTCTTGGATATCTGTCAATGGGGATGGCTCTTGGCGGAATCAGCCAATTATTGTTGTGTTTAAAAAACTACATCCATATGTTATCCCCGTTTTCATCCAATTTATCCCTTGCTGAGAGTTATAAATATATTCTGGACACTGTGAGGCTTGCGATGGCAAATGGTGGAAATGAAATTATGATTTTCGGTAAACCCATTACAGCAGGTCTGTGGTCTGGGGTGAAGTTTTGGACTTTCATAGCAGCCATACTGTTATTGCTTATTCGGCTGTGCGGTAGCTTTAAAAAAAATACGCTCAGTGAAAATTCCTATTGTTTTCCTGTGGTATTGCTCCCATGCAGTTACGTGTTATTTTGTGGAATTCTCGGGCAAAGATTATGGGCGCATCACTTTTCTGTAATGACTCCACTCCTTTATATGCTTGGGGCGCTACTTTTCAATGAAGGGGCGCTGATGCTTTTTGGTACCAAGGGTCAGTATGGTAAAATAAGGCAAGCCGCAGTCGTGGTTTGTTTTGTCGTCGTGATAGTTGGTAACTTAGGCCAGCAGAATAAATTTTTCAAGGAACTTGACCGTGTGGGCGGTGCAGGTAAGTTGTCTAACTCACTAACGCTTCTCGCTGACGAGGCGCTATTGGATCCCACTGCGACTGCTTATATTTTTCCTGAGTGGGGGTTCTTTATGCCGTTTTCATTTTTGACCGCAAACAGGATTCCATACCGACTGGAACTTTCCAAGCCTGTTATCGACGAATTCCGAGGTAAGTATGTAACTGTTAGCGTTGCATTTTGGGACCAGAAGAATGTGGAAAAATACAATACCCAATTGATGGCCTTAGGATTTGGAGATTCGACGCTGCGAGTCTATCATCAAAAGGATGGATTGCCTGCTTTTTACCTGTTGACGGCAAAACTATAGGGGCCGAGAAATTTTTTTTCGCATGTATATAGAAAAAGTCAGTAATGATGATTTGAGTAAGACATTAATATATATAATAATAATAACGTGAACGATAATCGGAAAGTCATATGTGTAGTGGGGACTAGGCCGGAGGCCATTAAGATGGGCTCCGTCATCCTGGCATTAAAGAGGGAAGCCGATATCACAACAAGAGTACTGGCAACCGCGCAACATCGACATATGCTGGACCAGGTTCTCAAGTCCTTCGGCATCGTGCCGGATATCGATTTGGATATAATGAGTCCCAATCAGGAATTGGCGGCCCTGACTGCCAGATTGCTCCTGAGTCTCGATGATGTACTCCTGGCAGAAAAGCCGGATCTGGTTTTGGCTCAAGGCGATACAACCACCGTGATGACTGTATCGCTGGCCTGCTTTTATCACCATATACCCTTCGGTCATGTGGAAGCTGGCCTTCGGACCTGGGACATGCAGAATCCTTTTCCTGAAGAGGCAAACAGGGTAATTGCCGGGCGCTTGGCACGTTGGCATTTTGCGCCCACCGAGAGTGCGCGCCGGAATTTATTGCGCGAGGGTGTGAATGATGGCCGGATTTTCGTCACGGGAAATACGGTAATAGATGCCTTACTGATGACGGCATCGAAAGAAATCGAGTTGGGCATTCCTTTGGATGCAGCCAAACGTCTGATCCTGGTCACATCGCATCGTCGTGAAAACTTTGGCCAGCCTTTTCTCAATATATGTAGGGCTCTGAAGACGTTAGCCGAGCGGAATCCAGCTATCCAGATATTGTATCCCGTACACCCCAATCCCCATGTAAAGGATGTGGCGCAGGCCTTATTGAGTAACTGCGGCAATATTATTTTATGCGAACCTCTTGATTATGCTCCTTTTGTCGCAGCGATGAAATGCGCTTATCTGATCATAAGTGATTCAGGGGGAGTTCAGGAGGAGGGACCCGCACTCGGTAAGCCGGTGCTGGTCCTGCGCGAGGAAACAGAGCGTCCTGAAGCAGTTGAAATGGGTGTTGTTCAACTGGTTGGCTCGAACCATGCGTGTATCGTTGAGGCAGTTCAGCTTTTATTGGATGATTCGGAAGCGTATAAAAAAATGGCAAGAGGTGCTTCGCCTTACGGTGACGGCAAAGCCTCAGAAAGGATTGTTTCGGTGATACGGAATAGTTTTACCAAATGCAGCTGATTTATTTGTCCCCTGTGCCGTGGGATAGTTTTTCGCAGAGGCCTCATAAGTTTGTTGAATGGTTTCATTCTGTAAAGGGAAAGGATGTCTTGTGGATAGAGCCCTATCCCACACGTTTTCCCTTGCTTTCGGATCTCCTCCGTCTGAAGACTCCGGCATTGGCAGAAAAACGACGTAATCCTGACTGGATAAAGGTCATGATTCCGAACGCCCTCCCAATAGAACCACTGCCAGGCTCCGGCTTGTTAAACGCACTGCTGTGGTGTGAGATAATTAATGAGATTAAAAAATTTTCATATAGGGAACCAACTCTGCTGGCAATCGGCAAACCGTCTGTGTTAGCCTTGATGATCTTGGAACAACTGAATGGGGTAACCGCTCTCTATGATGCTATGGACGATTTTCCCGCTTTTTATTCAGCGTTTTCCCGCATGGCGATGAAGTGGAGAGAATATCGGGTCATAAACAAAGTGACACATGTTTTAGTTTCATCAACCGCTTTAAAGCGTCGCTGGAATCGTATCAGATCCGATGTGCAGCTTGTACCGAACGGACTGGATGCCGGATTGTTGCCGGATTCCGGAAAACTCCGTTCAAAAAACAGTAATCTGATTTTTGGCTATGTCGGTACTCTTGGTCCTTGGTTTGATTGGGATTGGATAATTGCTTTGGCTTGCGCCCGTCCGAATGATTTGGTGCGTTTAATCGGGCCAGTGTTTGTTGCTGCTCCGCGCGGTTCGTTTCCCGGAAATATTGAAATGCTGCCATCCTGCAACCATGATAATGCCTTGCGCGCCATGCAGGATTTTAATATAGGTTTAATTCCATTTAAAAAAAATAAGCTGACTGAATCGGTTGATCCGATTAAATACTATGAATATAGAGCGCTTGGGTTGCCCGTGGTTTCCACAGACTTTGGCGAAATGTCATTTCGCAGTGAAGAAGAGGGGATATTTATAAGCAGGAGCAGACAAGATATTAATCAACTTATAGAGCATGCCTTGTTATCTGAAACCGATAGGAACAAAACAAGAATGTTCATTCGCAGCAATACATGGGAAGCACGTTTTTCCGGAGCGGAAATTTGTTGATTTACTGTGAATCGGTTTTTGGGTTATGACAACCAACAATCCGGAATATCGATTAATCTTTACCTCAATTTCCTGTCGCGCCCTTTTACGCTCTACTTCCTCCCCATCCATAAGGATCGTTCATGGCCGATTTGTATGCTAAGAAGCATGGGTGTCTGAAATCTCGCTCGAAGATTGTGGGCCTTACACAGGTGAATAATGAATGGCCTTTGCTGGTGTTGTCAATCTCTCATGCTTTGATGCACCATGTCGATGATGTCTACGTCCTGAATCATGTGAGCGATAACGGAACATTTGAAGACACTCGTGATGTTCAAGAATTATGGCAGGGGCGAGTACATGTGTTGAACTCCCGCTACGAGCATTTTTGGCAAGAAGCGGCAATGAATCTGCTTATTGATGTTTGCCAGGAGGCCTCTCCTGATTGGATTTATGTTTTCGATGCCGATGAATTCTTAATAACACCTGAAAAAAAACCACTGAGGGGCATCCTCGATGAGGTAGATCCCAAATACTCTGCAATCAGATATGAGGTTCAGAATTGGGTTTCGCCCAGGGATTTTGATGAGACACGGTTTGATCATTACAGAAGGCTACTGTATCGATCAATACCGGATACAGGAATAGATATGTTTCCTGAGACCATGGCCGATTCAATAGAGCAAGGTGCCTTGAATTTCTACGATATTCCCTTCCTCTCAAAAATTATTTTCCGAAACAATGCACGAGCCTGCTTGGCGGCTGGTGCGCATGCAAACAAAATCGCAAAAGTGGAAGACACGTTTAATGTGGCTGTGGATACGTTGAGAGCCGCTCATCTTCCGTTTCTGAGTAAACAAAGGCTGCATCTGAAGGCAAGACAAGGACAACTTCTGATCCGGGACAAGTTTCCGGCGTATCATGGCTGGCAAAGCCAACTCGTATATAAATTGCAGGAAACGGGGAAACTGGATGAGTTTTGGGCGAGCCATTCGATTGGCGATTGTGATGCCTCAAATCTCAGGAAGATGCCTTCCTTTGAGAACGATCAGAGTTTCTCCCTGGCCATTGAGCCAACCCTCTCCCTGCTGGAAAAAAAATCAGGCTTAAAGAGGTTCCGGAATAAGGTGGAAAACCCTTCAGTATCCGGGGAGGAAGAGGATACTAAAATCCCATTTCGAACAGCGATTTATTCAATACGAAAATCCCAATTGCTTGCAGATTCGATTCTTAGGGAGCGAGATGCCCTTTCTGTGGAATATGACGCGCTTGCGGAAGAGCGCAACGCCCTTTCCATGAAATATGATGCGCTTGCAGAAGAGCACAAGGCCCTTTCCATGAAATATGATGCGCTTGCGGAAGAGCGCAACGCCCTTTCTGTGAAATATAATATGCTTGCAGAGGAGCGCACTGCCCTTTCTATGGAATATGATACGCTTGCGGCGGAGTACAGCAGGCTTGTTGCGGAACGTGACGCCATCATGAATTCCCGCACATGGCGGTATACCAGGTACCTTCGTCGGATTCGACGGTTTTTGCATTATAGGACCTGATTCGATAACAGACAAAAGTTATTCTCAGCCTGGAAACCGGGTTGACATTGGCAGTGCTTGAGGTAATCCGGCAATGCCTATTTAGCAGAAAACTTAATACGGAAAATATGGAACTAAAATATGAAATAGAAGCAGATTGGATTCTTTTGACGACATGTAATTTCCGATGCAGCTACTGTTTCTTTTCTCCCTCTGATCTTGGTGCAAAGATGGTTGTGCAAGGGACGAATGAACAGTGGGCAGAGGGGTTTAATGCTACCGGGAAAACCTGGTTGCTCCATATCACAGGAGGTGAACCCACAATTTACCCAGACTTTGTCGGATTGTGTGAGCAACTTTCTCGGAATCATTACCTGTCGATCAATTCCAATATTTCTCATCAATGTATTGATAGCTTTGCAGAAAGAATTGATCCCAAACGGGTCCACTTTATTAATGCGTCAGTTCATTACGATGTGAGACAGAAGAAGGCGGGGATTGATGCTTTTATCGAGCGGGTACAAAAACTCCGGAGGCATGACTTTACTGTACTGGTATCCGCTGTCATGACTCCGAAGATGGTGGTTGAATTCCCTGAAATTTCTAAATATTTCGAATCTCACGGAGTAGCTCTCATCCCGAAGGTGTTGCGTGGAACATATTTAGGAAAAAAATATCCTTCTGAATATTCTAAAGACGAGGAATCTCTTATTCTTGAATATTTGGCAGAATCTGCACGGAAGTATGCGCCAATTGTTGGCAAGATGGGCGAGTCTGCAACCATAGACATGTTGTCAGATGGACCTTACCTTAAAAGCAAAAATGATGATTACCGTGGAAAATTATGTGGCTCAGGGTATAATTTTGTGAAGATTGAAATTGACGGAACGGTTGTCCAGTGTGGCGCAGGGCGGTCACTTGGTAATATTCTGCTCAATAACGTCACGTTTCAACGTGCTCCTCAGGCGTGTGAAACTTCCTATTGCCCATATTTTTGTAAAAAATACACATCACCGCAGTTCACGCGAATGTGCAAGAGAGAAGGAAATCCTTTCATTACGAGTCTGTTTGCCCGTATGAGAAAGATACTGTTCTGAAAAATTATGAAAGTAGAGTTTTTTCTGATTATTTGATTTGATGTGGGCATGCCCGGCATTCTTCCCGCGTATTTTTTGCATTCCTGACTTCAGAGAGTTCTATGGTCAAGCAGGCATTTTTGTTTTTGTCCCATCTGTCATCGAAAGAAGTCGTAAATGAATTTCAAAATATTACAAGATCAACATGTAAGTTAGGGAATGCTTTTTTCCTGTACCACTTTTCCGGTCTTCCAATTCCTTCTGAAATAGAAAAACTATCGCCGTATTTATTTTCGAATGAAGTTTTAACATCTTTGAATTACAATACTATTTCGAATGGAATCGTTCCTGGTAATACTCATTTTCCGATATGTAAGTTTTTTGCAGATAATCCCGATTTTGACTATTATTGGGTCATAGAATGTGACGTCAGATTTTCTGGAAATTGGCAGGTTTTTTTCGATGCATGTTTGAAAGAAGATGCTGATTTCCTAACCTGTCATATTCGATCATATACCGAAGAGCCATCATGGCCATGGTGGGAATTGTGCCACGAACGGAAGTCAATTCCTCTCTGTGACAGAATTCGTTCATTTAATCCTATATACCGCATTTCAAAAAGTTCGCTTTCGTTTCTGCATCAAGAATTAAGCAGTGGATGGTCCGGTCACTCTGAAGTAAGCTTGCCTACTTTGTTGAATTACAATGGATACAAAGTCAAAGATATAGCGGATATTAAAATGAATGATAGTGCAAATAACATCAGTAAATTTTACACCAGCGGGGGTGATTCCGTGTGTGGGAGTTTGAAATATGGAACTATGAGGTATAGGCCCCCATTCTGGTTGTATGGTTGGCAAAAAAATAAATTATATCATCCTGTCAAACCATTTAAGAAGGCAGTGAAGGCATATTGGATTTTCCTTAAAGAGGATCCTCTGATGATAAAACTATTCATACGATATTATTTTGTTAAGGGTAAAATCAGGGGATTTTTTGAAAAAGCATGATTATTCCAGGACCTGAAGGGCGCTTTCCCCTCCTGGCCGGAAAGTGCGGCGTAAAGGTTTCCTGATTATGGGTAACTCCAAGTCTCAATCAGACGATCACGGCTGCGCTGTGTATCTCCTCCCTCCGGGTTCTCATTTCGATTGAGAGATGAAGGAACCTGCAATGGTTGAATATGTTGAATTTTAATGATTCATTGTTGCTGTCAAAAAACAAATCTTTTGGTTGCTATCGTTCTGAGCGCTATAAGCTGTTATACGTAGCCACTCCTAAAGTTGCTTGCACCTCGCTCAAATGGTGGTTTGCTTCTTTGGAGGGATATGAGCAGATTTTACGTGAGATTTCTGATAGTTCTCAACCTGGACCGGATCTGATTATCCACGATAATCTTCCTAAGGTCGCCCCGAATATCGCAGCCTTAACGCCGGAGATGGTTTTTGAGGCGCTTACTTCAGATGAGTATTTCCGTTTCGCTGTTGTCCGTAATCCATACAAAAGAATTTTCTCGGCGTGGCAATCAAAATTGCTTTTAAGAGAGTCTGTACACATTGCACCGTACCTGAAAAGTGATTTTTTATATTATCCGCTTGAAGGTCCTGAAGATATCGCCAAGGCCTTTGAAGCTTTTCTCGAGCATCTCTTCTTGAGCGAGGCCCCCTCCTATCGGGACGTTCACTGGACTCCGCAGGCAAACCTGCTTCGCCCCCATCTCATACATTACTCAAAACTGGTTCAAATCGAGAACCCGGAAGAACTGAGTCAGGCGTTGATGGAGCGTATTGGCGGTAAAGTACCTGACCCTTTTAGCGGCCAACACTCAAACCAAAGCTTGATTCCGTATCTTCCGGAATTGGTGTCAGCGCGAAGCGCTGAGTTGATTCGTTTGTTATATGCTCTTGATTTCGAAACCTTTGGCTATAGTATGGAACCACCTGAGGGTAAAGAAACATTCTCCAGCGGTCAGTTTAAAGTCGTCATTAAAGCAATTGCTTTCATAAGGGGGCGTCATCAACGATTCGGTGAATGCAATGTTAAGATCGGCAACCTTCAACAGGCGATTGCTGAACGTGACCTGAAAATTAATTCTCACGCTTTGGAATTGAGCCGCCTCTATCGTTCAAAGAGTTGGAGAATCACAGGGCCGGCGAGGTTCCTTCGCCGCAGTTTGGCAGGCAATTTTATTATTCCCTGTGTCTTGCTCTTTCGCGCGAGTCTGCGCCGCTTATATGCATTCTTCGGCCATCTTACATAAATTTACTACGCTCAAAAAACACGCGCCAATGTCCCGAAACTGAGAATTGGCAGTGGCCTGTAATATACTCTTTGCGCATTGTGCGAATCGGCCTAGCAGAGTGTTGACAGATCCGTTTGAGAGGAAGTATAATGAAGAATCTTCACCGGTTTGCCCGTTTGAACCGGGAAATACAATAGCGGATTTTTTGAAAGCGAGGCGTCTCGTTGGTCGGCCCCACAATCGCCTTTCGAGGAGATGGTGGGCAGGGTTCACAAGTAAAGATTACGCATGCAGAATATGGCGAAATCACATCTTCCTTTTCAGTGGAAATAATATCTCTTCCAGAGATCACCGGCGTGTGTCTGCTTCAGGCGGGACGGTATATTGTGTTTGTCCTTTCATGATCCAGGGCTTCACCTTTTTATATGACCTCGGTACGGGCTGAATTCGTGTGCTTGTTAAATTCAATGAAATTATGATCGGTGTGTTGATGATATGGCAGACGCCTGTGTATTCTGATTGTGAGGGGCCATGAGAGCAGGGGGCTGCTCAATATCAATAATCGTATCGATATTAAATGCTTGCAGAGGGGTGATGAAAATTGTAATTAAATGTTCAAGCCATCCCTGCGGCCAGGAAAAACTTGTTCATGAAATGAACAAGAACCCTTGCGTGCCATTTTTGTATAGGCGTGCAAGGAATTTTGTGCAATACTCTGAAAAGTGTTTTCCGGTTTTTGCAGAATTATTTGAAGATTCCAGACTGGCCTGCCCGCTGGAGCATTTCCAACCACCAGACTTGATGAGACCCGTCCTCCTGGAAAGTTGCTGGAGGTCTCAATGAGACACTGGAAATAGCTCTAAACCACGTAATTTAGGCGGCGTTTGTTCAAGATAGCAGGTGTCCCCCCTGTTTTCTCGATGATTTTGTTGCAGTAGATTGGGAAAACCTAAAATTTTCCACGCAGGAGTTGTTGGGAGGCTGTGAGAATTACAAGAAAATATTACGGGAGTGCTCCGGCAAAGTGGTGGCTTACACAGCCTTGCTCTGTTTGGTATGAAACCATATGTCGATAAAACCCAATATCCTGTGTTTTGGTCGCTTTTATGACGATATCCCTGGTGGAATGCAGCGGCATGTCGAAAATTTATTTAACTCGTTGGCAGGAAAGGTGGATATCGTCCATCTTGTGCCGAGTAGGGATAGGAATGGTGCACGATTCACACTTCATGGTGTCCCGATAATCCGCAAACCCAGTATCAATTTAGATGGAAGTCTGGCTTTTTCTCCTGGTCTTCCGATAGAAGCTTTGAAACTCCATCGGCAATATCATTTTAATCTGATTCACCTTCATTTTCCCGACCCCATGTCCCATCTGGCGAGTTTGTTTCTTCCCTCTTCAATTCCGCGTATTATTACTTGGCATTGCGATGTCATACGTCAGAAAAAGCTGCTTAAGCTGTACAGGCCATTCTTGGTACGAGCCTTAGAGCAAGCAAAAGTAATTGTCGTACCGACACCAATGCATATATCAAGCTCGAATGAACTGCGTTTCATCAAAGATGCAAGTAAATTTCGTATAATTCCTTTCGGTTTTGATCTGAGACATTTTGTGAATCAGCATGAAGACACTGAGAGAATACAACAGGAATTCCCTGGGAAGCGAATTTTCGCACTTGGACGTCATGTTTACTACAAGGGATTTGATGTCTTAATCAGGGCAATGAAACAAGTTGGCGGAAATGTTCAGCTTCTATTGGGTGGTACTGGTCCTTTAACCGAGCAATGGCGTCATGAAGCAGAAATACATGGAGTGAAGGACAGGGTTCATTTTTTAGGGCATATTTCCGAGAAAGATCTGCCAGCCTATTATCAGGCCTGCGATATTTTTTGCTTGCCTGCTGTATGCAAGGCAGAGGCTTTCGGTATTGTGCAACTGGAGGCAATGGCTAGTGGCAAACCTGTTGTCAGCACTAAACTGAATAACGGGGTCGATTATGTCAATCAACATGGAGTTACGGGTCTCACTGTCCCGCCGAAAGATGAAAAGGCCCTGGCTGATGCAGTCAATTATTTGTTTGAGAATGAAAGCGTGCGGCGGAGATTAGGGGAAAATGGCAGGCTGTTGGCATTAAAAGAATTTTCTTTGGAAAATTTGGGAGAACGCATGTCATCATTATATTCTGAAGTAGTGACGGGAAACACACAAACATCAGGCATTAAGCTATCTTAAACACATGTCCTGTCTTTTTCTGATCTCTGAAAGTGATTTTTCTGATATTTCCGAGACAGCGAAACTCGGTTTTTTCTTTTAATGGCAGCTTCTTTGTCTGCTTTTGAAAAATTTGATTTCTTGGACGCAAATATGGTAAGAAGTTTCGTTGAAGAAGGGAGACTGAAAATTGAATAAAAACCTGGTGGTGGCTTGGTTCTGCAATTTACCATCAAACTTACAACAGTTTCATAGGACCTGATCTAACGAAAAATTACTTTCTTGTTCTTAAACATCGTTGTTGAAATTCGACTATTTTTTTGACGTAAATACTATGATAATTCCTGTTATTCTATCCGGTGGATCTGGCACCAGGCTATGGCCTCTCTCAAGGGAGTTGTATCCGAAGCAACTTCTGCCCCTTGCCGGAAAGAACTCCATGCTTCAGGAAACGATACTTCGTTTGGGGCAGTTGGACAATTGTGGAAAACCAATTGTCGTTTGCAATGAAGCGCATCGCTTTATGGTGGCTGAGCAATTACGTCAAATTTCTCGCCGGGCAACGATTATTTTAGAGCCAGAAGGCCATAATACCGCACCTGCACTTGCCTGTGCTGCCTATCAGGCCTTGAAGGAAAATTCAGATCCTCTTTTGCTCGTGCTCCCGGCAGATCATGTCATATCCGATCTGCAAGCCCTTTCCAGAAGTATCAAGGCTGGCCTGGAGCACGCAAAAAATGGTAAACTGCTGACTTTTGGTATTGTCCCAACACATGCAGAAACCGGATATGGGTATATCAAATCAGGGAAACAAATCTCTCCTGAAGGAATCGCGCAAGAGCTTAATATTGATGTCTTTTTAGTAGATCAATTCGTCGAGAAACCGGATCTGACAACTGCGAATGAATTTCTCAGGTCAGGTCGTTATTATTGGAACAGTGGCATGTTTTTGTTTCGAGCCACTCGTTTTCTTGAAGAGCTCGAAAAAAATCATCCTGAAATGGTTTCAGCATGCAGGGCGGCCTTTGACAACGGGACTGCGGATCTTGATTTTTATCGTCTCAATCCTGATTCATTTTCGAAATGCCCTTTAGAATCCATTGATTGTGCCGTCATGGAAAAGACATCCTCCGCAGCGATCGTACCGCTGGATGCCGGATGGAATGATGTTGGCTCCTGGTCAGCCCTCTGGGAGATAGGGCAAAAAGATGCGGATGGTAATGTAGTTCACGGTGACATTGTAACCACAGCAACCTCGAATTCGTATCTTTATTCATCTTCACGTCTTCTTGCTGCCATTGGTCTTGACAGCTATGTGGTGATTGAAACACCTGATGCCGTGCTCATAGCACCCAAGGATAAAGTCCAGCAAGTTAAGAAAATTGTAACTATGCTCAAAGAGAGCAAGCGGCCCGAAATTGTCCTGCATAAAAAAGTGAATCGCCCCTGGGGTTCCTATGAGTGCATCGATATGGCGGGGCGGTATCAGGTCAAGAGAATAACCGTGACACCGGGCGCCGAACTTTCACTACAGATGCATCATCATCGCGCGGAGCATTGGGTTGTTGTCAAGGGTACTGCAAAAATTACCAATGGGGATGAAATCTTTTCCTTGTCGGAAGATCAATCGGTTTATATCCCCCTTGGCCAGAGACATAGACTGGGAAATCCCGGAACTATCCCTCTCGAATTGATTGAGGTTCAAACTGGAAGTTATCTTGGGGAGGATGATATTGTCCGTTTTGAAGATACTTACGGACGGTGAAACTCTCTTTTGAAATTTACACAATCTATTCTAATAAACTGATATGAAAAAAACAGCATTAATCACAGGTGTTACCGGACAAGATGGTGCATATCTGGCAGAGTTTTTACTGGAAAAAGGCTATGAAGTGCACGGTCTCAAACGTCGTTCCTCGTCGTTTAACACAAATCGTATCGATCATCTGTATCAGGACCCCCATCTTGAAAAACGCAATTTTATTCTTCATCATGGGGATATGACGGATTCAAGCAGTCTTATCAGGATTTTTCAGGCTGTACAGCCTGATGAAGTCTATAATCTTGCGGCTCAGAGTCATGTCGCGGTTTCTTTCGAAGAACCGGAATATACCGCAAACTCAGATGCCCTAGGGACATTACGCCTGCTTGAAGCAATAAGAATTTTAGGTTTAGAGAAAAAAACGAGATTTTATCAAGCCTCTACCTCAGAGCTCTTTGGGAAGGTCCAGGATATACCACAAAAAGAAACGACCCCTTTCTATCCCAGGTCCCCGTATGCAGTCGCAAAACTCTATGCCTATTGGATTACCGTCAACTATCGGGAAGCATACGGCATGTACGCCTGTAACGGCATTCTTTTCAATCATGAGTCGCCGATCCGTGGAGAGACGTTTGTGACCAGGAAGATTACACGCGCCTTAGCCAGAATAAAACTTGGCCTGCAGAATTGCCTCTTTCTTGGAAATCTCGACTCGAAACGAGACTGGGGGCATGCCAAGGATTACATCGAAATGCAGTGGTTGATGCTGCAGCAGGAAAGTCCGGAAGATTTTGTCATCGCCACCGGCGTTCAATACAGTGTCCGGGATTTTGTCAATGCGGCAGCGAAGGAGCTTGGCATATCTATAAAATGGATAGGCGAGGGAGTTCTTGAAAAAGGATATGATACCAGCAACAACTGCATTGTGCAGGTCGATCCTCGCTATTTCCGGCCAACAGAAGTTGAAACACTTTTGGGAGATGCTGGAAAGGCCAAAGAAAAACTCGGTTGGACGCCTAAAATATCATTTGATGACCTGGTGGCAGAGATGGTCCGTGAAGACCTGAAGAGTGCTGAGTGTGATGAGCTTGTGAAACGTAAAGGCTACAAAGTTTTTAATTATTGTGAATAATTAAAGAGGATAATAAATTATGGATGACATAGTCGACGGGATTTCACTTAATAAAGATTCATTCTATGGTAAAAAAGTTTGGATAACGGGCCATCGTGGAATGCTTGGGTCTGCTTTGGTTCGTAGCTTTGAAAATGAAGGTGCTGAATTATTACTTGTTTCTCGTCAAGAGCTTGATTTACGTGACAAATATAAGGTCACCGAGTGGGTTGAGACATATCGGCCCGAGATAATTTTTCATGCTGGGGCGAAAGTTGGTGGAATATATGCGAATAAAACAATGCCTGCTGAATTTTTGCATGATAATTTACTGATTCAGTCAAATGTAATTGACGCTGCTTACAAAATTAAGGTTAAAAAACTTTTGTTTGTTGCATCGAACTGCATATATCCGCAGTGTGCGCCACAACCTGTTTCTGAAGAAATGCTAATGTCAGGTAAGTTGGAAGAAAACATTCATTTTTACGCAATTTCTAAAATTGCAGGAATAGAAATGTGTCGTGCGTACAGAAAACAGTATGGTTGTGATTTTATTTCAGTCATTCCTCCAAATCTCTATGGCCCAGGGGATAACTATCATCCCGAAAACAGCCATGTTGTTGCTGGTATTCTGTCTCGCGCCCATGATGCTAAGTTGACAGGAAAACGAGAACTCGTTGTCTGGGGGGATGGTACTCCTAGAAGGGAACTTTTATATGTTGATGATGCCGCAGATGCCATGAAATATTTGATGGCAACCAAAGTAGCAGAAGATTTATTTAATGTTGGTTGCAATCATGATTTGTCGATTGCTGAAATTGCGGATTTTATTGTAGATGTGGTGGGTTTTAAGGGTAATCTTCTTTATGATACAACAAAACCGAATGGTACCATGGGGAAATTACTCGATAGTTCTCGTATTTATAAATTAGGTTGGCACCCTAGAGTTGACGAAAAAGCTGGATTGAGAAACGCATATCGCGATTTATTATCGAGGTCGGAGCCACAAAACAAAGGCTAATAAAAATAAGTGTTCCTTGCAAAATTGCGCAATTGTCAGAAATTTCCCTTCCTCAATCAAAAAAGGTACAAGCCTGTATACAATTACTGTTGCGGTTGTTGAATTAGAAATTTTCAGAGTGTTTGTCGGTGATTACCGCAAAGAAGTTGCTTTGTACTGAAAGATGATGTCCTGTTGAAAAATAGGAGCCTTCGAATATGTATACTGCAAAACTTCTCGCATATACTCATAAAAAATAATGCTTTGAAGCCTCCCAAAATGGAGAGGATAGAAACAAATTCCAAGGATGGAGGAATCAATTGTCTGATATCGTAAATGGTTCATTGATTAAGGAAGGGTTGATCGGGCGATTTTGCATTGTTAAACTGTGGCCGGAACTCAGGGCAGCTGAGGATGAGTGTATTGCACGAATTAAAAATGCTGCAAAAGTTCTTGGATTAGAGTGCCTTGAAATTCACGCGAATGGAAAGCTTTTAGAACAACCTGACATAGAAATATCAAAGAAAGATGTCGATTTTGTTTTGCATCTTCATTATGACACTCCGAAACTGTATGATGCTTTTTCTTTTGTAGCTCTTTGGAATCCTACTTTTTTTTATCATGAATGGGGGTATGCCCGTTGTTCAAGAAACCTATCTACACATGACGATTTTTTGAGCTGTAGCTCACCTGCTGCCGACGACCATGTGGGGCGAATAATTCGACATTCGAATACCCATCTTCCCGCATTTTTTAATCTCTATCACTCTCTTGCTGATGTTGTTTATCCACCTTCCCTTGGAGATAACAAATTATTTTATGTTGGTATTAATTGGGAAGCCCTTCGGGGCGGGAAGTCTCGACATCAAGAAGTACTGAAAAAACTTGATACGACCGGAGTTCTTCGGATATATGGCCCAAGAAAATTCCAGGGCGTCCAAGTCTGGGCTGGTTATAAAAGTTATGTTCGTGAGATTCCTTTTGATGGGGTCTCAATGATTGACGAAATATCAAAAGCAGGTGTTGCATTGGTATTATCGTCAAAAGCACACAAGGAATCCGAATTGATGTCCAATCGTCTATTCGAAAGCGTGGCTGCTGGAGCGTTGATAATTTGCGATGAGAATAATTTCGCAAAAAAATATTTTGGGGACTCTCTCCTTTACATAGACACTCGGTGTTCAGTTGAGAAGATTTGCGACGATATATTGAACCATCTTGCGTGGGTAAAATCAAATCCCGATGCAGCATTTCTCATGATAGAAAAGGCTCAAAATATATTTAGGGAAAATTTTACATTAAAGAAAAATTTGACGAATTTATATCTGGGTCTGTCAGATCGGAAGCACGCTCTTTTGAAAAGACAAATTCCCGTTAACAATAAAAAAGTCAATATTCAATTGAATTTTTTGATGCCGGAATATTCTGACACTGTATTGAAAATGCATATTGCCAGTGCGATTAGTCAGGAATATGAAAACTTTTCAGCAATCTTGATTGTTGACCGCGACGAGGCGAATAATAATCGAGATAGTATTGAAGCGATGCTTGGAAAAGCCGAAATGGCTATAAGATTAATTGAAATCGATTTCTTCACTTATGGTATAACTCGAGACATAAAAAATAAACGAAAACTAGGTGAGATCCTTCTTGAAATTATTAATCGAGTTGAAAAAGCGGATGCTGTTGTTTTTGTTGCTCCTAATGAGAGGCTATATTCAAATCATCTTCAAGTATTAGCTGGAAGATTAATCAGGGATCCAGAAATTAACTGCGCAGCTACCGCTGTTATTTTGAAGCATGGAGATCAACCTATAAATAGCATTCATGAGACTATAGACTTCCGAATACTGAATAATAAATCTCCAAATGGCTATGGTCGATTTATTTTCCGGCTTTCTGCAATCCCTAATGATCTAGGATTGGCCCTGCCGTATTTAGATAGAAAAACCCATGCAATACTAGTCGGAGACAATAAGATATGTCAGGAGCATCCCGCTACAGTTGTAATTGATATTATGAATATATTTCCTTCTGGGAATTGGGATGAAGGGCAGGAAAATAATATTATTAGTCAGTACTCACCAGGGGCCTTTAAATTATCCACAGGTTTGTCAGTTGAACTTCCCTTTTTTGAAGAATCTTTAGATATAAGGTCTGTGTTTGCCAAAAGATTTTGTTTGAGCTGGATAGTTTTGCAGCTTAAGGCTCTTTATAGAGAGGGAATGATGTCGCGGTTTAAAGTACTCAAAACAAGGATGGGTTTTAGGCGTGTTTAATCTAAAAAAAATCTTTAATAATTTTATGGAGATAATTTGGATCCTGCAAGACAAAAAAAATTCCCCCAATTCGTGAAAAAACCTTTTTCGTTGTGTAAAGCAGTTGCAAAAAGAATAAGGTTTTTGAAGAATCTCCTGTACCAAAGTATTGAGCTGAATCATGCGGTCGAAGAAAGGACAAGGACTTTGGAAAGTCTCCTGTACCAAAGTATTGAGCTGAATCATGCGGTCGAAGAAAGGACAAGGACTTTGGAAAGTCTCCTGTATCAAAGTATCGAGCTGAATAATGTGGTCGAAGAAAGGACAAGGACTTTGGAGTTTCTAACGACACAAATGATCAACGTGGAAAATTATAACAGGGTTTTTTTACATCAGTGGTATACAGAACTTATGGAACCTTTGCTTGGGGAAAATCTTAATCCATTATTAGCTGCTCCCAAACGGGTTGGATTGCTGAGTGATTTCCCTCTAGCTAAGACAAGTCTTGATTGCATTAATCCAGAGTCAACAGTGGAAGGTATTGTTCGTCCGACACATTTTGTGAGAAATTGTATTGATTTGTTTGGTCAGGATTTCAATCTATTGGATTTAGGAACAGGAGCAGGAGGATTGATTTTTGAATGTCTTGCCAATGGAATTTTTTCTGTGGGGATAGACGGGTCGGATTATTGCGCACGGTATCGGATTGGATACTGGCCTTTACTCAAAAACAACTTATTCAACTGTGACATCACTAAACAATTTTCTTTTGTTAAGATTGAGGAACAAGACATCTTCACTTTTCAAATTATAACTATGTGGGAAGTGCTGGAACATATAGATGATGAAAATTTAGATAGCCTCTTCAATAACGTTTATGTAAATCTATCAGATAATGGGTATTTCATTGGTTCCGTGTCACTTATACCTTATGCAGATAAGGATGGAAATCCGT
>TBL_comb47_HYPODRAFT_10002690_pt1 | contig 21749 bp, 17 predicted proteins | sample TroBogypolimnion_40_FD_10682 | JGI IMG/M metagenome (IMG submission 10682) | reverse complement strand
TTTCGGGATGTGGATCACGGCAGGAACGACTAACTACTTCAACAACATGATCTCCCTGGGAGCCGGGATCACCGGCAACAGCCTGATCGAAGGGATCTATGAGAATTGTCCGACAGGCAATAACAACAACTTTTATTTCAACTCGGTGAGCATCAGCGGAACTGCTCCTGCAGGCGCCAGCGCCAACACCTATGTTTTTTACAACAACTTATCCGGCAACACCCGCGATTACCGCAATAATATTTTCCAGAACAGCCGCAGCAACACGAGCGGAACGGCAAAGCATTATGCATTTTATCTTTCCCTTACCAGTAACCTAACCATGGATTACAATGATTACTTTGTTTCGGGAACCGGAGGGATGCTCGGTTGCATTTTTGGAACAGATGTTGGCACATTTTCAATCTGGCAAGCTGTAACCGGGCAGGACGTCCATTCCATGAATGCAGCAGCTCCTTTTGTTTCTTCTACCGACCTGCATATTCCTTTGAACACAACGACATCCCTTGCAGGTGCAGGTAAATTCATGCTCTCCTATCTTTTGGATTTCGACGCCCAGTACAGGAAATATCCATCGCCTGATATCGGTGCAGATGAGTTTTACAATCCATCGTTTGCAATTGTTTCAGTTTCCGGATCAAACGGTCAGGATGGAAATTACCCGTCGCTGTCGACTTCAGGAGGTGCATTTGCAGCGCTGAACGGGACCTCACAGTTGGGGAAGAACATTACAGTCACAATCGTGGCAGATGGATGGGAAGACGGTACCAATGCCCTGACAGGCGCTGCAGGAATGTGGAACACATTAAAGATACTGCCGGCCGGAACACGGACCCTCACCGGCAGTTCAACCACAACCGGACTGATTGAGCTCAGCGGAGCCAGGAATGTAAAGATCGATGGAAAAAACGACGGTACCAACTCCCTGGCCATTGAAAACACTAACCCTGGCGGACCAACGATACGGCTGATCAATGGTGCACGGGGGGATGCTGCCTACGATACCATCGTGAACTGTATCCTCAGAGGCTGTTCCACATCCCGGGGAGTCGTGGCATTGATCAATCCTGCTGCTTCCGGTAATTCATACGTTTTCGATTACATCGGCAATTGCGATATCGGACGTTCAGGCGTCAACTGCCCCATGAGCGGTATATACTACAATGGGTCAGCCAATGGGGTCAATATCTCCGGTAATCATATTCATGATTTTCTTGGGCAACTTGGGCCAGGAGCCTACGGATACGGGATATACATAGTTGGCTCGACCGGTTCGGAGTTGGTCATCAGCTCAAACTCTATGTATCTCACCTCACCGGTCCATGTTTCTGATTTTTCTGTTCAGATGGGTATATATGTCAGTCTCCAGTTCGGCACCGACATTTCAGTGACCGGAAACTATATCGGTGGTTCATTGCCTGGATGTAATGGCAGTGCCTGGGTGGATACATCCTATAACCAGGGTGTGACTTTCTATGGCATCTTGATGAATACAGGAGCAAATACCACAGCATCTCAGGTTGAGAATAATACGATCCGTAATATTCTTTTTGAATCTCTGAGGTCTTTTTTCGTGGGAATCAGCATTAATGGCGGTGTTGTAAATGTCGGTGATGTGACTGGAAACACCGTTTCCGATATCACCATCCTCTCTCCTTACTCTGACAGCGGCAATGGAACAGCCTTTGGCATCCGGGATATCTCTTCATCTGCCTGCCAGATTTCCAACAACATTATATCCGGTATCACCGTTCAGGCAGGACCCAGCGGAACAGGAACATCGTTTACGGGAATTTATACTTCCGGTCCTTCAACGATCAGCGGCAACATCATCGGCTCCGCTTCTGCAAACAGCATCACCAGCGACCAGTCCGCAGGTCAGCTGATCGGGATCAATACTGATGGTTCTTATTCGGTCACAGTCCAATCGAATACCATCCGGAATTTTCAGCATACCGGCGCCAGTACGGGCAATGGCGGGACTTCCTCCGTGATCGGGATCTATGCCGCAGCCATGGGAGACGGACAGGTCATCAGCGGAAATACCATATACAACCTGGCTAATATGCACAGTACAGCCGGTGTTGTCGTCCAGGGAATAGATTATGCGGGTCCCTCAACAGGAACGAACAATGTTAGCGGTAACCTGGTCCATTCTCTCACACTGAATCCCTCAAACAGCAATGGCGCTGTTTACGGGATGTGGATCACGACAGGAACGACTACCTTCTCCAACAACATGGTTTCCCTGGGTGCCGGGATCACAGGCAACAGCCTCATTGAGGGGATTTATGTGGATTGTTCATCGGGCAGTCACAACTTTTATTTCAACTCGGTGAGCATTGGCGGTACGGCATCTGCACCAGCAATCGCTAACAGTTATGCGTTTTACAGCGATAATTATGGCCATGTCCAGGATTACCGCAACAATATCTTCCAGAACAGCCGCAGCAATACGAACGGTAGTGCAAGGCATTATGCAGTTTATCTTTTCGACATTACCTCCGTGACCATTGATTACAATGATTATTTTGTTTCCGGAATAGGAGGAATGCTCGGTAGCCTTTGGGGGTTGGATATTAACGATTTGCAATTCTGGCAATGGCTTTCCGGGCAGGACCTTAACACACAAAATGTATATGCTCCTTTTGTATCAGCCACCGATCTGCATATTCCATTCGGGACATCTACCTCCCTGATGGCAGGAGGAATACCAATCCCTGGAATCACTACAGATTTTGACCAGGATTTACGCAGCAGCACAAATCCCGATATCGGGGCGGATGAATTCCAGCCTTTGAACATAACCTGGACCGGCAATACAAATACCGACTGGAACACCATGTCTAACTGGAGTCCTCAGGTTGTTCCGGATTACCATTGCATCGTCACCATCCCGGCAGTTCCCAACCAGCCTGTTATCAATACCACCGGGAACAAGTGTCTGGACATCAATGTGCAGCACGGTGCAATTCTCACAATCAACCCTGGGATGTCGCTGGAGGTCGATGGGTCGATGGTCTTAGAGCAATAGGTCCGGAAGGATCAGTTCGGTATGCCTGGGTTTTAATTTCTGCGATATCCAAGCGGCATTACAAATTACGCTCAGCGGGTCAACTTCGGACAAGCCTCGGAGGGAAGAGCATTCCATTCAAATTATTCCCCCTTTGGTTTTTGACGATGAGTTAGTCACATGGTACATTGCGAACTGGTAGAAATGATGCGGTAAAAAAAATTCCTGCAGGACCTCCTTGAAGCCCGTTGCAGGAATTTCATTTATCCGTAAGGAGAGAAATCTGTTCCCCGTGTCTTATAACCGACCGGCAACAGCGTCCCAGTCAACAACCTGGAAGAAGTCCTGGATATACGTTGGACGTGCATTCTGTTTGTCGATGTAGTAGGCATGTTCCCAGACATCAATGGTCAGCAGTGGGGTAAGGCCGCTTTTTAGCGGATTCCCGGCATTGCTTTCCTGTGTGATATCCAGTGAGCCGTCAGCTTTTTTTACAAGCCATGCCCAGCCGGAGCCAAAGAGTGTTGCACCTGCATTGGCCAGATTCTCCTTGAATTCCGCAAAGGAGCCGAAATCCTTCATGATCTGATCGTGCAGCTTTCCGGCCGGTTCGCCGCCGCCCTGTGGCTTCATGCAGTTCCAGTAAAAGGTGTGGTTCCACACCTGGGCACCGTTGTTGAATATCCCGCCCGAGGCCTTCCGGATGATATCCTCCAGGGATGCATTTTCATATTCAGTCCCCGCGATCAGTTTATTCAGGTTGGTAACATACGTCTGGTGATGCTTTCCATAATGGAACTCAAGGGTCCGCTGAGAAATGTATGGATCAAGCGCATCCATAGCATAGGGTAATTTTGGCAATTCGTGTGTCATTGTTTTTGGTATTTTAGGTTTATACTTACACTTTCCGGAGATATTTGAGACAAATTATTAAAGGGTTAACTAAAATATTTTATTCACTTCTCTTTCCTTAACACGGTTACCGCCTTAAGAAAAGCAGGATCATCGCTGTTAAGCAATGGATAGAACCCGGCATTATCGAGGATGTTTCTCCCGATGTATGCCTTCAACAGTGTTTTTATCCTGGAATCAGAAAGCTGCAGGTTCTTCCCTTCACGCCTGATCCCGTCCTTTTCAGCGTACCTGACAAATTCTCCATAGATATCATCCGTAATCATGAACAACTTGTTGAATTCGGCAAAGGTCTTATAGGTTAGTTTTTTTCTGTATTTGTCAGTATAATCAAATGCAAACTGGAAGACCGATCCTTTGTTCACAACCTTGTTGTAGTATTTCAGAAGTGAATCTTTTTCTATCGGAACATAGATGTCGGGCATGATGCCCCCGCCGCCGTATACGACTTTACCTTTTGGTGTCTTGAACTTAAGTGAATCGGCAAAATGGATGCTGTCGGGATTTTCGAATTCACCACTCAGGAACCGGTGATAATATTCGTTGTTGTAGTCATCGGTCCCGTTTTTGTAGGATTTCTGGATGCACCGGCCGGTGGGTGTATAATAGCGCGCAACGGTCAGGCGGATCGCGGAGCCATCTTTGAAACTCAATTGTTCCTGCACCAGTCCTTTCCCGAAGGATCTCCTCCCGAGAATTGTTCCGCGGTCGTTGTCCTGTATGGCACCAGCCACTATTTCACTGGCAGATGCCGATCCCTCATCTACCATCACGATCAGCTCACCGGTCTCAAATAAACCATTTGAGGTGGCATAGGCTACTTCCTTCGGATGATTGAAGCCTTTTGTGTAAACGATCAGTTTGCCTTTCGGGAGAAATTCGTCGGCGACGTCAATTGCCGCAAGCAGGCTTCCGCCGCCATTTCCGCGAAGATCGAGGATCAGCTTCTTCATTCCTTTCGACTTGAGATTTTCCAATGACTGCATCAGCTCCTGGTGCGTAGTCACTGAAAAGTTGTTCAGGCGGATGTAACCAATCCCGGGTTCCACGAGATAGCCAATATCAAGACTATATGTTGGAATCACAGCGCGTCGGATGGCGTATTCAATGAGCCCATGCACACCACGGCGATAAACTGAGACATTCACAATGGTTCCTTTTTTCCCTTTCAGCTTTTTCAGGACATCACTGTTCGTGATCTTTATTCCGGTCACCTTTTTTCCGTCAATCTTCACGAAACGGTCACCTGCTTTGATGCCAAGCTTTTCCGAAGGGCCTCCCGAAACCGTGTTAATCACGGCAATCGTATCCTTTTCAATGCGGAACTGAACGCCAATTCCTTCAAAATTCCCCATCAGTGGATCATTCGCTTCATGAAATTCACTGGCTGAAAGAAAAACAGAGTGCGGATCAAGACTCTGGAGCATCCCCGTGATGGCTTTCTCTTCAAGCTCACTTTTGGCCAATGAATCAACATAATTTTTTTCCACGTAGCTGATCACATTCTTCAGCTTATCTTCCTTCTGTAATCCCAGCATCCGCAAGCCATTTCCACTCCGACCCAGGTTCATTCCCAGGATCACGCCAATCAATAATACGCCGGATAAAATCAGCGGCAGGTAAACCTGTAATTTGTTTTTATTCATTCTAAATAGATTTCTGTAACAGAACGTCAGATTGCGTGCAATAGTATCCGTGCCTTCCGAAAATCATGCTGATCTGCTTCCCTTCCGGCCGTCATTTCAACAAAATATTCCGGACATTATGAGATCGCAAATTTAAGATTAATTAAATCTAAATAAGTTGAAAAATAATTCCAGGCGTGTTTTAAGCAAAAATTAAGAAGAAAAATAAATACATTTGAAGGCCGGAAGGTGAACTGTACGTATGAAGAAGATCCTTGTTGTTTTTTCCTGCTTTTTCTTTTTTTTTAACGAAGGATTTACCCAGGGTATCAATCCGGAAGGTGCTGCAGTAACGTCACCAGGCCCTTTCCCCAACAGCCATTTTATTTTTGTCGATTCGGTGATGTTTCATTACCGGACCTGGAATACACAGTCGGCGGTTCACAAAGGCAAGGTTCTCCTCATTCATGGCTTCATCGGATCAACCTTTTGCTGGAGGGAAAACATTGATCCGCTCGTCAGGGAAGGCTATGAAGTGATTGCGGTAGATCTCCCGGGCGCGGGTTTCAGCGACAGGAATCTCCGGATCAATCAGTCGCAAAGTAACCGGGCCCGGTTGTTATGGGAATTTCTTTCTGCAGTTGACAGCAGCGACACTTCTAAATGGAATATTGTCGGTCATTCGATGGGAGGAGGCACAGCCGAAGCAATGTCTCTGTTGAATCCGGGAAGAATTAAATCCCTCACCATCGTGGATGGAATGGTCTTCATGCGGAATAAAAACATGAAAGGCTCATTTGTGGTGATGACCCAGGTGAAGGAAACCAATAAGATCCTTGTGGCAATGACAAAAAAGCGGGTGATTGATTTTGGCAAGCTTCGGAAGGTCCTGAAGGGATTGTATGGGTATGTGCCCGATTCATCTGTTGTCCGGGGCTATCTCCGGCCATTGCAGATCGAAGGCTCGGCAGAATGCATCCTGAATGTATTTGCCAATGCAAAGGAAGTCCAGCACCTTCACTCTGATTCCCTCAACGAATTGCCCATTCTGGTTGTCTGGGGCAAGAAAGATCATACGATCCGGCTGATGACCGCAAAGCCATTCATCAATGCCTATCCATCTATCGACCTGAAAGTTATTCCCGGAGCACACCATTCACCCATGGAAACGGATGCTCCCGTGTTTAACAAATACCTGATGGAATTCCTGAAACGGAATAATTAAAAAATCAGGAAACTTTTAAAGTAATTTCTGCAACCGTTCCAGGATACGCATGGTTGCGCCCTTTTTAGTATTGATGTAATTTTTGCAGATCAGTGAACATGCTTTGCAATACTCCGGATCACTTAGAAACCGGTGCAAAGCAGCTTCGAATTCATTCCTGTTCCTGATGCTCACAGCACCGCCAAGACCAATCAATTCACTTGCTTCCCGGAATTTTGAATACTCTGGACCGAAGATTACCGGCACACCAAATGCTGCAGCTTCGAGAATGTTGTGAATGCCTGATCCAAAACCGCCGCCGATATAAGCAACCGCTGCATACTGATAAAGATGCGCAAGGATGCCGATGGAGTCAATCACAAGGGTGTCGCTCCTGGAAATATCCTTTCCATCAATTTCCGAATACCGGATCACATTCCCGTTCAGGGTACTGATCAGCTTATCGATTCGTACCCGGTCCACTTCATGCGGGGCAATAATGAGCCTGGGCATTTTACCTTCCTCTGGAATCAAAGGAAGAACAACCTTTTCATCTTCCGGCCATGTACTGCCGGCAAGGACAACCCAGGAGTCTTTGCAAAATTGCTGAATTGCCGGAAATCCTTTTGCCTGTCCGGCAACAGCAAAAACACGGTCGAACCGTGTATCCCCGGAAACAGATCCCTGTTGAATCCCGATCGAGTGTAGCAAGCTTTCGGATTCTTCATCCTGCAGGAAAAACCATGTGATCTTTTTTAATTGCGTCCTGAACCATCCGCCATACCAGCGGAAAAAATGTTGTCCCGGACGGAAGATCGCGGAGATTATGTAAACCGGGATTTTTCGTCCGGATAGTTCTTCCAGGTAATGGAACCAATATTCATACTTGATAAAGAAAACCAGGTCAGGCTGAACCAGGTCGAGAAAGTTCCTTGCATTTGCTTTCGTATCAGCCGGAAGATAAAAAACCCAGTCGGCCTGGTCGTAATGGTGGCGGATCTCATAACCCGACGGGGAGAAAAAAGTCAGCAGAATCCTGTGATCAGGATATTTCCTGCGGAACGCCTCAAGCACCGGTCGTCCCTGTTCAAATTCCCCGAGTGATGCGCAATGAAACCAGGCAATCCTTTTCTCATTTTTATTCTCCTTCAATGCATTTTCAAGTCCCGGGAACAAATCCTTTCGTCCTTCAACCCACATCTTTGCCTTGGGGCTGAACCAGGTTGCAATCCTTGCAGAAAGCGAATAAAGATGAATGAATATGGAGTAGATCAGCGACATCACGCGGGTTTCCGGCTAGTACAGGTAGTATTCCTTTGGGGTTCGCTTGTAGAACGGAATAATCCACATGAATTTTATTCCATAGAACTGTGTCGAGAGTTTGGAATTGTCTTTCAATCCTGTATCAAAATTCCGGTCCCTGAGGAAATTCGTCCAGGTCTGGGTGAACTCAAAACCCAGGTACATGTTGAGAAGGCGGGTATTGCTCATAAAAAGATAACCAATAGCCCCGGTGACGGCAGCTCCCGAATTCAACCGGTCATACCCCTTCCGGTAATCTCCGAAAACCTGTGGGGCAGTGTTGGCAGGGTTATGAATGCGGATCTTATCTTCAAGAAATCCTCCACCAACAATCACTGTGATACCCGAATTCGGATTGGGTGAAAACACAGGGAACAGCTTACCGAATTTGCCCAGGACACTGAATCCCCGCTCTGAAAATAGAATGTCTGCGTAATACCCGTTTGCATCAATGACATATCCATCGGGGGTCGAGATCTTTGCGAGAAGGGAATCCTGGTTTTTCACAGTGCCTCCGAAAATATAATTTCCTTCAACGCCAAACAGCCAGTTTTTCCTGGTCTTGAACATGAAGCCTCCGCCGATGGATGAATTGGTCCCGAAAAGTTTTGACAAGTCTCCGCCCGGAAACTGAACAGAATATGTTGCATAGACAAGCGACGCAGAGATCACCGAATCCTGGATGCTGAACTGGGAATAAGCGGGAAATGTAACCAAAGGAAAAAGGAAAAGGGTTAACAAGATCTTTTTGAACATAATCCCTGGTATGAATGGTTTAACTTGTTGTTAAGATGACTGTAATTACGTTACCTAGAGTTTAATAATGATCCCGAGTGACGCATTGACCGTTGAAATATAATTTTTCAGATCGAGCACGACGGCCGGAGCATAGGTGCTTATATACTCTATTGCTCCGGTTTTTGGATCCCTGTAATCCGTTGTTCCAAGGTACTCTCCGCCATACTGTTTGTGTAAAGTAGGAATGGCACCAAGAATGCTGACATCGAGCTTGATCTGCAACTTCGAAGTTACTGAATACCCGACACCGGCTGCTGCTTCATAGGCAAAACCGCTGCCATAGCTTGTGACTTTCGTGTGAAGACTATCCGGGCTGGTATAATTAAAAAGCGGGCTGAATGCAAAAACCAGTCCCCCCATAGCTTTCACATCGATCACGAATTTTTTGATCTCCTTGTAATACACCGGGCCGATCATCAGGTAATGATTCGACCAGCCTCCTGAGCCCAGGGGATAGGTTCTTCCGGGTAAGGTGTCATTCACTGAAGAAGATTGAATTGGATTGTGCTGGAACGAATACTGAAGGGCCATTCCGAGATCCTTCTTGCCCATCCAGTCGATGGTGACCTGGAAAAGTGAACCGGTCTGAGCAAATCCTGATTTTTTATTCAGACGGTCATTGGTTGTATAGGATCCAACTGGAACTGAAACCCCGACTGACCCTTCAAGGATGAAGCGCTCTTTCTCGTGAACCTTCTTGTCCCCGGATTTTGCCTGGCCTGACATGAGCAGCGGCATCAGAACGATCAGTATCAGAGGTAAAAATTTTTGCATCTCGTCAGTTCGGAGGTACAAAGATAATTGAAATCATTTGTTCATCGAGTGAATTTAATATTGAATTCATCGTTTCATAACCATTGCGTCTATGCGTCTTTGCGATGAAATAAAAAAAGAGTGCTTCCTGTTCCCCGGCAATTTTAAAATCCATAATTTTGCACCACTAAATCAACCTGCTATGTTCAAAATCACGACTCACCCGATCATCGAGATTAAAGAAACCGAAAAAATCACCTTCCTGTTTGAGGGAGAAGAAGTTGTTGGAGAAAAAGGATTCACCATTGCAGCTGCCCTGCATCAGGCCGGACATCCTGTCCACAGCCACAGTCTTAAAAATCGTGAAAGAAGCCTTGAATGCGGCATCGGGAAATGCGGTGCCTGCGAAATGCTGGTCGACGGCCAGATCAAACGGATCTGCATTACCACCGTGGATGATGTCAGCGAAGTTAAAGAGATCCCGCATGATTATTCGCCTTACAAGATCAGCATACAGAAAGATACTCCCATCAATGTCTACAAGACGAGTGTTGCCATCATCGGGGCTGGTCCTGCAGGATTGGCGGCACGTGAACAGCTTAACAAAAATCGCATCCCGAATATTGTCATTGATAACAATGATAAGATCGGCGGCCAGTTCCTCATGCAGACGCACCAATTTTTCTTTTTTGAAAAGGAACAGAAGTTCGGCGGGATGCGTGGTTTTGATATTGCAAAAACATTGGCAGGAGATGATCCTTCAGGTATCTTCCTGAATTCAACGGTTTGGGATATCCTTGAGGGCGGCAGGATTGCTGTTAAAAACATCCGTACGGATGAGATCTACTTTGTGGATGCCGAATACATGATCGTGGCGACCGGTGCGGTTCCATTCATGCCGACGTTTGAAAATGACGATCTTCCGGGCGTTTACACTGCCGCAGTTGTCCAGAAGATGATGAACAATGAACTGACGCTACTTGGGAAAAACATCCTGACAGTTGGTGCAGGGAATATCGGTTACCTCACTTCATACCAGCTTATGCAGGCCGGGGCCAAAGTGAAAGCCATCATTGAAGCTCAGCCATTTGAAGGCGGTTTTCCGGTCCAGGCGAATCGTGTGCGAAGGCTGGGAATTCCTGTGATGACATCCAAAATTCTTTTGAAAGCGTTACCTAATGAGCATCACGACGGGATCATCGGTGCCGTCATTGCAGATTGCAAGGATTTTAAGGCGATTCCCGGAACAGAGAAGATCATGGACGGGATTGATGCCATAAACATCTGTACAGGTCTCGTTTCCGACGATCAGTTATTGATCAAGGGTTTTGAGGTCTTTGGCAGGAAATGCTTTGGTGCCGGCGATTCCATCCGCATTGGGGAAGGAACAAGCGCCGTTGTCCGGGGGAAACAGGTTGCCTTTGAAATCCTCCAGGAGATGGGAGAGAAGTTCAGTTATGATGAATATCTTGAGGTCTCAAAAGAATATATCGATTCACAGCAGCACCCGGTGAAGATCATCGAAGGACCTGCAATGCCTCAACCTGCGCGAATGCAGGAAAAAGGATTTGTCCTCATCGATTGCCTTTACGGATTTGCATGCAATCCCTGTGCTTTTGCCTGTCCCAATGGAGCGATCACCAAGTCCTCGACCAGCACCGTTCCCCTGATTGATTTCGATAAGTGCACCGGTTGCATGGATTGTGTTTATCAATGTCCCGGCCTGGCCATCTTTGGTTATAACCTGAAAAAAGACTGGCTGTTTATGCCTATCGAATATGAAGTTAAAGCAGGTTCAACCTGCTATCTTGTCGATAATTCCGGAAAGAAGCTGGGAGAAGGCATCGTTGAAAAGATTCTTAAGAAATCCAATAAAACGAACATTGCCAGGGTGAAATCCCTGGATGTTCGCGGAGAGGCCCTGGCCAAAGTGAGGGGATTCATCGGAAAGGACAATTGGCCTCAGCCTGTGTCGTTAAAATCCCACCAGTACGAAGATAAGACGCAAACCTATGTGTGTCATTGCGATGATGTGACCCTGGATGAGATCCTTGAAGTGATCGGGGAACGGAAATTTATTTCTGTGGATGAGGTGAAACACACAACCCGACTGGGTATGGGTGCCTGCCGCGGAAAACGCTGCATCAAGCGGCTGAAGCAACGGCTGGCTGGATCGGGCATTTCCATCGTTGGAGAACCGGCACCCCGCGGACCATTATCCAACCAGGTTGCCATGGGTGAATTGTATCCCAGGAATGTACATGAACGGGTCATCACAACAGTGAATGGAAACAGTTCGCTGAAGATCCGTGTGAAAAGCTTCATCGCCGGTGGCGGTATCGCCGGCAGCGCACTGTTCAGGTATCTCAGTGAAGCCGGGATGGAACCTGTGCTTTCCAACTTTGGCCGTGGAGCTTCATGGCGGAACATTGCCGGCGGCAGACCGAATTTTTCATTGCCCGAGTTATCCGATATCGCATCCCGCAACCATGAAATTTTCAAAGACCTCCAGAAACTTCATAATGTAGATTACCGGCCGATCGACTATGTGACTTTTGCGCACGATGAAACCATGTACAATGCCCTGGTTGAATCGATGTCCTGGTCGGATGCATACATGGTGGACCCAAAAGATTTTCAGAAAGAGATTTCCCCATCGCTGAATCCGAAGCTTGGAACGTACCTCTCGGCACTGATTACCAGGGATTGCTGGCAGGCTACTCCGGGGCGTGTGATCGACCTGATCCGCCGGATTGGAATAGAAAAAGGCGGTCGTGTTGAGGAGGACTGCAAGCTGATCGATATCAGGAAAGAAGGCTCCCTTCATACCATCCTGGTGCAGAATCATGAAAAAAAATACATCGAATACGAAACGGAAATCTTCATCAATGCCCTCGGGCCAGAGGGAGAAAAATTTGCACGGATGCTGGGTGTGGAAACAGGATTATACCCTGTAAAACACCAGGCTTTTATCACGCGCCGCCTCCCGATGCTTGGAAAAGACGGCGCCCCGCTGGCCATGCTGATCGACCGCCGCAGGTACAAAGGGTTTGTTGCTGTATACGGACAACAGCTTGCCGAGACCGGCCAGATCATCGGTTGTGCATCTCCTATGTATGAGCCGCAGGAAGCCGATAAGAACATCCGGATCAACTCCGAGGAATTTACAGAGATCGCTTCCGAGATCTTTACTAACTGGATCCCAGAGCTTTCATCCGTTGGCTTTCAGGCCATCTGGGCCGGGTATTACGTGGAGCCAAGGATGATCATTGATCCGGAACTGGGATTGTTCCTTGGTCTCCGGGGTCAGGGATTCATGCTGAGCCAGTACCTTGCAAAGATGTATGTTGATAAGCTGCTCGGGAAACCTGTTCCGGAATATTTTGACCGGCTGAAACTATCCGGTGACGGAATGCTGGAGAAGGCCTTTAAATAGATGGTCTCAATAACCAATTTTGATTTACGAACAAGGATTAACGATTTTGGATTTCAGAGCTAGATTGAGAATGATCAGAAAACGTATACTTCATAAATCACAAATCGTTGATCCCTGTCTGCCGCCAGGCAGGAATATTCGATATTCAATTTGAAGGACTCTTCGGCAGCCTTTTGATTCGCTAATTCGTTTATCCCTTCCAGAAAAGCGCCTTGACAATATGGCTCACCATCTTTGGATTCTCTTTTAATCTCCGGGTTGAATAACCAAACCAGTCCTGTCCGAAGGGCACATACACCCGCATCGTATGACCCTTTTCGATGATCGATTTTCGCAGTTCGGGTGTAACCCCGTAAAGCATCTGGAACTCATACCGGTTTCGCGGCACTTTGTGCTTTTCAATCAGTGTGTAAGCCCCCTCGACCAGGACCTTGTCGTGGGTAGCTATTCCGGGATAGATGCCATGGCTGAAAAGATGATCCAGTATTTTCAGGTAATTATCATTGATCTCGTCATATTTCTTATAGGCAATGGTTTCAGCCTCAACATAGATTCCTTTACAGATCCTGAAATTCAGGGGAGTTTCTGATGCGTTCATATCTTCCATGGTGAGGATATCCGTAAGTGTGCGGCGCATATATGCCTGCAGTACAAGTCCTGTATTTTTTGGGAATTCCTGTTTCAGTCTCATGAACAGTTCAATTTCTTTATCGGTACAGGACGAATCTTCCATATCGATCCTGACAAAATTGTTGTGGTGAGCAGCTTTCTCAACAATCTTGCGTATGTTCTGATAACATTCTTCTTTATCAAGGAGAAGTCCGAAAAAAGTTGGTTTCAGCGAATAATTGGCATCCAGTTTCTCAGCCTGTACCCGGTCAATGATCTTCATGTAGCTTTCCTGGTTCTCTGTGGCCTGTTCCAGGCTGGTTATAAATTCACCCAGAAGGTCGATGGTTACCTTGATTCCCTGCGAGTTCAGACCTTTTGTCACCGAAACTGCATCATCCAGCGTTTTTCCTGCAATGTATTTCTTCGAAAAGATCCAGACAAGGTTTTTCGGTATGTAAGGCATCATGCCGGCTATGAATTGATTAATCATGGCGGGAATACTTTTTAGGTGTCTTTTACAAAGATATGGAAAGATGTACCTTAATTACGAATATGCGAATTACGAATATGCGAATTGGGGTTGATCTATAATAATTATTTGTTATTCACAAGATTAATTTTTAATTTTGCCCGCTTTTTAGTAATTGGATTCACGGTGAGTTACTTTAGTCAATTCTTAATTCCAATCACCGGAATTAAGCCCGGTAAATACTCATTCGACTTCAATATTGATGAATCGTTCTTTCAGCATTTTGAATATTCAGAGATCAAAAGCGGTGAAGTTCAGGTTCATCTTGAGATGGAGAAGGAGGAGCGGCTGATACAATTCCATTTTTCACTGGCTGGATTTGTGAGGATTCCGTGCGACCGGTGTTATGAGATGATGAATCAGCAGATTGGAGGTGAAGAGGACCTGATCGTGAAGTTCGGAAATGATTTTCATGAGGAGAGCGATGTTGTCCAGGTGATCCCGGAAAATGAAAATCATTTTGACGTGAGTTCGTTCTTGTATGAATATGTACATTTGTTGCTCCCGATTCGCCGGGTTCATCCCGAAGATGAAAACGGCAACAGTGAATGTGATCCGGAGGTCATCAAGCGGCTGGAAGCTTTACCAGAGCATTCAGAACCAGACCCAAGGTGGGAAATTTTAAATAAATTGAAAACTAAAAACTAGATACACAATGCCACATCCTAAACACAAAATTTCAACGACCCGTCGGGATAAGAGAAGAACGCATGACAAAGCTGCGATCCCAACGATTACCCTTTGCTCACATTGCGGTTCTCCGGTCCTGTATCACAGGATTTGCCCGGAATGCGGATACTATAGGGGTAAGCAGGCGATTGTCAAAGCCACTGCCGAGTAGTTCACCGGGATTCACAGGGAATTAACCGGGGATTTGATCAAACATTTTTTGGTTTGCTATGCGAATAATCCGACCTTTGTTAGCAGTCACTCCCAGCAGGAATTTAATCTTTAACAAATGAGAATTGGCTTAGATGTTTCAGGGGGTGATTTTGCTCCCAAGGCTACGCTTCATGGGGCACTGATGGCATTGAAAGAGCTTGCTTCCACGGATCAGATTGTACTGATCGGCGATAAAGACGTCATTCTTTCCTTTCTTAAAGAAGAAAAGGTTGATCCCGGAAGGTTCAGCATTGTGGATGCTCCGGATGTGATCGGGATGGATGAACAACCGACCAAAGCCCTGATAAATAAATCAGAATCCAGCATTGCCGTTGGTTTCAGGATGCTGAAACACAAGGAAATTCATGCTTTTTGCAGCGCCGGCAGCAGTGGTGCCATGATGGTTGGTTCAATTTATAGTGTGAATACCATCCAGGGAATCATTCGCCCAAGCACACCAGCATACATCCCAAAAGAAAACGGGGGCCATTGCATCCTTATTGATGTCGGAACAAACCCCGACAGTAAACCGGATGTCATGTACCAGTTCGGATTGCTCGGGGCTATCTTTGCCGAAAGTGTATTTCATGTAAAAAGCCCCAGGGTCGGGTTACTGAATATCGGATCGGAAGAAAAAAAGGGAAGCCTTACAACACAATCGGCTTTCCAGCTCATGAAGGATTCCAAGGATTTTCACTTTGTCGGGAATGTCGAAGGCCGCGAATTATTCCGCGATAATGTCGATGTCATTGTCTGCGATGGATTTGTCGGGAATATCGTCCTGAAACAGATTGAAGCCATGTACAGGGTGTTCGCGAAGAGAGGATTCAAAGACACATACCTCGACAGGTTCAATTATGAAAATTATGGTGGTACCCCAATCCTTGGAATTAATTCAACCGTACTGGTCGGACATGGGATTTCCAACGGAAATGCAATACGCACAATGATTCTGATGACCAAAGAAGTTTATGAATCCAAGCTTACCGCTAAAATAAAACATGCCCTGGAACAATACACACTCAATCAGTAGCAGGGAATTTCCTATGTTGGATTTAATAATTCATTTTCATGACTAAGACAAGAGCTGCAATTACCGGAATCTTTGGTTGGGTTCCTCCGTATATTCTTACCAATGAAGAGCTCGAAACCATGGTTGAGACTTCTGATGAATGGATCATGAGTCGCACCGGGATTAAAGAAAGACATATTCTGAAGGGAGAAGGATTAGGAACGTCGGATATGGGCGCAGAAGCCGTGAAAGGTTTGCTTGCCAAAACCGGTACTTCTCCGGATGATATTGATTTATTGATCTGTGCTACAGTAACCCCTGATATGATGTTTCCGGCAACAGCCAACATCATCAGCCACAAGACAGGGATCCTGAAGGCATTTAGTTTTGATATGAATGCTGCCTGTTCAGGTTTGTTGTATGCCATCGTTACTGCATCCAAATTCATTGAAACCGGAGCATATAAAAAAGTTATCGTGGTAGGAGCGGATAAAATGTCAGGGATAACTGATTATACAAACCGTGATACATGCGTGCTTTTCGGTGATGCCGCAGGCGCCATTCTCCTTGAACCAACAACAGAAGAGAATGGAATCATGGATTCACTGCTTTTTTCAGATGGTTCAGGAATGCCTTACCTGCACATGAAAGCCGGCGGGTCTGTGAAACCTCCATCTCATGATACGGTGGATGCCAAAGAGCATTTTATCTACCAGGAAGGCCAGGCTGTATTTAAATTTGCCGTAACTAAAATGGCCGATATCTCTGCTGAGATCATGGAAAAAAATAACCTGAAAGCAGAAGATGTCGCATACCTGGTTCCGCATCAGGCCAACCTCAGGATCATTGACGCCACCGCCCGCCGTATGGGTATTGGAAAAGAAAAAGTCATGATCAACATCGACAGGTATGGAAATACTACCGGCGCTACAATTCCAATGTGCCTGTGGGAATGGGAGAACAAACTGAAGAAGGGTGATAATATCATTCTGGCCGCCTTTGGCGGAGGTTTTACCTGGGGATCAATCTGGGTGAAATGGGCGTACGATTCGTAATTGTAACTGACAGGAATTTCTTATTTTCGCTGAACTGATCCAATAAATTTAAGACGATGGAACCAAAAAGACTATTCAGATCCCGCAAAGACCGCGTGATTGGTGGAGTTTGCGGTGGAATGGGAAATTATTTCAACATCGACCCTGTTCTGGCACGTGTAATCTGGGCCGTATTGTTCTTTGCCGGAGGCGTTGGTCTTCTTGCCTATATCCTTGCATGGATCATTGTTCCCGAGGAACCGGCAGGACAATAATCCGGTTTATCCTTCTTTATTAGTCCTTCAACAGCCTGGCATGAAAAGTGCCGGCATTCTCAGTATTTGTCAGCTGTAAATAATAAACTCCTTTCGCCAGCCCCTGCAGATGTAAGGAAATCTTTTCGTCTTCGAAAGATATTACCGGTATTATTTGTTGACCAGTCAGTGAATAGATTGCAATTTTGCTGTTTGCTGATGACATTCCTCGCGGGAACAGGATGAAACATTCATCCTGGAACGGATTTGGACAGACTGTTAACAGAATATTTTCAGCTTCCATAATTCCGCTTGGATTTCCCCAGATCAGATTTGCATATTCCGGGTGATCGATGAACGGATTCCTGTTGCCCTGGATCTGGAATACGGCTTCATTCCTTGTCGTCTCCTTCGAAGAAACCGGATCGCCACTGCTCCAGCGCAGCATCATCTGCAGCGCCCAGGCTTTCATCTGTGAGCCGGTTACCATATCACTGCCAGGCCAGCCGCTGTCTTCCGTATAATACCGTGTTGCCATGTAGAAATAGGTCCTGGCCAGGTCGCCTTTGTATGCATCGAGCGGTTCGAACACTGTTCCGGAATATCCTGTTGTTGAACAAGCGCCTACTTTGCTGCCATTCTCGGCAGTCCAGGTTGCCGTGCCGACTTCCCCGTATGGATTATCACTTCTCATGCCATTGACATACTGATCAGTCGGGTAAAGATGGAAAATGTCGGTGTACATCGGGTATACCTCACCGCCGAACCAGCTCTTGGGAAATGAATGCTCACGGCTGTAACAATCTCCTTCCTTTGCCGACGTTCCACATTGATCAGTTCCCAATGTATAAACATAGGGAGGGTGCCCGTTTGGTGTTCCGTCAGGAATGTCTGAATACATATCCCAGACAGTGCCATTGGGTTTTTTGTCAGTTGTATAAAATGCAGTCCACACACCCGGCGTGTATGTAGTGACGGTATGTCCTTTTATGATATCATGTAAGGCAGCTTGCAGCTGCACACCTGTCTTTCCAAGTGCAGCATCATAATATCCTGCCGGAATTTGTCCAACAACAAACGAAATCCAATAAAATGTAGCAAATACCAGGAAGATAAATTTTTTCATAGGGAGCCTTAGATTAAAAAATTGAAGACTACAAAGATAGCTATTCTCCGGGGATTTCCTCTCTCGGATCTCGGACCTCAAAGCTCAAATCCGAGATCTGAGAGATAGAGGCAAACACTATACGAAGAGTATCCCTCCACCATCAAACAGCGGACCGTCGTAAAGCTCAATTACGCGGTAATCCAGCCCCTTTAAAAATGCAGTAACTTCCTCTCCTCCCGGCAGGTATTTCAGGCTTCCGATAACATACAGGTTGTTCTGATGCAACCCCATCGCACCACCGATGAAACCATTCAGAAATCCGGGGAGGATTATTTTAGCCGGTGAAATGTACAATCCAGCAAGCCCGTCAGTTCGCAAAGCTTTATCAATTCCCTTGTCTGATGTAATATAATGACCCTCTTTCAGCAGCACCAGGTTACATCGCGTATATCCCTGCTTTACCGCTATCTTCTTCAGAAAATGACAATTCTCCAGGATGACAGGATCTGTATATTCCAACCTGTGAACAAGGAATTGGTCGTTGATCGCGGCATTGTAACAGGTCATGGCCTTGTTCTCAAACACTTTTTTCTGTTTCAGATGGATTGATGCCGATCGGGTGTTTCCGGCGGTATCGGGATCACCAATGGAGACAGTACCCTTTACATAGGAAATTTTATGCTGATCCAGGGTGCTTGTATATCGTTTTGGTAGATTAGGAGAAATTACCAGCATGTGTGATGCCTTGCAGAAAAAGATATCCGGATGACCTGAAATTGAGGGATAGATAAGTCCTTCTGTTTCAAGTTCCATAAGCACAGGTGAATCAGGGCAGAAAGATAACATCAGTTCCTTCTTTGCCGCATCGGGGATCCTGTGATCAACAATAATCAACATGGTAGCTCTTTTGCGGAATTTCAGGATCACTATAAAAGTTCACCTGCCTGTATCTTGTCTCAAAGAATTTCCTGTTCTTTCCTGAATAGCCAATGGCGTTGTTAAAATCTGCCGGGTTCACGTGGATTTTGATTTGATCTGCATGATCCCGAAAAGTTCCCGACAGGAACCGTTCATTCCAACGTTCAGTCATCACAAGCTCACGGAAAGAAGGATGAAACGGTCCGGCAACAAGTGCTGTCCTGTTCACCAGTTCTTCTGAAGGATGTAGTCCGATGCGAAGGATCGTAACGGCGCTGGATTCGAAGACTTTCACCACATCTTTTGTCCGGCGGATGGCTTCATCAAGCTCCAGCGGCCTGTACTGACCGGACACATACATCTGCTCGAGTTTGGTCCCGGAGATGACAACGACCGGGTAGATTCGGGTTTCTGTGGCTTTTAGTGCGACAATTCGTTGCGCGGTTTCAACCGCTTTTTCTGCAGTGTCTCCCGGTAATCCAACCATCATCTGCAACCCAAGCGAAAATCCTGCTTCAAGAATTAGTCCTGACGCCCTTTCCGTATCAGCAGAATCATGCCCCCGTGAGGATAAAAACAATACTTCATCATCCATCGACTGGGCGCCCAGTTCGATGGTTCCGACAAAGTTCTTCCTGAGTAATGAAAGGATCTCCGGTGTGATGAAATCCGGTCGTGTGGATACCCGGATGCTTTTTATCCTGCCATTCCTGATGTAGGGCTGTACCACATCGAAAAATCGTTGCTGCTGTTCGGGTCTTAAACCCGTGAAGGTGCCGCCAAAGAATCCCACTTCCACAATTACATTTTCAAAGGGAATGGTCTGCAGATGTCTGCGGAGAATCTCATTCACTTCATCCTGTGAAGGAATTCCTGATGCTCCTGAGATTTTTTTCTGATCGCAGAAGATGCATTGAAACGGACACGCTGCACCCGGTATGAAAACCGGGATGGTGAAATGTTTTTGATCCCTGCCGGCTTTTACCACCTGTTCCAATGAATGTTTTCAGCGATAAATTTGTTCTTTGGCAGATCTTCCCCGGTTGGGTAGCCGACCGGAATGATGCATAACGGAATGACATGACCGGGAAGCGAGGCGGCTTCCTGCACGAGAGAATAGCGTTCTTTGTACGGATAGAGAGCCGTCCAGACGGCTCCAAGCCCCATGGCTTCAGCAGCCAGCAGAACATTCTGAGCAGCGGCAGAACAATCCTGGATCCAATATTCTTTCAGCGCGGAATCAGTTTTGTTCAGATCGCCGCAAACCACAATGGCTCCTCCGGCATGGACAAGCATTTTAGCAAACGGAAGACCATCTGCCAGGGGATCCATAATGGCATGATCCGTTATCCCTATAAAGGCCCAGGGTTGCTGGTTCTTTGCTGAAGGTGCGGCCATCCCAGCTTTCATCAGGAGCTCCATCTGCTCCCTGGAAACCGTTGATTCCCTGAAATGCCGCACGCTTTTGCGGGAAAATATAGTGTCAAGAATAATTTGTTCTTTGTCTACCATGATTCGTACATTTTGTCGCAAACTTTACTCTTATAATGCTTTTTCCTGGGCTGGCAACGTGAAAAAAAATGTACTTCCTTTCTCTTCTTCACTTTCTACCCTCAATGTTCCACCATTCTTCTCAACGAATTCCTTGCAAATGATCAATCCCAACCCTGTACTGGGTTCACCATCGGTCCCTTTACGTCCCGTTTGCCCGTTAAGACTAAAGATCTTTGATTCCATTTCAGGGTTGATCCCGATTCCTGTATCTTCTACAGAGATCTCAATGAAATTTTCATGGACCGGCGTTGCCATAATTGAAATTTTTCCTCCCCGGTTTGAAAATTTGATCGCATTGGACAGTATGTTACGAATTACAGTTTCAACCATTTGTTCGTCGGCAAAAACCTGTAAGTCCTGGGGAATACGGCAAGTAATCCCCAGCTCCTTTTTATTGGCAGATTCTGTAACCAGCGTCATACTCCTGGAAGCTGCAGGCAACAAGTCAAAGACAGACGGTGCAAAGGAAATCATCCCACGCTGGAGTTTCGACCATTCCAAAAGGTTCTCAAGCAAACTGTAAAGGTTAGTTGCTGAGTTCTTCATCAATACGGCCATGTCCTGAATTTCCTGCGACGATAAACTTTCCATTTTCTCAGCCATGATATGTGTAAACCCAAGGAAGCTCTTAAATGGGCTTCGCAGGTCGTGGGCAATGATCGAGAAAAATTTATCTTTTTCGGCATTGAGCTTCTCAAGTTGTTCGTTTTTTAGTTTGATCTCCTGCTCAGCCTGCTTCCGCATAAGTGCAGTTCCTATATACAACCCTATATTTTCAAAGAAATTGATCAGGTCAGGAGTAA
>TBL_comb47_HYPODRAFT_10002689_pt1 | contig 21752 bp, 20 predicted proteins | sample TroBogypolimnion_40_FD_10682 | JGI IMG/M metagenome (IMG submission 10682) | reverse complement strand
CGGACTTCAAAAATTTGGCTACCGTGATGAAGCAATGGCAATCGCGCTTCGGATTAAAAAAGCGATCGAATCCATCGGTGGATATCCAGAATATTTCCGCAGCGACTGGCCAAAAGGTCCGTTGATTTCGCACTTTATTGTCGATGTCGAATCACCAAATAAACCCGACGCGCTCGCCTCTAATCGAATTATTCAACCGCCTCAATTAATTCAGGGTTGGACAATTGGCGCTTATGCTTGGCTTATGGAGAATTTTCCGAGTCAGCAAAGAAAGTAACCGTGGCTGTCAGTAAATCGAAAATATCCATTCGAGATGTAGCGGCGGCTGCCGGCGTATCGCTGCAGACTGTTTCTAACGTCCTCAACTCGCCAGATCGGGTTAAGCCAGAGACTCAAGAAAAAGTCCTCGCTGCCATCAAGAAACTGAAATATTCCCCCAACCTGTCTGCCCGTCGTTTGCGCACCAACAAATCATCAACGGTTGCAATCCGGATGGACTCAAGTGCAACGATAGAGAATTTACAGCAAGGCTTTTTACCTGGATATATCCAAGACGAGTTCGCCTATAACGTGGTTAGAGCGGCCCACAACAGACAGATCAAGGTCGTCACCTACGCGGCTTCAAATCTTGAAGAAGAAATCGAAATGGTTAAAAGCTATATCGACTCAAACGAGATGGATGGACTGATTTTGACCTCCACCAAGGTTGGTGATCCCCGAATCAAATTTCTCTATTCGAACCGAATCCCCTATTTAACCTTCGGTCGCCCTTGGGGATCTGAAGACATGTATTCCACAAAACATCCTTGGGTCGATGTCGATGGCTCAAAAGGAACCGAACTTGCAACAAAAATGTTCTGGGAGCAAGGTTCGCGCAACATTGGTTTCATCGGGTGGAAACCACTCCCCTTTGATAAAAAAGCCCCACTGAGCACTGGCGATGACCGTTTCCTGGGATGGAAAGACAGCCTTTCCAAATTGACCAACCGTCCACCAATCAAGCAACTTTCAGTTTTTGGAGAAGAATCAATAGCCAGTGGCCGAAAGTGCCTGCTAGAACTCTTTCGTAAAAATCCAGATCTAGAAGCCGTGATCTGCGCCAGTGACACCTTAGCCCTCGGAGCTTTTCTAGAACTACAAACGATGGGTCACTACACCGTCCGAGTCTGTGGCTTTGACAATAGCCCGGTATCCAAAGAGTTCGGATTTTCTAGCGTAGACCAAAACCTTGCCCAGGTTGCTTCCCAAGCCTTTGAAATATTGATGGGTGAAAACGGAAATCAAATCCGTCACGTTAATTTTCAAAAAGAATCAACGCAGGCGCACGTGCTATTAAAACCAAAGTTAATCATTAGATAATCGACCCAAATTCCCTACTAAGATTTCTCAATGCGTCGAGCTTATAAAAGCGTGCTTTCCATCTACGCGATTGCTTTGGGATTCGGTGTCTTCACTCCTCGACCTGACCTAGTCGGTACTGGTGGAGCATCCGTTGGCGCTTCAGTCGGAACTCCTTCGGTTGGAGGCTTCCCGTCCATCGGGCATCAAATTCTTTACCTGGGTGGTTTTTGGGCCTGGGTGGGCAATTTCCTAATGCTCGTCCCTGTTGCTTACTTAATTCACCTTTGTTGGCCGAGGCTATTTCTGCAAACAATATTTATTATCTGTCTGACAACAACAATATCGATTGAGTTCATTCAACTTTATATTCCAGGAAGAGTTTCTGACGTTAGAGACATCGCTCTCAATGCCACAGGCGCAGCCTTAATATTGCTCTACCTGCACTGGAAAAAAACTAGTAAGAACCGTGTCCAGTGATGATTGCAACAAAGGTTCGAAGTATCAACAAAATATCGTGCCAAAAACTCCAACTTTGAATGTAATATGTATCCATATCCATTCGCTCTTGCCAACCAACTTCTTTGCGTCCGCTCACCTGCCACAAGCCAGTAAGCCCTGGAGTTGCAATACTTCTAAAACGGCTTCGTGAATTCACCAGATGATATTCGTCTTCTAGAATCGGGCGAGGGCCTACCACGGACATTGTTCCTATCAAGACACACCAAAGTTGAGGCAGCTCATCTAACGACCAACGCCGGAGAAATCGTCCAAATGGGGTGATTCTGGGATCGCGCCGATAACGCTCGGCAATATCAGAATCTGGAATACCTATAACCTCCGAGCGCATAGCATGAGCATCTTTCACCATCGTACGGAATTTAGGAAATTTAAAATACTTTCCGCGAGCACCCATTCGTTCGGCAGTATAAAGCACAGGTCCTTTTGAAGTTAGTTTAATCCCGACTGCAACTACCAATAAAAGGGGTGATAGCACGACAAGGGAGAAAGCTGAAAATAAAATGTCAAATAATCGCTTTAAGGCATAACCAGAGTTAAGTATCTGAGGTTCCTCGATTCGAACCCAGTTGGCATGTTGAATTGTATTAAATTGACTCAACTCTGGGGCAAGCGGTGTATAAAGCCTAATTCCAGTTATACCTAGGTAATAAAACTTTGAAATCCTAACAAGCAGATCTACTCCAACATTCGCTGATGCGGTGATGACAATTCCATCAATCGTTTCCTCTTGAATTCTTTGCTCCAAATTAGTAAGCCATTCTTCGTCATCTTCGTTTTCAGGTGGTTTAACCCACAAATAACTAATAATTCCCCCAGAATTTTCTCGCCGCACTGGAACTTGGCTAGGATCCAACTCGTAAGAATCGCGTGCCACATATAAATAAGTTTCATTTAACATTGCATGCTCTTTATCAAGTCGCATTTCGACTACTATCCTCGTTAACGCCAGGAGGATTACAATGGCTGTTGAACTTAAAAACACCCAGAGTCTTGAAATTGCATCATGCAACAAATATGAAGCGAAGCCAAGAAATAAAGTGGCGCGCCAACTTGCTTGAACTACAGAAAGAATCGATTTCCCTAAATTTTCAACGCGAGAATAATTCCATGCTTTGCAGACTTGCAAACTAAAGAGCCAAAAAATTGGCAATGCGCAAACTAGCAGAAAATTCGTAAGGGACTTATGAGCGATGTCCCCTAAACCTTGGAAGCGAAAGCCATAGGTGATGAGTGTGGCTGAAAATACAATCGCAATATCGGAGCGAAACAAGTACACCCGATATTTACGTAGCGCGCCTGAATAGGATCCATGTTCGTCCAAATTCACAGCGCCCCTCCCCAAATCAAGTTAATGTTTTTCATTCTTTTCGGAAAATTTAAACTGATTTCTTCGAAACTTTACGCGGAGACCCTTTCCCGCCAGCACTCGATTTCTTTGCGACTTGTTTAGTTGACTTCGCTGGAGCAGATTTTTTGGCCGCGACTTTCTTTGTAACCTGCTTTCTGGTAACTCGCTTACGTGGAGTAGCGGAACTACCAAATTCTGTTTCAAGCTCTCCAGCTAAACTCTCTATTTCTAATCTCACGAGTTCATCGGGCAAAGGCGAATAAGGGGCGAGTTGAGCCTCTATTATGGCTTGTGGAAGGTGCTCTGATTCCCCATACTCTCTGCCGTATTGTTTCCCATATTCCTTGCCGTACTTGCCACTGTAATAACCGCCATACTTACGGCGATACCCATAGGAATATCCGTACCTATACCCATAATTATCATAATCGCGTGCATCTAACGGAATCATATTCAAAACACCGCCAAGAATTGTGGCACCCACCGCGTTAAGTGAATCCTTGGAGCCTCTAAATTGGCCTACTCGGGTCTTGCCAGCTCTAGCGACGAGTATAACTCCATCACTCTTTTTAGCTAAAATCGCGGCATCCGTGACAGGCAAAAGCGGTGGGGAGTCGATAACTACATAATCAAACAAGGTGCGAAGCACTTTGAAAAGTTGATCAAGATATTCCGAATTAAGTATTTCAGCTGGATTTGGTGGAATATTACCGCAAGGTAAAAATTTAAGCCCGTCACTACCCCAATCGATAACCAACTCGTTTAAAGTTTTTTGATTTATAACGGGAATTCGTCCCGCTAAAATATCTACAAATCCAGAGGAGAAATTGGAGATTTTCAAATACTTCGAAGAGCGAGGTCTCCGCAAATCCCCCTCAATATACAGAACTTTCAATCCTGATTGGGCCATGGATATTGCTAAGTTCACCGAAGTAGTTGTCTTGCCTTCCCCCGGTAATGATGAAGAAATCGTAATAATCTGAACAGGCTTTTCAGATTTTAGGAACTGAATATTAGTGCGCAATGACCTGAATGCTTCAGCTCTAACCGCATATCTGCCCAAATCCGTGACAAGTGGTTTGGTCTCAGCATCATCATCAAATCCGATTGCCGCCAGAAGCGGTAATTCCTCGAGATCAAGGTCATTTTTGATTGTATTATCGAAAATTTGTCTCAAAATGGAAAGCGCAATTCCAATTCCGAAACCAAGAATCAACCCGAGTAATAGATTCAATGATTTCTTTGGAGATGAGGGGTTCGTCGGTGCTATTGCACTCTTCACCATCGAGACTTTAACAGTGCTATTTCCACCGCTTGATTCGAGACTTGAAGCAGTCGCCGAAAATTGATTGCCGATGGCATTAGCAATATCAGCGGCTCGTTGGGCATTCGGATCAGAAACAGTTACGTCAATTAAAACCGTATTGAGTGGCGCAGTCGCTTTTACTCGCTTAGCTAGTTTTTGCTCGCTATAGGGTAAATGCAAAGCACTGATTACCGGATTTAGCGTTCCTGGCCCATTAATAATCTGAGCATAAGAAATAACTCGCTGCTGTGAAAAGCTTGATCCCTGAGCAAGTGCTCCAATATCCAATGCGGAGGAAGGGGTTGAAACGAACAGTTGAATATCCGCCTGGTAAATCGGAGTTTCCGAGTAAGTAATGCCTGCTGCAACAAGAACGCCTAGTAAAGTGGAGACCAGCATCACCCTTAAATTTCGAATAATAAGGCGGTAGTAATCCTTCAGATCCATTTACATCCTTAACGCGTTCTTAGGCCTCTAATTGGAGGCAATTTGAGGGGTTGCTCACCAAATGAGCAGTATGTGAATCCTAGCCTACAAGAATTTAATACACCAAAAAAGTTACATATCTGACTGAGCAGCAAGCAAAAATGCGAGGGGGGCTAAACCTGTGGGTTCGGCGAGAATCTTAAGGGGCCGCGATGCCGCTATCTTGGAGACCAATTCAATGAATTGAGCACTCAAAACAAATTTCTCCACCTGATCCATTTCAAAACGCCCAGAGATGGCAAAGGCTTCACCTGAATCAAGTGCTCGTTGCAAGGCTCCGGCTCCACTACTATCCGAAATGGCTATTGACTTATCAACCCGGTCAATTGTCAACTCCAAGACTTTGTCACACACTGATGAGACCGACTTCAGATCGGGCGCCCGGAAGTCGGCAAGAAGTAGAACCCCTCCCAAATCACGCGTTGTTCTCCATGCAATTTCTAGCTGGTCGAAATAATTAGCATGCTCAAAAGCGAAATAGATTTTAACTGGATTATCGTGTCTAAATCCACTTGCCTGGCGGTAAAGCTGCACAGAAGTCATGACTGCCTTTGTTATTTCGACAGATACAACTTGTCTCCCTTGGCCAATCGGATCGAAGGGTATTAACTCATGAGCAAAGCGTTTATCTTGCATTGATAAAATGTTCTTGGGGTTAACTCCAAGATCAAGCAAATTTGGAATAAAATCGTCTTCTGCAACTATGACAAAATCTGATAACAGCAGTTGTTCTTGAGCTCCTTCTAAAGAGTGGGAAAATAAATCTCCGACATCCAATCCCCAACTTTCAGCCAAATTCAATATTGATTGCGGAATTCTTTGTCCTTCTACTGCAGCGACACCCGCTGAAAAAACTTCTGCAGTGGGGAAAAATCTTTTTAAAGCAGCAGCAGCCATAACCGATCGAGCTTGATTGTGTCTGCAAACCACAGCGATCAAACCAGACATCGTTAGCAACTCCTTTCTTTCATCCCTCTTCTCATGGTACTTCCTTGGATGGAAGGATGCATTTCTATATGAAGCAAAACTAAACTAGCACTTGCAGAAGTGAAAATAATATATTGATTTGATCATCGACTCAGAATAATCAAACCACCTATAAATCTATTCGCTTATATACGTATTCATCACAACCGCTTCCAAAAAGACCCAATGAATTTTCCGTTACCGACAAAACTTCTTCGAATCCAATATCGTGCATGAGCTCTCTAACCTCCTTTGGGGAGATCGATTCGTATGGATACCCTCCAAGCCAATCTTTTACATCAGTGTAAAAATCCATCCCTCGTTGCTCATGATATTGTGCTAAAAATCGCTTATACTTACTAATCGAAAACAACTTATGTCGCACGATAAACGCACCGATATACATCGACTGTGCAAGCAATTTGATTGACTTCGGAGAGTGGCAGTATAGGTACTTTTCAATTTTCCAAAATCTGCAAAACACTGTCTTTCGATAAAGGGCAAAAACGAATAATCCGTCCTTATCAACGTATTCAGTGCTTTTCCTGAGAGCCAAATCCAAATTTCCAGTATGATGTAACACTCCCCATGAATAGACAACATCAAACTTTTCGCCCTTGTTTTCTGCAAGAACATCAAATTTCCTAACATGGAAATCGCCTTGAAAATCCTTACTGTAAAGTGACAACAAATTTTGGGTGGTTTGAACACATATCGGGTCATAATCAAAACTCTCAACATACCTACAGCCAAGTTTCAAAAGAGCAAGAGAGTGAATTCCCGACCCACAGCCGATATCTAGTGCCGATTTATTTGCAAAACTAAAATTAGGTATTAATTCCTGGAGTTTTGAAACAGCGAGATTGATTTGCTCATCCCCAACTTTAGACACGAAAGAGCGCCAATTCTCGCCGAATTCAAAACGATTCTTGCTGAAATTTCTTGCGCTTGCTTTTCTAACTTGTTCATTTTTCACAGGACATCCCTAACTAAAAGTTCCAATATTTCGCCAATTCCTTTCATCATGATCGGTTAGGATAGTTTACTCGTAACTAATGACCTGAATGTATATTTTATTGAGAAGATGTTCAGGGGTTGGAGAAGGAACAGCAAATCTCCTTGCGATACTTCAATATCATTCACTCAGAGTCAATTAATTGCTGATAGACCGAAATTATCCTCTCGGCTACAAGTGGAATTGAATAATTCTCTAAATTACGTCTCGCTCGATCCGCCATCTGGAGCCTTTCGCCAGGATTTTTCCACATCCAATCAATTGCTTCCTTTAACGTGGAAGTGTCTCTCGGGGGAATAATTACGCCATTCAATCCGTTAGCGAGCAACTCTGAAGCAGCTCCAACATTCGTGGCAATTACTGGAACTCCAAACTTAATCGCCTCCATCATTGCGTTCGACATGCCTTCACTAAAACTGGGGGAAACAAACATATCAGCAATTTCGAAGTACTTTTGAGGACTTTTTGTCTCTCCCAAAATTAATACAGACTTCTCTCGCGTAGTTAGCTCAATTGGATGATCAATCGCGATTGGCCCAACAATCACAAGTATGGAATCTATTTTTGCTTCAGCCTGACTCCAAGCATCCAGCAACACGTTGAGTCCTTTATATGAAGCTATCCGCCCCAAATACAGAAAAACTGTAACACTCGACTCGAATTTTGGGATTTCCTCTTCACTGGAACCTCCCAGGCTAGAAAGATCTTGAGCTAGGTCAATACCATTTGGAATTCTGCAGATTCTATTTTTCGCAATCCCAATTTCTAATAACTCATTCTCAATTTCCCCGGAGATTGCCTGAATGGCATCAGCATTCTTTAAACCGTACCATCTAGTCAATTTAGCCAATTTTTTGAATCTTTGAATCTCTCCATACTTGCCGCCACAAGCGATCTTCACATAAACCGGCTTTGAAGTAAATTTACTAGCTAAAGCACAGACATCTGCTTGTAAGTTGCCTAAATGTACATGCACCAAGTCATACTGTTTTCGTTTGGCAATCAAAAAACAAAATAAGAAAAATAGATATGAAACTTTTCCAATCAATCTGATTCTAGGACGGGGAAGTCGAAATATCACGATGCCATTTTCATCTAAATACTTATTGAATTTTCGATTGCGAGATTGGGTGACGACTTCCACGTGTACATTTAAATTTCTCATTTCAGCGCAGAGTCTTTTGGCTTGAATTTCAGCGCCGCCAGTATCTAGCGGAGGAAAACCTACTGTGACAAAAAGTACCCTAAGTTTGTTCTGTGTAGATTTCATGCCTTCATGTTAGCGATCTTCTAGAAATCTTCGATCAAACTTAGAAAGGAACTCAAATATCACGAAATTCCCGCACAGATTCGATTATGGCTAACTTATTTTTTAATGCCCAATTCCATTGCGCTTCAATTCCGCTCACCATGTTGAATTTTGGAGTCCAGCCAGTCAATTGAGTCAACTTCAGAGTGGAAGCTCCTGTTTTCTCAACATCACCTTTTGCAGAATATTCCGTAGTAACATTCAATTTCTTACCAGAAATCCCTTCAAACAATCCAATCGCATTGAGTAGCGTGGTTTCCTCTCCCCCGCCTATATTGAAGATCCCTGTCACTTTCTGATCCATGAGTAAAACTGTGGCCTTTACCGCATCAGATACATAAGTAAAATCTCGAATTTGCTGTCCTGTGCCATAAATTGGAAAAACATCGTTCGAAAGTAGTGAAGAACATATTCTCGTGAATGCCATGTCTGGCCTTTGGCGAGGTCCATACACCGTGAAGTATCGAACCCCAATTAACTTAGAATCAAAATTATTCAAATAGGCTTGCGCTAACAAATCCCCGCCGGCCTTCGTTACCCCATATGGACTCCGAGGAGACATTACGTCATCTTCAATAACGGGGTAATGGTTGGAATTGCCATAAACAGAAGAGGAGGATGCATAGATGACCGGTAAACCATCTTTTGTATAGTCAAAAATTTTCTGCGTAGCAAGTAAATTATTTTTCACGTATTCGGAAAAATTTGAACCCCAACTAGATCGCACCCCTGCTTGAGCAGCTAGATGGAATACACCATCTATTTTTGAAAATATTGATTTTTCAATTGCATTGACATCCATTTCGTAAAATGTAAATCTTTCCCCAAATCTTTTGAGATTTTCAAGATTACTTTTCTTTATTTTGACAGAATAATATGAATTTAGACTATCAACGCCAATCACCTCATGATTATTCTCGAGTAATTCATGACAGAGGTGTGATCCAATGAAACCTGCACATCCTGTAACTAGATAACGCATATTGGGCTTCCCCCTTTAATCGTTCGATGACCATTTTTCAAGCCAGAGTTGAAGTTGCAGCACCCCAAAGAGAACATTTGCATTATTGGCCTTTCCAGTAATATGTGACAGATATGTTTCTCTTAAGTAATTCGGATTTACATAATCAGAAATGAATGCACCTTCAAGGAAATAATTCTTATACGTTTTCCCAAATTCTCCACGAAACCAATGATCCAGCGGAACGCCAAAACCTTGCTTTTTGCGATTCAAGATTTCTTTTGGAAGCCGATCAACCATGATTTTCCTCAATATTTGTTTTCCGATTCCACTCTTGTAATGATTTCCAAAGTTTAACGAAAGACAATAATTTGCAAATTCATTATCAAGAAACGGGGATCGAACTTCCAATGACGCATACATGCTTGCTCTATCGGTTTTCACCAATATGTCCTCCTGTAAATATCCTGTGAGATAGGAAAATCTCCACTGATCCTCTCTACTAGCTTCGCTAAAATGTTTTTTAGAAGCATTGAGTTGGGAAGTCAAATCTGAATCTAGTTTTCGCTTAATCAAATTTCTACTTAATTCCGCCGAAAATGGACTAATGAGGTAATCAACCTGACTTTCGACGGGTCTATTTTCTAATTCCACTAATCTGTGTAATTTTCTAGATATTTCGGATGGAATTAGCTTCCCAAAATGACGACTATGGTTCCCGATAAATTTAGCAATATTTCCTAATTCGGAGTTATAGAGTTTGAGTGCTTTGATGGATCTATACCCGAACATTATTTCGTCACTTCCATCACCTCCTAATGCGACCTTTACGTGCTTTGAGGCGAACTGGCACAAAAATGTGGTGGGTATTATTGAGGGATCTGATACAGGTTCATCAAAAATCATCGGTAATTTAGCCATCAATGAAATTGCATCTGTTTCGGACAGGAAGTTAACAAAATGAGGAATATTTAGATGCTTAGCAACTAGTCTTGAATAGAAACTTTCATCATAATTCTTTAATTCAAAGCCAACTGAGAAGGCAGATATATTGGGATTCAATTCATTGGCGAAATACGCAACCGTGGATGAATCGAGACCGCCACTTAAAAAAATCCCAACGGGTGCATCAGCCACAAGCCGTTCCTTAACTGATCCCCTAAGTAAGGACTCAAAATCCTGCAGATTTGGTACGGCGTGATTAATTGATAAATGGTCTTCTAGAGCAAAGAAATTTTCAATATTAATTTCAAAATCACTCTTAATAATTGCATAATAACCAGGTAAAAGTTTCTCTACTCCTTCAAAAACGGTGGCATTAGGATCACCATAACCAAATTCCAGATAGCGAAAGATATTGGCATTGTTCAATTTTTTTAATCCTGGAAATTTTGAAACTATGGATTTAATCTCCGAAGCAAAAATAAATTCTTGATTATTTTTCGCATAATAAAGTGGCTTTTCCCCGAATCTATCGCGGGCGAGAATCAGTTCATTTCTTTGCTTATCCCAAATTGCGATGGAGAACATGCCATTAAATTTAATAAAACACTTTTCTCGCCATTGCTCAAAGGAATGCAATATCGTTTCAGTATCGCTATGTGAGGAAATGAAATTGTGCCCTAATTTTTTCAATTCTTGTCTTAATTCAAGGTGATTGTATATTTCACCGTTAAAAACTAGCTCGTAGCGTCCGGAATCACAGGGAGAAGCCATCGGTTGACGCCCGCCAATTTGATCTAAAATCGTTAGCCTAACCATCCCCAAAGAAACATTCTTCGCGGGACTAGAAACTCCTAATTCATCTGGTCCTCTATGTTCTATCATCTTCAACATAGAATCCACTATCGCTAGGAGATCATCCGTTTTTCGAACTTCTGAAAACATTCCAGCAATTCCGCACATTATCTAACTTTCAGCTCGAATTGGACGCATCATGAAGGAATGATACATCACCTAGCATTTTTGAATGCTCAATATCGATGAAATCATCCGACCACCTAGTAAATTCCAAAGGGCTGATGTCTATTTTTCTTGGATTCTGTAACTCACTCCTCACGAGCTCTGTTAAATCTTCTCCATTTTCAGCAGCCCACGTAACTTCAGGTAATTCCGAGTAACCTTCCGCTTTGGTGCTCACCACTGGCGTACCCACGGCTAAACTTTGAACAATCACTTGAGAAACGCCTTCAAATTCAGAGCCATGAACGAGTAAATCTGAAGACGCAAGCAAAAAGGGAATATCGGTTCTATAACCTAAAAAATGAACTTTTGAAGTTAAGCCTAACTGACTTACAAGTGTCTCAAGCTCTGATCGAAGTTGCCCATCTCCGCAGACAAGTAGAACACAATCATCTTGCAGGAGCAAAGGGCGGAGTTTAGTTATTATCAAATCCTGACGCTTCCTTTTCTCCAATAGCCCTATCGTTATTAGAATTTTTTTAGTACTTACGTCACCACCGACATTAGAAAATTTTCCGCTACTATCCCGTTTCATACTACGGACGGCAAAGAACTCCACCAAATCTATTCTTGAATGAATTACACGACTCCCATGTCTGGAACTAATTCTGTTTGCTTCATAAATCTTTAATAAATCTTCACCAACGAAGATCAGAAAGTCTGTCCATTTCGAAAGTAAGAATTCAATTCGAGCATAGATCAATTCTATAAGATTTCTGGGTTGGCTCTTGAAGACTGCCATATGAACGGTATGAATTGTTATCAACCCCGAATAGAGGGAAGCGATACGCCCAACAAATCCAGCTTTAGATTCGTGAGTATGTATCACATCCGGATGCACTCTATTTATTATCTTCTTCAATTCAACAATTGCCAACAAATCCCAAAAAGGATTTGGCGTTCTGCCTAGTGACCTAATTGGAATTCGATTGACGGGTGCGCTTTTGTTCTGACTATCCAGCAATCGATTTCCTCGGACACCAGATGCAAAATAAACTACGTGGCCGAGAGACTCTTCATACTTGATTGCCGACTCGATAGTTTTTTTAGTTCCCCCAGATCGAGCACGAGTGGCGACATGAAGAATTATCACGGCTTCGAATTCTCATAGATTTGAGAAACTACTAGTCCTATAAAAAAGAAAAGAATAGCAATACTCGTTTGAAAGCTCAGTAAATCAATGGTCAAGGCGCATAGACAAAAAGTTAAAGTTAAGTATCTGAGAGATCGCATAACATCAGAATTAACCAAATAATTTATTCTAGGGATCTGGGAGCGAGAACACTGAAATAATACGACCAGCAACGCCATCAGTGATACGAGTCCAAAGACTCCACCTTCAAGAATTGTGCGGAGATAAGCATTATCAACGTTAACGCCCAAGCTGGCATTTCCACTTCTGACCGTTGCTCCGAAGGAATTATTGGTGAGCCTAAATATCCCATTGAATCCAGAACCAAAGAGCCAATCGGACCATTTGGCGGACGCCACGGCATACCTTTCTATCGATCGCGCTGCAAAGCTATTTGAACTAAATAACCAATTTCCACTCCCTCGTGAAACCATGAGCCAAGTTAGCAGGGAAGTCCCGCAGAAAGTAAGAAAGAGAATTCCAGAAACAGAATTATTTTCCCTGCTCAGATAAACAGTTTCCATGAGAACAATTAATATTACGCAAACTAAAGCGGTCCTCGATTCAGACCGATAAATGCAAATAATTGATAACGGGATACTCACATACTTAGTGATGACTCTGAGCCAATTGGTTTTAATAGTGTTGCGTAACGGAATTACGATTGCCAGACAAAGCGACAAAGCTAAACCATAAATATTTTTTCCATAGAGACCCATTGTCCCCCAAATAGCATGCAAATCCCACCACCGACCTACGGCTCCCTCTGTGAAAAAAGAATTACCAGTAAAAAATCCAACTTTTTCGTAAATTTGAATCACACCGAAAGTTAGTGAAAGAAAATAAATTGGTGCTACAACCAAAAGTAAATTTAACTTATGCCCAATGGCTAAGTTCATTATTCGAACTCCTGCCAATACTGCAAAAAGAGCTTTTAGCCCTTCCAATGCACCGGCCCATCCTTGAGGATTGCTGAATGCTAACAAAACAGTTACGAGCAAACTAGTCGCATACAATAGAGTGAAGTGGTGAATTTTATTTTGCAACTCTGTTTTCTCAATTTTTATTTTTCCGCCTTGTAAAACGAATGGAGGTATCAGGGTGATCATTATCGACCACAAAAATAGACTTGAGATTATTTTTATTTCAAGCGCACCCTTTCCTACGGCATACAGATAAAGCCACTGGCTCATTACCAATATAAATGAATAAAAAAACAGAATAAAATGCAGGTAAGTATTAGAAACTTTAACCTGATCTACTTTTCGCATGTGCATAAGCATATCAAGCATCAAACCGAAGTAAATTGAACTTAAGTTAGCTGATTTCAGTCGGGAAAGTTATTATTTAACTATCGAAAGTCGCCATACGAGCAATAGCCCAATGAGACTTGAACACACTTTTACGATAACAGAAGTGAAGTTTTCTGAGATGTAAACAAGGATCAACATGAATAAACTAAAAAAGCAGACATTACGTCCAATTTGAAGCCACAGTTTTGTTTCTCGAGGATCAGCCATATATTTTGAATAAAAAATTCTGCTTAAGAAAGTGAGGCAAGCAATCAAACTTACGCAAATACTCATTGCTAGAGGTTTTCTAACGACTGGAATAAGCAGAGAAAAGAAGATAATTAAAAATCCACTCAAAATTCCAAACGTGGCAACGGGTGTAGATTTTCCTCGAGCATAAAAGGAATTGCTCCACAATCCTGAAATCGTAGAAAATAAATTCAAAAATTGCATCGCGTAAAAAACTGGAAGAACAGCTAATGAAGATGAATGCCTAAAATTCCCGTGCTGATAAAAAATCTCAATCAGATTGATGCCAAACGTGATGGATACAATACAAATGGTTCCAAGAATTCTCAGTAGAGTCGAGAACGTATTTTTTAGAGATTCAAGAGCGATGCCATCCCTGGTCGCATTTTTCCTCGCCCACGTTGCCATTGAAGATGTCAGGACGGTACCGCTGACTATTTGTTGTTGAACACTCGCTCCTCGGTCAGCATAATTGAATACTGCAATACTTGAAGAGTCATTTTTTGAAAGAACTATTTTCTGAATTAAGCTCGCTAAACTGAGAACGAAATATTGTGCAAGTGTATAAAATTTGTATCCTCGCATTCGCGTGGACGCACGACTGTCAACTCTAGTAGAGTTAATTTTTATCTTTCCAATGATAACAAGAAGCAGTAGCAATTCAGTGATAAACCCAATATCAAGATATGCAAAGGCAAGCATGATGTCTTTTACGAAAAATAAACAAATGGCGGCGCTTAATGATGGAAATGATGGAGCGAAATAAGGTAAAAATTTATGCCCTAAAACAAGGCTCACTAATAATGCTTGTGAACAAAGGTACTGAAGCACACCAAATCCAATCAGCCATAGCAGAATCCATGGATCACTTGCTATATAGTTTTTCTTGCTGATGAACTCCAAAAATATGGTGATCCACAGAACATGACATAATGTCCCATAACCCATCCACCTGAACATGTTATAAAAAGTTGATCGACTGAATTCATTATCTTCTTTTAATATTGGCAGAAATTCGCTTTGACTAGTACTTGTAAAGATAGTGATGATAAAACTTGCTCCGGCAAGTATAAAAATAAAGTCAGATACATTTGCCGATGCGCCGAATTTATATGCAATTCCCAACTGAAATATAACTGTTGTTAAATAATTGAGTGAATTACCAAGTATGGAGTAGGTCAAGTTATCACCGCCCTATACTTCGCTGAAACTCAAGTTGCACTTAAAATCAGACTTTTTACACCATCTACTTCATACATAACCACTAAGGAATACTATTACTTCGATCAACAACGGTATGAATTTATCCACCTAAGACGCGAATTGGTGACAAGTCCCATGATCAAGTGTCCCTGCGTGTAGGCAGAATCCAATTTACTGAACCACTCACAACACCAAGATAACATAATTTTGCCCAAAATTTGAGTTCGGCGAGATTCTTATGTGGTTCTAATGTCCGTCGTTTCAATCTACAATCGTGCTTGGTCAAGAGTGCCGAATACGCTTCACACGATTATTATTGACTGATTGGATAGAATGCCTTCATATTTCACTTCCTTTCTTGGTTTGATGGATTGAAGTTTTTGACCCAGTGGGCTTATCGGTAGTTGTACCCCAGGTTTAATTAAAACCTCCCGATTGAAACGGGAACACGAAGGCTCTTCTTAAGTAATTGCAACTATGATTTTCCCATGTGCTTGACCAAATCTAATCGTTCCAAACTATTAGCCTGATTTCCCATGAACGTAAAGAAAGCTACCAATTACTTCCTTGCTGCCTTACTTACCCTGGTCGGGTATTACATCGTTTCAGCGGGAGTGGTTGGATATCAAGCCTATACATTGAAGAGCGAAGTGAAGACACTGTTCGATCAAATACGTATCGGCGACACAGTAAATTATGAAAATCAGATTACAAAAAAAATTGATAGCGAAATCATCGGATTAAACTCGACGCTCACTAACCCTTTTTGGCGGCCGCTAACCAATCACTTTTTGAAGGACTCCCAAAAGGAAATTGTGCTCGCGCTTCAACTCGTGAAAGTTGCGCCTAGCGTCATGGGTTCACAGAGTCCCAAGAAGTATTTGTTAGTTTTCCAGAATTCTGCCGAATCTCGAGGCACTGGCGGCATTATCGGAGCTTACGCAGAAGTTCAGGTTTACCGTGGAGCCGTTACGGTTATTCGCCAGGGATCAAACGTGGGGCTCAAATCGCTCAACGTAATCCCGATAGCTATGCCGGACGAATACAACACTTTATGGGGTAGCGATCCTGCTATCTGGCAGAATTCGAATGATTCACCACATTTCCCTTATGCAGCACAAATTTATTCTGCATTATGGAAAAACCAATTTCATGAAACTCTGGATGGGGTTATCGCGACTGACCCAGAAGCATTGAGTTCAGTACTTAAGGCGATAGGTCCAGTGACTCTTGCATCTGGTGAAGTAATTGATTCTTCAAATGTGGTTTCCAAGACCCTGTCTACTGCCTATCAACGCTTTGCAACCAATAACTTGGCGCGGAAGGAGTACCTAGTTCAGGTAATGAAGGCGGTCATTCAAAAGTTGATGAGTGGGAGTTATTCAAAAATCAATCTTGCAAGGGAATTGCAGACCCCTTTGCTGGATAATCGGATACTTTTTAGTTTGGCAGCTCCGGATGACCAAGCGGTTATTGCTCCAACCGTGGTGAGCGGTGTCCTGAGTAGCGCTCCCGACAAGGAATTCAGAGTAGTCATCATTAATACGTCAGGAAATAAATTGGATTACTACCTGACTAAAGTCACGAATATTCGATCGCTATCCTGCAAAGTGCCTGCCACCACTGAGGTTACAGAGACGGTTACGAATACGTTGATTTCGGCTAAGGGATTACCGGATTATGTGGTGGGTCGACTTGACCTGAACCTGCCTCATGGGGCAAATGGGCGAGATGGATTCACGGTGATGATTTACGGTCCAACAGGAGCCGAGGTCCAGTCGGCTGAACGAAGTGATTCGGCCCAAAATGGTCCACAAATATTGGCTGAACGAGGTCATCCAGTCACACTTTTTCCGACGGACATGGCTCCGAAAGCCTCTGAAACGTTCGATGTAGTGTTTTCTGGTGGGGTTGGTCCGATTACCTACGTTAAACAACCTTTAGTAAACCCTGAGAAGTTATCTATCAAGGATGGTTGTAGATAAATGTTCACGCTCAGCGGATGGAAATTTGTTTCCATTTTGCCCCTTTAGGGTCTATTGTCCTGCCATGAGAAAGAATCTTGCATCAGTAGTCATCCTCGGTGCCGCTGCGGCACTTTCCTTTTCCGCCGTCTCTCCCTCGATAGCGGCTACCTATCCAACTACGACGGGCTTCCATAGTGATACCGTCGATGTCGGAACCACAAAGGGACCTGTCACTAAAGTGACAGCTCCAGCAACAAAGAAAAACACGCCAGTCGCTGCTACTTTGGCAAAGCCAGCACAAGTCACCGTACTTGGATTCAAAGCAAAGGATGTTGTCACGCCTTCTGTAGTTATCGATGGCAAAAAGGTAACTTTGCCTAAAATAACGGTAAAGCCAAACGGACAATTGGACACTGGGGCTCTCGTCTTTAAGAAACCCGGTAAGTATGTGGTTACTTACAAATCTGCCTCTGGGGTCACCAAGACAATTACAATCACAGTTAAAAAGTAAATAATTAAATTTAAGACCCACCCCGCGAATGGGGTGGGTCTTTTTTTCTGCAGTTTTGTCGTAGAGCCACTAAATTACCCCAATGACTGAGTTCACCCCGAAACGTAGAAGTGTCCTTATCGGTGCCGGATCTACTCTGCTGGTTTCCTTCCTTCCGTTCAAAGCCTTTGCACAAGGTCCTACCGCAGTCTGTTCAAAAGTTGGACAAAAGATTATTTTTAAAGGAAAGAATTACGTTTGTTCAAAATCAAATGGCAAATTAGTTTGGTCTGCTCTCGTCCCTGCAAAGCCACCTATTTTGATTCATCCAACCCCATATTTCTTCCATCGAACATCCCCCGACAATTCTTCCTTGGGATAACTTGCGTTACTACCAAAAGGAGGGTTCATGAGGATGTAATCGAAACGCACATCTGGATGTTGGTCTTCGGTGAACGTATCTCCGTGGGTTTTACCTAAGTCGAAATCTATTCCTCTGATAGCTAAGTTCATCGCACATAGACGACGAGTTGTTGGATTGGACTCCTGCCCATAGATGGCAATGTTTCCAAGTTTTCCTCCGTGAGCCTCTACGAACTTCTCACTCTGAACGAACATGCCACCTGAACCACAACATGGGTCATAGACGCGACCATTGGTCGGTTGGAGTACCTCAACGAGTGTCTTAACGATTGAAGGCGTCGTATAGAACTGACCACCGAGCTTGCCTTCAGCCGACGCGAACATGCCTAAGAAATATTCATAGACCTGTCCAAGGACATCAGAAGCTTCATGCTTGTTGTGTCCAAAACTAATAGACCCAATTAAGTCAACGACTGCGCCTAGGTCTGATGCTGGAAGTTTGGCATCTGCATAACGGCGCTCAACTATGCCCTCGAGCTTGGGATTCTCTTTCTCAACCTCATAAAGAGCATTGTCTATCCGCTGCGCAATATCTGGTTGTTTCGAGTTTTCCTGAATCGAAGTCCACCGGGATATTTCTGGAACCCAGAAAACATTCACTGCCTTGTAATAATCCCTCTCATTGAGCGCATCCGCCCTACGCTTTTCATCCTTTTTGTAGGTGTCACTCTTTGGGTCCGAGAACTGTTTCTCAAGTTCTGTCCTGCGCTCTTCGAAGGAGTCAGAGACATATTTAAGGAAGACTAGCCCTAGAACGATGTATTTATATTCCGCGGCATCTAGGTTCTTGCGAAGCAGATTGGCTGTGTCCCAATACTTCTTGAGTTGGTCAGTAGTTAATGCCATACCCAAAACCTACCGTTTGGGACTGACGAACGGTTAAATTTTCGATGTCAGACTGGGCAAATATGCTCAATTATTGGAATATGCCATTAAATCGTGGACACTTATGGCAACAAGGATTGGGAGCGTAAATGTCTGTTGGAGCTTTTGGAATTGAAAAAGAAGGTCTCGAAGACTTCTCAAAGAGGCATCTATTGGGAAATCCCAATTGCCAGAGTTCCAACGCGGTTGGGTATGGGCAGATAGAAATATTGCTGGACTGATTGCATCTATCTCACTCGGTTATCCAGTTGGCACGGTAATGATGCTGCGCACTGGCGGAAGCATTAAATTTAAGGAACGCCCCGTTGAGGGCGTGAAGCTTGATAAGGCTACTAAAGCTGAGCGATTGATATTAGACGGGCAGCAGCGAATCACTTCCTTGTACCGCGCACTCATGCATCCTGAAGCTATAGAGACAGTCGACATCAGAAAGAAAGCAGTCAAGGGTTGGTTCTATATAGATATTGATGCTGCTTTAAAAGATGAAGATAACCGCGAAGACACTATCAAGTTACTGACCGAAGATAGAAAAGTTAGAACTTTCGGTGGTGAAATCGAGGGCGATTACTCAACACCCGAAAGCGAATTCAAGAATAGGATGTTTCCTCTCAATAAAGTATTCGACTGGCATGACTGGTATCAGGAATATATGCAATATTGGGAACATGACAAGGAAGCTTCAAAAATCTTTCTTAAATTTCAATTCGAAATTCTTGATAAATTCAATAAGTATCAGATTCCAGTTATTGAACTCCCTAGCGATACGGCCAAGGATGCGGTTTGCCAAGTTTTTGAGAAGGTAAACACTGGTGGAGTTACCCTCACGGTCTTCGAACTCCTGACAGCGACTTTTGCTGCGGATGAATACGACCTTAGAACAGATTGGGAGAACAAGAAGAAGGTTTGGAACGTCCCAGAACATCGCGTTCTCAAGGACTTCTCAAATACCGACTTGCTTCAAGCGATTTGTCTTCTTTCTACCCGCGAGCGCAGAGAGTTATTCCTGAAGACGAATGCAGATGCAGAACGTGCTCCACGTGTAGGTTGCAAGCGAACCGATATGCTGGTTCTCTCTTTGGAAGATTATGAAAAATACGGTAATCAAGTGGTTTCTGGACTCATCGAAGCTTCTAAGTTTCTCCATCAAAACTATATCTTCGACCCAAAATTTGTTCCTTACGGCGCTCAACTAATTCCTCTTGCTGCGATGTTCTCGATTTTGGGGCATGAGGCAGAGACTCACCAAGCTCAAGCAAAAATCTCCCAGTGGTTCTGGTGCGGAATCTTTGGTGAGCTCTATGGCGGTTCAACAGAGACACGTTTTGCTTTTGACGTATCTGAGGTAGTCAATTGGGTGCGAGGAAGTACCGAAATTCCGAGAACAATCCTTGAAGCTCAATTTATGCGCGAGCGTCTCTGGACTCTGCGCTCCAGGAACAGTGCCGCCTATAAGGGGCTTTACGCCCAACTTCTTAGAGATGGAGCCCAAGACTGGCTGTCAGGAAAATCGATTTCTGACATTACGTACTTTGATGACTCCATTGATATCCACCATATCTTCCCTAAAGATTGGGCCGAGAAGCAGGGTATCCAAAGCCGTCGCTATAACTCAATCCTCAATAAGACCCCTCTTAGCGCTAGAACTAATCGCGTAATTGGGGGTTCTGCTCCATCTATCTATATTCAGGCATTGGCTAAGAAATCCAATGTGGACGAAGACTTTGTCCTGACCTCTATTAAGACCCACCGAATTTCTGCCGAAGAACTTTTAGCAGATAACTTTGAAGCTCACATGGAATTTCGTTCCGAGCAACTCATTACTCAAGTACGTACCGCGATGGGTAAGGATGTTGGTGAGGGGTCGTCATTCATCGCAGAAGATGAAGAGACTGACGATGAAAACTAGTTGTGATTGAGAATCACTTAGCGTTGCAACCCGAGACCAGTCGTAGAGCAGCTCGAGTCATCCAAGATATGGATATTGAAACTCGTGCACTTTTTGTTCATGCACTAGAAAATGCAGCATCGGTGCAGGATTTGCCAGAACCATTTCGCTCTTTAATGAAAACGGATACTGTAACAATTAGAAACCCTAATACAGGAAAAACAGAAACCATCAGTCAGGACTCTTTCAATCGATACATGTCTATGACAAACGGCGAGGTACTCAAGTGGATAATCAAAGATGACTGACGAGATAGTTACAAGGTGGTTTAGAGCTGAATATTCTTCGGGTGAAGTCTATGGTGTCTATAAAGCAAGATTTCAAGGAACTACCTACATTGATGAGCAATATTGGTACCTTGGAGGTAATTCTGGCTGGTCTCCGAATTCAGGTGTGCGAGATTGGTTTTTTATTGGGAAAGACAGCGTCTGGGAATGTACCGAAGAAGAGGCGAAGCAATATTTGCCTGAAACAGCTCTCAGTTAATTGTAGAAATAGCTAAGACTAGACTTCGAATTATTCTGACTTTGGGTTGTACAGAATGGTTATTCCCGCCGCGCTCGTTGACACAAATCTACTTCCACGCGGCTCTGGACTTTTGACGTATTTATGTAATAAAGGCATTTCATCCTCATGAACATTACTGTCATCAAATACCGAGACTCCGCCTCGCCAAGACTCTGGCAATGTTGGTAGGAAGGTAGCGAGCGCATCTTCAGCAGTGGCAGCCACGATTGTTCTCGTTGGGCGCTTAAAGGAACCTACTTGCTCATACACAATGTGAAAATGAGGCAGTTCAGGACAGCTCTTCTCTTCCATATTAGAAGAGTACTCGCCTAGTGTGACAGAAAGTAAAAAGGGCACTTTTAGTCGTTAGGCAACTTGCTATTTTCCACTGGTGAAGCCAGCATCTTAAATAGTTTGGCGTATTTGAGTTGTTCATCAATGGTCGG